>JACLAB010004751.1_pt1 | contig 24077 bp, 26 predicted proteins | sample 8027921 | NCBI WGS metagenome assembly JACLAB01 (sample SAMN15725117, study PRJNA655200) | protist metagenome | isolation source: fluorescence activated cell sorting (FACS) single amplified genomes of... | place: USA: West Boothbay Harbor, Gulf of Maine | collected 2000-07-19
TGGAAATATATACTTAGTTTTTTTTGAATTAATTTTTGTGAGATATTTCTTTTCATTGAAGTATTTATTAGTATGGGCGTCCTTGCCTTTAGCAAATAGTATTTTTTTATTTAATATATTTTCTATGGTAACCCCAATGTCAAGAGCGCAACCACCACCCCATTTAGCTAAATATTTTCTTTCCATTGAGCAATCCTCTAACGAAGCAATATGATTTATTTTTTTCATAATTTTTTGTGTTTGTAGATCATCTTTTCTGTATTCGATAGCTATACAACCTTGTGCTGCAGCGCTAGGAAATGCTGATAGGGGAAGAATAATTTTTTCAAATTTATCAAAAGAAGTTTTGAATTTCTTAAATTCTTTTTTATCCACTTTTTCACCATATTTAAAAACTCTATCTATGGCTGCTTTAGCCATAAAAACACCATCATTATCATTAGAGGCCAAAACCTTTTTTAGGCGAGTTTGGATATTGCCTCTAATTGTAGTTGCTTTAAAAGATTGAAAGGGAAGGTAATCCTTTAATAATCTTAGATAATATTTTCTTCTAGGTGATGATGTAGCTATAACTAATTTCTTCTTCTTTAAAGAAGTTTTCTTAATGAGAATTACATCTCGAGGATCGTCCCTTTCAAGACAAACAAATGATGTTTTACTTGAATTTTTGACAGGTAAGTCTTTAAATGAATGAATTACAATATCCACTTTTTTGTTAATTAACTCTTTTGTTAGAGAATTGGTGAATATTCCAAAACCATGTTTTTGCCAAGCATTCGGGGTCTTGTCTACATCTCCAATAGATTCTGAGAATTTGTCCAAAACCTTTCCTTCAAAAATCTTCCCAATTTTCTCTATAGCTATTCTAGTTTGAATTTTTGCTAAGAAGCTTGAACGTGATAGAACAATTATATTTTTCAATTTAAAAACTATTTATTAATTAATACGTATTATATTATTCTAATGTTTTAGATCATAAATGGAAATTGGTATAGATAGTTTTGCAGGCCTGAGAGAGGGAGAAAAAGATGGAGCTAAGGCTATTAATGAACTCATTGATAGAATTCAATTCGCAGATCAGGTGGGATTGCATGCTTTTGGCATAGGAGAACATCATAGAAAAGAATTTTTAGACTCTTCTCCTTTTAACATACTATCAGCCGCAGCTGCAAAAACTAAAAATATCAAATTAGCAAGTGCAGTAACAGTTCTTAGCGCATCTGACCCTGTGAGAACTTTTCAAAGTCTAGCTACATTAGACTTGATATCCAATGGGAGGGCAGAAATGGTAGCCGGTAGAGGATCATTTTCTGAAGCTTTCCCTCTGTTTGGTTTTGATTTTAAAGATTACGATGATCTTTTTATAGAAAAATTAAACTTACTTTTAACTATTAGAGAAAATGAGTTCGTTAATTGGTCTGGTAAATTTCGCCCTGCAATTGATAACCTTCCTATTTATCCTAGGCCGATACAAAATCCTGTACCTATTTGGCTAGGAGTAGGTGGAACTCCACAATCTTTTGCCAGAGCAGGAGCAATGGGTTTACCTTTGATGGTTGCAATAATTGGAGGAAACACTCACCGATTTCGTCCACTAGTTGATATTTATAGACAAGCAGGTAAAGAAGCAGGTCACCCACCTGAAAAACTAACTGTGGGTCTTCATTCTCTTGGATATGTTGCTAATAGTATGGATGAAGCAATTGACCTTTATTATGAGGGATATGCTAAAATGTTCACAAAAATTGGAAAAGAACGTGGCTGGGGACCTGTTACCCGAGAACAGTTTGATCATCTTGTAGGTCCTTTAGGAGCTATAGTTCTAGGAAATCCAGAGCAAGTTGCGGAAAAGATATTACGACATAGTGAGGCACTTGGAGGCATCACCAGATTTCAATTTCAAATGGATATAGCAGATATCACTCATGAAAACCTTTTAAAATCAATTGAACTGATTGGAAAAGAAGTCATACCAAGATTAAATAATGCCAAAAGTTAAAAATATCACACATTATGCGTCTTTATTACTATTTCAAAAAGGCATCAAAAAAATAAATTAGAATCGTGAAAAATCATAACTGGAAATCTAGCTATTTAAATGCTCTTGAGACAGAGATAGATAAAATTAAAGAAGAGGGTCATTACCGAGTTTTTAATAATATTGAAAGAAAAGCTGGTCAATTTCCAAAAGCTACTCGTCACCATGACGGCCATTCAGAAGAAATTGATGTTTGGTGTTCTAATGATTACTTAGGTATGAGTCAAAATCGTAATGTTATAACGGCGATGCAATCTGCTGCTGAAAAATTAGGAGCGGGCAGTGGTGGAACAAGAAATATCTCAGGTACTACTAACTTTCATATTCAGCTTGAAAAAGAAATAGCTCAACTTCATAAAAAAGAAAGAGCGCTAGCATTTAATTCTGGATATAGCGCAAACGAGTCAGCTCTTAAATCTATTATTTCAGCTTTTGATAACTGCTTAGTCTTAAGTGATGAGCTCAATCACGCCTCCTTGATAGAAGGAATTCGCGCTAGTAAAAAAGAAAAAGCAATATTTCGCCATAATAATGTTTATCACCTCAAAGAGATTTTAAAAGGTGTTGATTTTTCCAGACCCAAGATAATTGTTTTAGAGTCTGTTTATTCAATGGAAGCTGACTTTGCACCACTTGAAGATGTTATTGAAGTAGCTCAAGAAAATGGCGCTTTGATTTATCTTGATGAGGTTCATGCAGTAGGTCTTTACGGACCTAATGCAGCTGGAGTAGCTGACGAAAAGGGCTTATCTGAGCATATTGATATAATTAATGGTACTTTAGCTAAGGCATTCGGCTTAGCCGGAGGATACATAGCATCTTCCGATACTATTATTGATTTTGTTCGTAGCTTTTCAAAAGGATTTATCTTTACAACTTCTATGTGCCCTGCAGTTGCTGCTGGAAGCTTAGAAAGCATTCAGCAAGTCACAAAAACCCCTCAACTCCGTGATACTTTTTTTGAAAATGTAAATTTTGTAAAAAATGAACTCCGCAAATCGGAGATTCCATTTTTAGACTCCGGATCTCATATTATCCCTGTATTAATTGGGGATAGTAAATTATGCAAAGAAATCAGTGATTTTTTATTAAATGAACACCAAGTTTATGTTCAGCCAATTAATTATCCTACGGTCCCTAAAGGAACTGAACGTATAAGAATTACGCCAACTCCTTGCCACTCCCAAGAGTCTACTGAAAAGTTTGTAGAGGCTCTTAAAGATGCATGGTTTAAATTTATGCCGCGACTAGCAAAATTTGAAAACCAATTTACCTCTAAAATTAAAGCACTTTAATTAGCCTTATTTGATCTGATAAGAGATTTATTGTAAAAATTAGATATGCGAGTAATTGCTTTTTATACTTTTTTTGAACTCAAAGATGCAATAGGTCTTAAGAAGGAAATTAAAAATTTTTTTAAAAATATCGTGACCAAGGGTAATATTCTTGTAGGTCCAGAAGGTCTAAATGGAACTATAGCCGTACCTGAGCTTTATGAGCAAAAAACTATTAATTTTTTAAAAGAGATAGGTGTAAAAGAAAATCATATTAAATACTCAAATTTTGATAGCGATCGTTTTTTTAAAAAAAAATTAAAAGTAAAGATCAAAAAAGAGATTGTTACTTCAAACTTTAATTTATCCGTAGAGGATATCAAAAAAGGACAATTCATCGATCCAAAAAATTGGGAAAATTTTATATCACAAGAGGATGTCACTATCATTGATACACGAAATGAATATGAGTTCAAAATGGGTCATTTTAAAAATGCTATTAATCCAAAAATTGAGTCATTTAGAGAATTCAAAAATTATATAGATGCTAACAAAGATAAACTTAAAAATAAAAAAGTAGCTATATATTGCACAGGAGGAATTCGTTGTGAAAAAGCGGGCCCGTTGATGCAAAAACTAGGAATTGACACATTCCAACTTAAGGGGGGTATTTTAAAATACTTTGAAGAAACCTCTGCTCCATCTTGGGATGGAGAGTGTTTTGTATTTGATTATAGGGTATCGGTTGATAAGAATTTAAAACCTGGCAACAATAAACTTTGTTATGGATGTAATATGCCTTTAACTAAAGAAGAGGTATTGTCTCCCTATTATCAAGAGGGATTTACTTGCCCAAATTGCTATGAACAATTAACTGACAAAAAGAAAAGGTCTTTGACTGATAAAAGAGAGCATTGGAAAAGAATTTCATGACTTTTTTAACAAACAATCTTGACCAAAGCATAAATTAGTTTATTTTACGCCAATGGCAAAAAAGTCTACATATCAGCTAAAACAGCTAATTCCTGAGGAAAAACCGGAAACTGGAACAAAATATATAGTCCGCAAACCTACCAAAGGTATGAAAGTTTCTGACAAACTAAGACAGAGAAAATACGACCCTGTTCTGAGACAACATGTTTGGTTCGTAGAAAAGAAAATGCCTCCCCACAGCAAATAATTTTGCTAAAATCTTCCTATCGAACATAAAACCCTATATTGGCTTAGAAGAGATCTTCGCATTCAAGATAATCCTTGTTTATCTCATCTTGAGAAAAATAAATCCTCAGCTCTATTCGTTTACATTTATGATAGCTTGGAAAAAGAAGCTACAGGTGAAGCTGGAAAGTGGTGGCTTCAAAATTCATTACTAAAGCTTCAACATACATTAAAAGAGAAATTTAATATAAATTTTATCGTCATTACTGAAGAAGCAAACTTAGCAATAAAAAATCTTGTTAAAAAATATAGTATCAACGAAGTTATATGGAATAGATTATACTCACCAAAATCAATTAAGCGAGATAGCGCCCTTAAGAAATCTCTTCAAGATAACAATATAGAAGTTCAAACATTCAATGGACATCTCTTAAATGAACCATGGGAAGTTCAAAATAATTCAGGTCAGTATTTTAAAGTTTTTACACCTTATTGGAGAAAGGCCTATGAAGTTTATCAATCAAAAAAATATCAAATTAAAGATATCACTCATATTATACCATTAAAACATCAAGAAAAATTAGCATGGAATTTTTTACCTCCTAAAAAGTGGTATTTAAAATTTGAAAATTATTGGACGCCAGGTGAAGATGCAGCTTTATTAAAATTAGTAAAATATATTGATGACGATATTGATAATTATAAAGAGGGCCGTGATAGGCCTGATTTAGATCAAACATCAAAACTTTCACCTCACCTAAGATTTGGAGAGATTTCACCACGTAAAATTGTTGACCAAATTGTAAAATCAAAAAAACAAAACGACTCTGTTAAAACATTTCTCTCAGAGATTGGATGGAGAGAGTTTTCATATTCACTACTATACTATTCTAAGGACCTAGCCAATGATCCTATTAATGAAAAATTCAAAAAGTTCCCATGGCGCAAAGGTGAAAAAGATTACCGGTTATGGAAAAACGCTAAAACAGGTATCCCATTAATTGATGCAGCCATGAAGCAGATCTACGAAAAAGGTTGGATGCACAATCGCCTTAGAATGGTCGTTGGTAGTTTTTTAGTTAAAAACCTTTTATTAAATTGGACTATGGGTGAAAGGTATTTTCATGAAACACTGTTAGATTATGATGAAGCTAGCAATGCTGCAGGATGGCAATGGATAGCAGGGTGTGGTGCAGATGCCTCTCCATATTTCCGTGTTTTTAATCCAATTCTTCAATCTGAGAGGTTTGATCCTCAGGCAAAATTTATTCTAAAATACTTACCTCAGCTCCAAAATTTAAAAAAACCCTCACTTATTTTTCAACCACATCTTGAAGAAAATTTTCTTAAAGTGTTAGTTCAACAAAAAGAATATACCTATCCTATAGTTGATTTAAAAGACTCGCGCAATAGAGCTTTAGAAGCCTATCAAAAAATAAAAACATAAATTGAAAAAAAAAATTGCAGTAATTGGTTCAGGTATAGCAGGTTTAACATCTGCTTATTTTCTTCAAGATGATTTTGACGTAACTCTTTTTGAAAAAAATGATTACTTAGGGGGTCACGCTAATACACAAACGGTAAAAGACTCAAAAAATCAAAGTATTGATATTGACACGGGATTTATAGTTTACAATGAATTAACGTATCCCAATCTTACAAAGCTTTTTGATCTATTGAATGTACCTGTAACCAATAGCAATATGTCATTTAGTTTTTATAATTCCCAAAGTCTTTTTGAATATGGTGGGGGTAGTGCAAAAGCTTTATTCGCCAATCCTAGAAATCTTTGGAACTGGAAATTTTATAGAATGTTAAAAGATATTATTTATTTTTATAAATATTTCCAAAATAACAGTATTGCCTCATCTGTATCTATTCGTCAGTATCTTGAGTCTAAAAAATTTTCTGATGAATTTATTAATAATCACTTTTTACCATTAATTTCTAGTATCTGGTCCACGCCAGATTCAAACTCTCTAGATCAACCTCTGAGTAGTATCATTAGTTTCTTTCAAAACCATAAGCTATTTAATTTTACAAACCGCCCTCAATGGAAAACAGTATCAGGTGGATCACGTAATTATATTCAACGACTTACAAAGGATGCAAAATTTCAAATAAAAAAATCTATAAAAATTCAAAAAATATCAAGATCAAAAGGAATATCTTTGCAAACATCAAGTGGAGAATTTAATTATGATTATTTAATTTTAGCTTGTGCACCTCATCTTTTTTTAAATGTCATGGATCAAAAAAGCGACCAAGAGATAAATATTCTTAATACGTTTCATTTTCAAAAAAATTTAGCACAGCTGCATAATAATTCTTCTTTAATGCCCCCTCATAAAGCTGCTTGGTCAAGTTGGAACTTTCATACGAATGATAATAACCAATGCACATTGAGTTATTGGATGAATAAACTTCAATCTCTCAAGACTAATGATCAGTTTTTTGTATCTCTTAATCAAAATCAAGGCTTGAATCTTTATCAAACACTATACGAACATCCAATTTTTTCCTTAAAAACTCTTCAATCTCAAAAAAATATTGGCCAAATCCAAGGATTTCAAAATACATATTATGTTGGTAGTTATTTAGGATATGGTTTTCATGAAGATGGAATTCAATCATCTCTCAAAGTTTGTGAAAAATTGAATGTTCATTTAAAGAATTTTACAAATGCAGATACATCTAGAATTCAATGGAATTAGACATAAGCCATAGTATCGGTCAGGGAGTCATCGTTCATAAGAGGACAAAAGATACCAAAAACTTTTTTAAATATAGGGCCCCTTACTTATGCATAAATTTGCATCAATCAAAAAAAATTCATCCTTTTATTTCATTTAATCGCTTTAACATTTTCTCAATTTTTTTTAAACAACATGGTTATCGAGATAAAAAAAAGAACTTAGTCACTTTTATAGAAGATATTGCTAGTAAGCATCAAATTGATTATGAAACAGTAAGTTTTATAACTATACCCTCAATCTTGGGCTACTCTTTTAACCCAATTAGCTTTTATTTATTTCTAGACAATAAACAATCCTTAAAAGCGATCCTTTATGAAGTGAAAAATACTTTTGGTGATCAAGTTCACTATCTCTCATTAGGAGATTTCTTTAATAAAAACTTTAAAAAAAATATGTATGTATCACCTTTCATTGAAATGGATTGTAATTATAAAATTTCCGTAAAATTATCAGAAAAAAGTAAATTTTTTTGCTCTATTAACCAATTTGATAATCAAGATAAACAAATATTTTTTGCATCCATTAATCTCCAACTCAAACCTATTAATACTGCAAATGTTATAGTCTTCTCTATAGCAAATATATTCGGAAGCATTAAAGCAATTTTTCTTATTCATTATCAAGCAATCAAACTATGGTATAAGAAAAGTAAGTTCTTTAAATATTCCCATGGTGTAAAAGATAATCTATACTTAGATTAAATTGGAGGATTGAGATTTGATAGCAGATCGCTATATCAGAAAAGTATGCACTAAGATTCAACATGGTGTTTTAAATTTAGATGTAAAAGGTAAGAAATACTTTTTTCAAGGTAGTTCTCCTGGACCTGAGGTAAACTTAACTGTTCACCGTTTGAGTATGCTTTGGGACCTTTATTTTAGAGGTTCTGTAGGGTTAGGAGAGGCCTATATAAAAGGTAAATTTGAAGCCGATGATCTTTCAAAGTTTTTAGAATTTGGGGCATTAAACGAGAAAGCTTTTGGTGGTGAGATGAGAGGTTCTAATTTTTACCGAAAAATATCAAAATTTTACATGAATCAAACAAAGAACTCCCTTCAGCAAAGTAAAAAGAATATTCATGCACACTACGATTTGGGTAATAACTTTTATCAAGAATGGCTGGATGACACATTAACGTACTCATCTGGTTTTTTTAAAACTGGAACAGAAACATTGAATCAAGCTCAAAAGAATAAATTTGAAAGTCTGGTTAAGGGCAATGAACCACAGAGGGGTGATCGAGTTTTAGAAATTGGATCGGGGTGGGGGAGTTTTGCTTTCTATTTAAATTCAAAGTTTCCTGATATTATCATTGATACTTTGACTATTTCAAAAGAGCAATTTGATTTTGTTCAAAGCCAAATCATAAAAAAAAACCTACAAGGAAAAGTAAATGTTATTTATAGAGATTATCGTGAGCATCAAGGAGAATACTCTCGAATTTATTCGATTGAAATGTTTGAAGCGGTCGGAATGCAATATTGGCAAGCATATTTTGATAAAGTGAAAGATCTTCTAAAGCCCACAGGTATTTTTTCAATGCAGACAATAGTTATTTTTGAAGGACTATTTGAAAAATACTCAAGAAAAATCGATTTTATTCAAAAATATATTTTTCCAGGTGGAATGCTACCTACAGTTGAGAAATTAGAAAATATTGCTAATCAAAAAAAATTCACTTTTTTAGTTAAAAATCAAATGGCCGATAGCTATCATCAAACACTCGAGATGTGGAGATATAACTTTAACAATAAATGGGATGTCATAAAAAAAATGGGCTACAATGATGACTTCAAAAGAATGTGGAATTTCTATTTATCTTATTGCTCTGGTGGTTTCAAAGCTAAAACCATTGATGTTTTTCAGATAGATTTTGTTAAAAAGTAAAATTTAAGTAGTTAATTAATTTAAATTTTTTTCGAAAATATACTTTTAAAAGACATCCACTTCAGGCTTAAAGCGTAAGAATGACAAGTGCATGTTAAAAAAATGGATAATACTTGGAATTTTAGTCTTTGTTTTAAATGGATGTTCAAATATGAAGCTTGATGATTTTGCAGAAAAAAAACCTGAATTTAAACTTGAGGAATATTTTCTAGGTAAGACGAGCGCTTCAGGTCTATTTATTGACCGATTTGGAAAGGTAAAAAGACAGTTTACCGTTGATATGGAAGGCATCCAGGATGGAGATCTATTTGTTCTCAATGAAACCTTTCTCTATGACAATGGAGAAGAGGAATTTCGTCGTTGGGAAATAACCAAAACTGGTGAGAAGACCTACCAAGGTAGTTCATCTGACATAAAAGGGATAGCTTTAGGAGAGCGATCAGGTAATGCTGTTAACTGGCATTATACTCTAAAACTTAAATACAAAGACGGTATTATGCTTGTTAAGTTTGATGATTGGCTAATCATGCAAGATGAAAAAAACGTTTTCAATAAAGCTACGATGAAAAAATTTGGAGTGCGCTTAGGGGATGTTTATTTATTTTTTAAAAAAGATTAAATAGATGATTGCTGTTTAGCAGCTTTGTCTTTTGCTTTTTGATCTCTTTCAGCTTTTCTTTGGCCTTTTTCTACTACAGACTCTAAATCTTCATGAGTACACAATCCTAAATCAGTAGGATTACGAAATTCAGTGATAGGTTGTGATTGATTTCCGGCTCTGATATTTGCCACTGTAGGCTTTGTTGAGCTGGTTAATTTCGCTATTTGAGTATCAGTTAAAATTTTTCCATATTCACGAATTAACCATGCAATAGCCTTCGGTCTTTCTTGACGTACTGAAAGGGGTAAATATTTTTTAGCTTTCACGTGAGACTGAATAGTCTCAGATTTTTTATTTTGTAGTTCAAGAGACGCAGAAGGATCATTCTCGCACCTTTTGATTTCATCCATTGTTAGTTGACCACTGGCAATGGGGTTGAGACCTTGCATTTTGTAAGCATCTTCACCGTCAGCTATGCTTTGAATTTCTAATTCATGGAGCTGACAAAACTGAGATATTTGAAAAAAACTCAAAGCAGTATTGTCTACAAGCCATACGGCAGTAGCTAGGGGCATTAAAGGTTTGTTGTCTGACATATTAAATTTAATTAAATATTGAAAGATTTATATTTATTTTTGAAACGTGCAACTCTTCCACCAGAGTCAACCATCTTACCAGAACCTTGGTTCCAAGCGGGGTGGGATAAGGGATCAATTTCTAACTTCATAGTATCGCCAGCTTTTCCCCAAGTTGAACGCGTTTTATATGTAGATCCGTCAGTTCGCTCTACTGTAATCTCGTGATAATCAGGATGTATCTTTTCTTTCATGATTTAGAGAAAATAGAGACCAACAGTAAAAAAATCAAGTAAATATTTATAAGTTTTTGAATAATTCGCTACTAATAGCGGAGCTAGATGCTATTAAACTATCATCATCAAGGGTGTCAAAATTTTTACCTTTGTCATTTAAACAGATACCACCAGCCTCACGAACTAAAAGGATACCTGCTGCAATATCCCAAATATTCAATCTCTTACACCAAAAACCATCAAATTTCCCTGATGCTACGTGCGCTAAATCAAGCGCAGAAGAGCCTAAAATTCTAACACTTGTTTTACGTTGTAGGTTGCCAATCTGACTAATTCCTTCCTCCAGAATGTCAGGATGTTTAATTTGTACGCCTGATGTAAACATACAACCATCTAGTTTATCTCTTTGAGAAACTCTCAGTCTTTGATTATTTATCCATGACCCTGAGCCTTTGTGAGCCCAAAACAATTCATTTAATATGGGGTTATATGTAACGCCAGCAATTATTTCTTTTCTATGAACTAAACCAATTGTAACTGCGAAATAAGCATTACCATGAATAAAATTTTTAGTACCATCGAGGGGATCGGAGATGAATACAGGAGTATCTCCTTTTAGTTTTTCTAAGTCTTCTTTTTTAAAAGTTTCTTCATCAATTTGTAGAAAATCAGAACGGTCTTTTTGCAGGTGATAATTTATAGTTTCTGAAGCTCTTAGATCAGCCGAGGATACAAAATCATTTTTATCTTTTTTAGATATTTGAAGTTTTTCTAGCTCTCCAAAATCTCTCACTAACCCTTTAGCGGCACTGCGGCAAGCTTTTTCCATAACTACTATGATTGGTGGAATAATAGACATAAAAAAATTATTTTGATTTTTCTATGTAAGATAACTCTTTAGAGTTAATTTTAATTTTGTCGCCCGTTTCAATATGAGGAGGGACTGTTACTCTTGCTCCATTCGTTAAAATCGCAGGCTTATAAGAAGAAGATGCTGTTTGTCCTTTAACAACTGCCTCTGTTTCTGCTATTTCAACCACAAGATGTTCAGGAGGATTAACGTTCATAGGCTTCTCATCATAAAATTCAATTGATACTTCCATGCCATCTTGAAGAAATCTTGCCGTATCTTCATTTACTTGATCAATGTTGAGAATAATCTGTTCATAGGTTTGATTATTCATGAAAGTGAAATCATCACCGCTTCTAAATAAAAATTGATGTTCAATTTCTTCAGCGCGAATTTTCTCTACAGACTCAGAACTTCGAAAGCGTTCGTTAGATTTAGATTGTGTAGCAATATTTTTTAACTCAGCTTGAATATATGCACCACCTTTACCGGGCTGGGTATGGGATAGTTTAGCTACCTTCCAAAGACCGTTGTTGTGTTGGATTATATTACCAATTTTTAAGTCAATAGCGTTTATTTTCATTTAGATTTATAGATTTGTATCATCTGATCAAGAAGCGCAAGTGAGTCTTCACGTTTACGTTGAAAACAGTTTCGACCAATAATCGATCCATTGCCCCCACCTTGATGAATAGCTTTTATTTCATCCATTAAAGCAGAATCATCTTTTGCATCTCCGCCAGAAAAAACCACAAGTCTTTTTCCTTCAAAGACAACTTTTTTAATATGGGCCACTCTGTCTTTTAAAGTGCTCATTGTAATATTACTATTTTCAAAAGCTGCTTTCGTTGGGTCTTCTTCTAAGAAATCACTAGGTAATTTAACTTTAATGATATTGGCACCCAATAGAGCAGACATATGCGCAGCATATGAAATGATATTCATAGCAGTCTCACCTTTTTTACTTATATTTGATCCTCGAGCATACGCCCATAATACAACCGCAAGTCCTTTTGCTTTTGCTTCATGACTTAATGCCTGATATTCTTCCATCAAAGAGAAATTGCAATCAGAGCCTGGATAAATCGTAAAACCTATCGCAGAACAACCAAGCTTTAATGCATCATCGATGCTTCCAGTTACAGCTTGGTCTAGAGAAGTTGCAAGCGTATTAGAGCTGTTAATTTTTAAAATCGTTGGAATTTGTCCATGGAAGCTATCAGAGCTTGTTTGAAGCAAACCAAGTGGAGCTGCATAAGCAGAGAGACCTGCATCAATTGCGAGTTGATGGTGATAATTAGGGTCATACGCTGCAGGATTTACAGCAAAACTTCTATCTGGACCATGTTCAAAACCTTGATCTACAGGTAAAATAATCATTCGGCCCGTTCCACCTAATTTTCCTTGACCGAGCATTCTCATCAAATTAGATCTCACTCCAACATTTTCATGAGTGTAATTAGCAATAATTTTTTTTGTTGTATTAGTAACCTTCATCTTCTCTCCTAATTATTTATAATTTACAGACTTGTTGAGTAGTCTCAAGCATTCTATTTGAAAAACCCCATTCATTATCATACCAAGTTAAGATACGCCCAAAAGTATCAGATACAGTGGTTGTCTCAGTTAAATCCAGTATGGAGCTTCGAGCATCGTGATTATAGTCACTAGAAACCTTAGGATCAGTGTCTACGCCAAGAATTCCTTTCAAAGGACCTTTTGAATACTCTTCAAATTTTTGATTTAAGAGCGCCACAGATATAGGTTTTGCAGTATTAAATTTGAAATCAACTAAAGAAACATTTGGTGTCGGCACCCTGATTGCAGTTCCGTCCAATTTACCTTGAAGCTGGGGGAGCACCAAACCGACTGCTTTAGCAGCTCCTGTACTTGTAGGAATAATATTACTAGCTGCGGCTCTAGCTCTTCTCAAATCTTTATGAAAAGTGTCAACGGTATTTTGATCACCCGTATAAGAATGAATAGTAGTCATGTAGCCATTTTCAATACCAAACTCTTTATCAATAACATACGCCACTGGAGATAAACAATTAGTTGTACAAGAAGCATTTGAAATAACAACGTGATCGGAATTCATATTTGCATGATTTACACCTTGAACGACTGTAAAATCAGCATTGGTACAAGGAGCTGAAACAATAACTTTTTTTGCTCCGCTCTCCATGTGAGATAACGCTTTTTCTTTAGATGCAAAAACACCTGTGCACTCCAAAATAATATCTACTCCTTTATCTCCCCAATTAAGGTCTGCAGGATTTCTTTCTGAGGTGATGGTGATTTCATTTTCCCCGACTATAAATTTATTATCAGCGGTTTTCTGAACTTTCTGAGAAAGTGCGCCATGAACACTGTCATATTTTAACAAATGAATATTGCTATCAATATCAGCTAGGTCATTGATGTATGAAATTTCATAGGTATCATTAAATTCTTGAGATCTTTCTAGGTAAGCTCTAAATACAAGTCTTCCAATTCTACCAAAACCGTTAATAGCTACTTTTTTTTTAGTCATATTTTATTTTATCCTTTTAAGTATAGTTGATGAGATACGTTTAGGGGTTAGCCCAAATTTATTGAAAACTTCTTTAGCAGGTGCACTAGCACCAAATTCATCAATGCCAAAAATGTTTTCCTGATTTGTAAATTTATTCCAATACATTGTGGAGCCAGCCTCAATAACAAAGGTCTGATTCAATTTTGATTGTAATAATTTATTTTTGAAAGAATTCTGTTGCTTATCAAAAAGTGATGAACTTGGCATTGAGACAACCTTAGTTTCAACCTTGAATTCTTTTAAGCGATTAGCTACTTCAATAGCTAGGGAAACTTCTGATCCGGAAGCAATAATAGTGATATGATTGTTTTTTGATGACTCAAAGATGGCATAGGCGCCCTTAAAGCCATCAATGTTAATTTTTTTATTAGAAATTTGAGGCAAATTTTGTCTTGAAAGACAGATAAAGGAAGGAGCCTCGTTAATTAAGAGCGCGGTTTTCCAACAGGCAATTGTTTCCATCATATCGCAAGGGCGAAACACGTAACTATTAGGAATTAACCGAAGCATATTTAGTTGTTCGATAGGTTGGTGCGTTGGCCCATCTTCACCTAACCCAATAGAATCATGAGTAAAAACTTGGATAGGGTCAATATTCATCAATGCTGCAAGTCTAAGACTGGGCTTCATGTAGTCTGCAAAACTTAAAAATGTTCCAGAATATGTTTTATAGAGCTTTGTTGAAGCGATACCATTCATGATAGCGGCCATCCCATGTTCTCTTACGCCATAATGGATATATTGAGCTTTAAAATTTTTATGATTTACTATTTCCATTTGCTTACCTTTTGTATTGTTTGATCCTGTTAAATCAGCAGAACCTCCAAATATAGGAACATTAGAATTGATAAAATGTAAAACAGCCTCAGATGATTTTCTAGTAGCTTGTGGAGTTTTGAAATCTTTAAATTCTTTAGTTATATCATCAAACAATTTAATAATTTGGGTAGAGAGATTTTTTAGACCTTTTATCTTTTTAGTATACTTTTTAGATTCAGCATAAATTTTTAAATTTCTTTTTGATGACTGTCTCCACTCTTTTAGAAGGGTAGAGGGGATCTGAAATGGAGGTTCTTTCCAACCAAGTTCTTTTTTTGTCAAAGATATTTCATCGGCACCTAAAGGCGATCCATGAGATGAAGCTTTTGCTGACTTGTTAGGAGAGCCAAATCCAATTATGGTTTTAAAATTTAAAAGATTTGGTTTGTTTGAACTTTGTGATCTCTTAAATAAATCTTTAATATTTTTATGATTATGTCCATCACCATTGAGAACGTTCCAATTTACAGATTTAAAACGAAGATTAGTGTTATCACTAAAGGATAAGTCAGTGGAGCCATCAATACTGATTTTATTATTGTCATAAACCAAAACAAGATTATCTAATTTCAAATGCCCAGCTAAGCTGATAGCTTCTTGACTAATTCCTTCCATCAGACATCCATCTCCACAAAAAACAAAGACTTTTGGGGTTCTTTTAAGATTGTGTTCTGCAGTTAGTTTTTTTAATGCTAAAGCCATACCTACTCCATTAGAGATACCCTGACCCAGAGGTCCTGTAGTAATTTCAATCCCAGCATCTGGCTCAAATTCAGGATGGCCTGCGGTAATGGATCCTAGTTGGCGAAAATTTTTAATTTGTTGAAGAGTCATTTTTTTATAACCCGTCAAATATAGAAGTGAATATAATAACATTGACCCATGACCGTTAGATAAGACGAATCGATCTCGTAAAACCCACTCTGGATCAGCAGGATTATGGGTTAAAAAGTCGTGAAAGAGAACAGTGGCTATATCTGCCATGCCCATAGGCATTCCGGGGTGACCCGATTTTGCCTTTTCAACTGCATCAATCGATAAAAAACGAATGCAGTTGGCAAGATTTGTATAATTTTTCAATGGAATAACTCTGTGTAATACTTAATAATTAAAGTATGAACGAATTTCAACAACAAATACTACAAAAAATAGAGCAAATTGCCCTAAAACTGCAAAATTATAAATCAAACAACCTTGAATTAACCAAACAGAACGAGGAACTTCATGCAAAGATTGAATACTTAGAAAGAAAAGAGCATGAATTATCATCTCAATTAGAGATGCAATCATCTGAGCTTGAAGAAAAATCTCAATTAATCGATAAGGCAACAAACAAAATTGAAGAACTATTGGGATCAATAGAGATTGATGGCTAATTTAACTTTAAGTATTGGCGGAAGACCTCTAAAAATTCAATGTTCCGATCAAAATATTGAACGTGTGAAAGAAGTTGGTAGTGCAATAAGTGAGTTAATTGAAAATGAAAAAAAAGAAAATGTTCCTTTCTTAACCTCAGCTTTAATAGCATATCTAAAATCGATGGAGGAAATTTTAAAAAAAGAAAAAATTTTACAAGACTCTTTAAACCAAAAATTATTTTATGAAAGTAGAATTCAAGAACTTCAAAATGAAAATCAAAATTTAAAATCTGATTTAAAGCAGATCTTTGAAAAAATACACGAACAAATTTCCATTGAATAAAAAAGAAATACGACAATTATACTTGTCATCTAGATTGAGTATGGACAACGATACGCTGAAAAAAAAATCAATAGCCATTAATGAAAAAATTTTAGAGTTAATAGACAGTCTATCTGATAATATAAAAGTTGGTCTTTTTTACCCTTATAAAAATGAAGTTGATGTTATGCTTTTAGCCAAAATCCTAGAAAGTAAAAGTCATAAATGCTTTCTTCCAAAGGTAATAGCTAAAAATCAATCACTTAAGTATTTTTCTTATTCATCCACCTCTCCTGATTTGAAAAAAGGCTTTGGAGGAATTATGGAACCTACTGGTCAAATCTCACATGACCCTGATATCATAATTGCCTCTTGCGCTGCATTTAACAATGAAGGTTTTCGTGTAGGGTATGGAGGAGGTTTTTTTGATAGAACAATAATGGATTTAAAGAAAAAGAAAAATTTCAAAACAATTTTAGCTGCATTTGAATTACAAAAAACAGACTATCAATTTCAAGAGAGCTTTGATGAAAAAGTTGATTATATTTGTACAGAGAATACAACCTACGTAATATGAATTTTTTGGTTATAGGAGATGTTGTTGGTCGATCTGGAAGAAACGCTCTTCAAAGACACTTACCTGATATTAAAAAAAAATTTCACATAGATTTTACTATTATTAATGGGGAAAACTCAGCTGCTGGATACGGCATCACTGGTAAAATTTATGAAGATTTTATTAATTGGGGGGCTGATGTAATTACATTGGGTAATCATGCATGGAAAAAAGATGAAATTATTCCTTATATGGAAAACAATCCCGATCATAGTATAATAAGACCCTTAAATTTTCCAGATGGCTCACCTGGACAGGGGTATAAAATTTTTAACCACTCTTCAGGGTCCAAGATTCTTGTCTGCCAAGTACATGGCCAGACATTTATTGATCTTCCTTTAACCAATCCTTTCGAATCAATAGATACAAAAATATTATCTTTAATCAATGATCATGGCATAGACTTCGCCTTTTTAGAGGTCCATGCAGAAGTAACCTCAGAAAAAAATGGGATAGCGCAACACTATGATGGTAAATTTACTGCAATTTACGGAACTCATGTTCATATTCCTACTATGGATGCTAGAGTCTTAGATAAAGGCACCTGTTTTCAAACCGATATCGGTATGACTGGAGACTATAACTCAGTAATTGGAATGAAAAAAGATACCGCAATTAAAAGAATGAGATCAGGTAACCACAGCCATCGATTAGAGCCAGCTGATGGTGAAGCAACAATTTCAGGTGCTATAATTAAATCAAATAAGGAAGGAATTAATTCCATACAATCCATTCAAATAGGTGGTGTTTTGGATCGTAATTTATTATCTTAAACTATGGCAGGTCACTCAAAATTTAAAAACATTCAATTTAGAAAAGGGGCTCAAGATAAAAAAAGAGCTAAACAATTTTCTAAAATTGGAAGAGAAATTCAAATAGCTGTAAAAATTGCAGGAACCGATCCTGAGTCTAACCCACGACTACGTTTGGCCATCACTAAAGCAAGAAGTGTAAATATGCCAAAAGATAATGTTGATAGGGCAATTAATAAAAATAACACAGATAATACTGAATACGCAGAAGTGAGATATGAAGGCTATGGCCCATTTGGAACTGCTTTTATAGTAGAGGCTTTAACTGATAATAAGAATAGGACAGCATCAGAGATAAGATCTATTTTTTCTAAAAATGGTGGAAACTTAGGAGAAACAGGTAGTGTTAGTTTCAATTTTGATAAAGTAGGCGAGATTCAAATTAAAGGAAGTTTAGAGGACTCAATTATTGAAGAATTAATGGATTTTGGATTAGAAGATTACTCTTATGAGGATGATATGACATATTTATATTGTAAGTTCGAGTCATTGGCTTCTCTAGAAAAAGTAGTTAGAGATAAAAATATTGAAATTGAGAGCGCATTAATTATTTGGAAGTCGAATATGACAGTAAAAATTGAAAAGGAAGATGAATTAAATCGTTTAATAAAACTAAACGATGACTTGGAAGACAATGATGATGTTCAAAATTGTTTCTCAAATTTAGATTTTGATAGTTCATTGTTAGAGGGTTCTAGTGCCTGATAAAGCTTGGAAAAATAGAGAGAGATTAGTTTCAAAATTTTTTGGGGGAATTAGAAATGCTTTAAGTGGTATTAATTCTAAAGTTACTCATTCTGATGTTATTCACGAAAGTTTATTTATTGAATGTAAATTAAGAGCAAAACACTCAGCTGTAAAACTTTGGGATGATACTAAAGTTTTAGCCGATAAAGAAAAAAAAACACCTGTCATTGCACTATGTGAAAAAAATAGACCTGGATTTTGGATCATGGTACATTCAGATGACTTTGAAAAAGTTTCTAAAGAATTAGATAATAAGATCTATGAGGAAGAGAAGGATTAATAATTGGAAGAAGTAATAAATTTAGCAGCTATTGAAGGATCTGTCGATTTTTCTATGTTTGGCATGTTTTTAAAATCAGACTGGGTTGTTAAGCTAGTAATTGTTCTTTTGGTGATTTTCTCAATCCAATCTTGGAAGTTGATTATTCAAAAGACATTGATGATCAGTAAACAACGTAAAATTTCAAAGCAATTTGAAAATCATTTTTGGTCAGGTGTTTCTTTAGATGAACTTCATCAACAAATAGATGATTTTGATCAAGAGAGCTTCTCTAATATTTTTAGAAATATCATGAACGAATATGAGAAATCTCGCCTTCAAAAAAAAAGTATAGATTCATCTTTTATTCAAAGACTTTATACCTCACTTGATTTAAGCATTGCTACTGAAGACTCTAAATTGAATCAAGGGTTATCTTTTTTGGCTTCATCGGGATCCGTTGCGCCCTTCATCGGTTTATTTGGAACTGTTTGGGGAATTATGAATAGCTTTCAAGCTATCGCTATTGCACAAAATACTAATTTAGCAGTTGTTGCTCCCGGAATCGCAGAGGCATTGTTTGTAACGGCACTAGGGTTATTTGTGGCTATCCCGTCCACTGCTTTTTACAATATGATCACTTCTAAAATAGATAATTATTTATCTGAGGCTGAGGTTTTTGGGAAAGATTTGGTTAATATAATATCTCGCCAAGTAAAATAATTTTAAATGAGAAAAAAACTTCGTCCAGTTTCTAATATTAACGTCACCCCTATGGTTGATGTAATGTTAGTTTTGCTGATTGTTTTCATGGTTACGGCTCCTTTATTAACGGTGGGAGTACCAGTTAATTTACCCAAAGTAGAGGCAAACTCTTTAGATGCCCAAAAAGAACCCTTAGAAATATCAATTAATGAAGAAAATAATATTTATTTAGGGGAGGAGTTAATTCTCTTTGAGGACCTTATTAAAAAAGTAAAAACTATTGCGGGCTCTAATACAGATATTAGAATTTTTTTAAGGGCAGATACTTCAATTAATTATGGAGAAGTAATGAAAGTTCTTGGTGCTTTAAACACCTCTGGTTTTTTAAAAATAGCTTTAGTGACTAAAAAGCCAAGTTAATTGAGTACTATCTCTTTATTTAGCCCTTTCCAAAAAATAATTTTATTTATCGAAAATATTAGTTACAAAAAAAATGATTTTTTTTTTCAATCAATTTCTTTTTTAATTCATTTATTAATCTTAATTCCAATGATCAATTTTACATTCCAAAAAGAAATCAGTGACGTGCCAATGATTCTACCAGTAGAGATGTTTATAGTAGAAGAAGAAACCGCAGCACCAGAATTTGTTGAAGAAATTAACGAAATCATACCAACTATGCAAGAAGAGGTAGTTGAGGAAGAACCAAATACTATTGAGGAAGCACCCACTCCAGATCCTATGGTTGAAGAAGTTATCCCTGATCCAGTATTACCTGAGTCTCAAGAAATTATACAAGAAATATCAGAGCCTAAGATTATAGAAGAGGCTGAAGAAATATTAACAGATAGTAGCTCTAATCAAGCTAATGAGTTTGTGATTGAAGAGGCACCTCAAGAAAAAATAGAAGAACCAGAAGAGCAAACCCCACCTCCGGTGGAGTATGATTTTGAAATACAAGTTAAGCAAAAACCTGAACCTAAAGAAATAGAAAAGCCTTTTGATAACTTAGATGTAATTGTGAAAAAAAAGCCTTTGAAAAAAACATTTAATGTAAGTACGGTTTTGAAGGATTTGGAAAACAAAGATAAAGATTTTAAAAAAGAACAGGAAACAATAGAAGAAAAACAAGAAGAGGTATTTACTGAAAAGGTTTCTGCGACCATGACCATCTCAGAAATTGATCTTTTAAGACAGCAACTTCATTCATGTTTAAACTTAAATGTTGGTGTGGCAAATCTTAAAGAAATTAAACCTGTGATTTACATCGAAGTTAATCCAGATAGAACTGTGAAAAATGCCAAAGTAGTAAATAAAGAAAAATTGAACAACCCATCATTTAGAACTGCAGCAGAGGCTGCAATGAGGGCTGTTAATAATCCTGATTGTAGTCCTTTAATGCTACCACAAGACAAATATGATCTGTGGAAAGAGATTAACTTTACTTTTGATTTTAGTTGGATGTTCGATTAAAAAATACAAAATATTAATTAAAAATGTGTTAATAATTATTGATGATTAAATTTCTTCTTCTAGCTTTCTTTATGAGTTTTAAAGTATTCGCTGCGCTTGATGTCACAATTTCACAAGGGAAAGTTGAACCAACTCCAATTGCAATAACCCAAGTTTTTGGGAGTGATGCCGATACTGCACGATATGGCAATACAATAAGAAAAATTATCTCGAATAACTTAACAAATTCTGGACTTTTTTACACTGTCAATGAAGACCTGTATATCCAATCTGACAATCTTGTCGATAAAGTTCCAAGGTTTGAAGATTGGAAGTTAATTAAAGCACAATTTCTTTTAAGCGCAGATGTTAAAAAAACCAACAAAGGAATTCAATTACGAATGAGATTGTATGATGTTTTTAATGGTACGGAGATCGAAAAACTTCAACTTACAGTCCCTGATGAAGATTTAATTAGAAGAGTAGGTCACACAGTAAGTGATATTGTTTATGAAAGAATAACTGGAGAAACTGGTTATTTCGATACAAGAATAGTCTATGTTTCAGAGGTCGGCCCTCTGGATCAACGTGTAAAGAGATTAGCTATTATGGATCAAGATGGCCACATAGAAAGTCATCAATTTTTAACTGATGGAAAGAATTTAGTGCTTACACCTAGGTTTGCACCCAATAATCAGACAATTACTTATATGGAATACAAAAACAATCTCCCAAGGGTTTATATTTATGATCTGTTAACTGGAGAAAGAGAGATTGTTGGAGATTTTCCAGGTATGACATTTGCACCAAGATTCTCACCTGATAGTAAAAGCGTGGTGATGTCTTTTTCAGATCCTAAAACTGCTAATTCTGAAATATATCTCATGGATATAAACACAAGATCTTTAGAGAGGTTAACTAAAGACTCAGGAATTGATACTTCTCCATCTTTTTCCCCAGATGGAGAACAAATCGTTTTTAATTCTGATCGAGGGGGCAGCCCTCAATTATTTACTATGAATAAAGACGGTACCAATATTAAAAGAATTTCAAAAGGCAGAGGCGTATACGGAAATCCTGTTTGGTCTCCCAGAGGAGACCTAATAGCTTTTGTAAAAAACATTAAACCAAATTTTTATATAGGCGTTATGGATACAAATGGTGAAAATGAGAGAATTGTAGTTCAGGATTTTTCCCTAGAATCCCCAGCTTGGTCACCTAATGGAAGGTATTTAATTTTTTATAGACAACAACGATCTAATTCCGATGGCACAGGGGGCGAAACATCAATTCATTTCATTGATATAACTGGATACAATGAAAGAATCATAACCACTCCAAGAGACGGAAGTGACCCATCTTGGTCCCCTTTACTATAAAAAATTAATATTTTTTAGGAAAATTCCATGTAATTCGCGAATAATTTAAAATTATTGACTTGATTTCAGATAAATACAGTGTTTATTTACATTTACTATAGTTATAAATATATTTACGCGGAGATAATAATGTTAAAAAAATTACTACTACTTGTTGTTGCGGGCTTCTTTCTAGCTTCTTGTGCGGCGACTAATACTGACCAAGGTGGCGACGTAGATGCTGCTTCTTCAAGCTCAGCTTCCGGAGGAGATATCACAGCCGGTACTCAAGAAGATCTGATTGTAAACGTTGGAGACAGAGTTTTCTTCGAATTTGATAGCTCAGAGCTTACAGTTGACGCTCAAGCAACTCTAGATGCCCAGGCTGCTTGGATGCAACAATATCCAGACACTAGTATTACAATTGAAGGTCATGCTGATGAAAGAGGAACAAGAGAATACAACCTTGCTCTTGGAGACAAAAGGGCTTTTGCAGTATATAGCTACTTAGCTCAAGCTGGCGTAGACACTAATAGAATGGAATACGTAAGCTGGGGTAAAGAAAGACCTGATGTTATTGGTTCAGATGAAACCGCTTACGCTCAAAATAGACGTGGCGTTACATTAGTAACTAACTAATCCACAAAAATTTAATTTCTAAGGTGCTCAATTTTTTTGGGCACCATAACTTTAAAGATGAGAATTGGATACATACTTCTAGCACTATTTTTTTTCTCACTATCCACCTCTTTTTCTCAAAACCATAATACGATCGAAGTTGATCTTGAGAGAGTCAAAAAAGATATAATTGATCTACAAAAATTTGTTTATCAAAATAGCAATCTTGATTTATCAGAGCAGAATACATCCCCTCTAGAAATAGAAAATTTAAATAAGCTTCTTTTATCCTTAGAAGAAAAAATGATTTCATTAGATGTTCAATTAAGCGATATGAAAGATGATATTAAAAGTCTTTATCAGCTTTATACATCGGGACAAATTAATAGTGATATAAAATTAGAAGCCTCAAGAGATTTAGATATAGAAGAAAGCTCTTCCAAAATAGTTTCTGAAAAAAATAATGACGATCAGATCTTAGGGCAAATGAGCATTTCTAGTATTGAGGAGAGTTTGAACGTTCAAGAAAATACTCTTACTCTAAATCAATTAGATGAAGAAAGTGAAAATGAGCAAGTTATTGGAGAATTATCAATTACTAGCCTAGAAAAGCAAAAAACAATTGTTTTTGAACCCACAGAAGAACAACTAAATACATTGAAAGATTTAGACCAATTGCTTGAGAAAAGAGAAATTGATTTAAATAAGCCCATTGTTGATGTTGTTAAACAGATGCAAATGGCAAAACAAAGTCTTGCAAGTTTGGATAATCAAAAAGCTATTGAAAGTTTAATCTTAATTGTAGAGTCAGATACTGATAATTCAGAAATTCTCGCTGAGACATACTATTTACTGGGCAGGACATATTTTATAGAAGGCCAAATTATTGAGTCTGTAAAATACTTTGGTATTAGGCATAGAGATTTAACTGAAATTACTAAATTCAAGTCAGATAATTATTTTTGGTTGGGGAAGTCTTTATTTAGTATTGGTGATCAGGAAAATGGATGTTTGATAATGGAGGATTTAATTTTTTCTAACTCCTACCAAGATAAACCAGA
>JACLAB010001297.1_pt1 | contig 24065 bp, 11 predicted proteins | sample 8027921 | NCBI WGS metagenome assembly JACLAB01 (sample SAMN15725117, study PRJNA655200) | protist metagenome | isolation source: fluorescence activated cell sorting (FACS) single amplified genomes of... | place: USA: West Boothbay Harbor, Gulf of Maine | collected 2000-07-19
AGAGCAGTTTGCGGATAAGGAAGAAGAGATCAATGCAAGACCGGGGGTGTCGAGCTCTCTGAAGTTTTTGCATGGCCATTTCTGCAAATCTTGTGTCGACTGGAGTTCATTCGTGATCGTCTCAATACTGGTCTGAATGAACTGCGTATCAAGGTTGTATGCAATCTTCATGCCAGAGACTCTAGGAATACCCATCTCCTCTCTAAGTCGTTCAAATCCGTTTCGAACGGCTTCGACAATATCTTGGCGACCAGGTTTAATTCCGACGAATGAAAGGATCTTGTATATTTCAACCACCGGTCTGAGCATCAAGTCGTCAACAAACACTGTTAGCATTGAGGTATGTGCTGCAACATGTGACAATCTACAATGCCACCGGATTAATTGCCTTAGCTGCTTATCATACAGCTTCGTACCTTTAATGCTATCATGTTTTGTGAGCAATAGATCTTGTGCGTGGGGCGCCACTCGATGCACTAATCTTATAATTTTTGACCACCCATGGTTCTTACCGTAGCCATATGGAGGTACATGGGTATCAACCTCAAAATTATGAGTGCTGTTTACATCTCTATTGATGGCCTGGTGCAATATTTGCGATAATGTGTGCATACCTCTACTATCTGGAGACAATAGTCCAACGCGAACTCTTTTGATTGAATCATGAAAGACAACTGGATCATCAAAACACTCTGGTGACAAACAACTCCTGATGGTCGAATCAAATTTCATACTTCTTTCCCAAAGTTCGTCCATTTTAGGATCTTGTCCAGTATTTGGAACTTCTTCTACAGGCAGTATATCAAGACTCTTTACAGATGATAGTGATAGGACGTCTTCTGAAGCTCGCAGAGAAAGACTCCCCGCCCCAGGCACCATATCAATACTGGTGGATCCAGAGAATTGCTTTTGATTCATGTATCCAATGAACATTCCTCCCAAAAGCATTCCCAAGAGGATCAGCCCCAGAGTGTTAAGAATGCCCATCTTCTCCCGATATTTCATATTTGGAACGCAAATAATTAAAACCTACACAACGAATAAGACTGAGATCTCCTGGCTACAATACTCATAAGTCCACTGGAGCCTTGATAGAACTGAGATTCTTTTTAGAATTTAAAAACGTGCAGTACATTCTTTTTGCTTGATTGGTTATTGTGGTGGTGCATCTACACTTGGAGCAGTCTAGTGTAAGCAGGCGTTCTAACAAGAAGATTTTTGTCGATAGAACTCGGGTTTGAAGTGAATTTATTCTTCTTTCGCGCTTGAGCTCATTTGTCGTGTACTCGATAAATATCGTCAACTGTTTTAAAATGACGGAAGCGAAGACACCTGATGACGCTTTCGATGCGGTGGACGCCAAGATCAGTGAAATCGAAACTCTGGGTCGGGATCATCCTATGTCTGACTTTCTCCGCCAGCATCGGGAGTCTTTGAAAGGTTTGAGTGAGGCTGAATTTCAACAGAAGTACGAAGCCCACACGAAGGAAGTGAGTGATCGATCGGCGAAAACAAGCACTGGTGCTGAAACAAAGAGTGCGGGTCCTGATGCCCTGAGCCACGAGATGCCTATTGTGGATAGTGATTCTTGCTCAATTTTGAATAATAATTCCTCAGATAAAATTGGCTTATCGAAGATTGTCTTAAAATTCACGACTTTATCGGAAGCGAATACTGAGGCGCCGTCTTTCACAGTATCAGAGAAAGGGGCTAGCATTGGTCGTGATCCTTCTAACGAGGTATGTGTTCCTTCGGATGCTCGTCTATCTGCGGAAGGACATGCCATGATTGACAGTGACGAGGGCAATTTTTTCCTCGTTGATGGTGGATACGATTGCGCCGCTAGTTTAAGAATCGGTGTCGGTATAAATAGCACAAGGAGATGGAAAATTTTTAACTCTTGCAGATTTTCAGCCGGTAATACTATATTTCATAGCAATGGTGTCAATGCTGATGGAAATTTGATGGTCAATATATTGGATGGTCCTCTGAAAGGTGATACTAGAGTCATTAATTCAAGCGGTGCTAGTATAGGTCGTTCGTCTGACAACTCTATAGCAGTACCAGACAGGGAATTGTCGCGTCGCCATTCTGCAATTGAATATGATGAGAGTACCAAATCCTTTTATATAAATGATGTTGGATCAACGAATGGTACTTATATGCAGTTGACAGGTCCTTACGGTGGCAAATACAAATTAAATATAAATGATCATATATTAGTAGGACGCACTGGATTCTCAATAAATCGCTTTGATTATGGAATTTCTGAGGAAATAGGACATCGTCCAACAATGGAAGATTCTTGTGCTATTGTTCAACATCTTAACATTTCTGGTTTGACAGATGTATCAGATGCCGACTTGTTTCCACAATCATATTTTGGGGTATATGATGGACATGGCGGAGCCGAAGCATCATCTTATTTGTCACGGTTTCTTCACAGCGCTATAGTAGATGGGATTGAAGAGGTAGCACCAGCATTAAGTAAAATCATCAAAAATGAAAAAACGAGTTCTAGTGATGAAGCAAGAAAGAGTGCAGCGGAAAGTGCAGATCGCTTAATTATTGAAACAATCAAAAGGGCATTTACCAATACGGACGACAATTACATTGCAAACTCAGAATTTCCGCAACATGGTTCTACGGCCACAACAGCTCTCTTACTCGGGAACAGAGTGTATTGTTCTAATACGGGGGATTCGCGCACAATGTTGTGTAGAAACTTTCAACCTTTGCCTTTGACAAATGACCACAAACCATCCAGAGAAGATGAAGCGAACAGGATCAAATCCGCAGGTGGGTTCGTAATAGGCAATAGAGTCATGGGCGAGCTAGCTGTCTCCAGGGCATTTGGTGACGCAGACTTCAAGAAGGGTATACAGAGTATAATTGAGGAAGAGGGCACAGCATCGAACAATGAAATCGCAGGAAACCAAGACTGGGACAAACCACTAATAATAGCGGAGCCAGATATTGAGGTGACGACAATTACGAATGAAGATCAATTCCTCCTGTTGGCATGTGATGGTCTTTTCGATGTATTTACGTATGAAGACATCGTGACATTTGTCAAAGACAACATGGAGAAGCATGGCGATACTCAACGTTGCTGTCAGAATTTAACCCACGAGGCTATTAGAAACCGCAACTCGAGAGACAATGTATCCGTAATTCTTATTTTACTCAATAAGTGGTTCTAAATTAAATGGCATCACATTACATAACTATCATAGGAAGCATATGAAGAACAACCGAGCAAGTTTGTAATAAAGACATCAAAACAAAAAACTTAAATTACAAACACAACTTGTATCGGACTATGATCAGCAGGTTGGTCTGCTGTTCTATATTCCAAATCAATTGGCACTCTTCAAAAACGATTATTAGATGGTACAGTTGATGATGTTCACGAACTCAGGCTTCAATGAGGCACCACCAACAAGGAACCCATCAATATTGGGACACGCCATAAGATCTACACAATTCCTACCGTTTACCGAGCCTCCATACACGATTCTTACTGAAGCAGCCACACTGGGAGAGACGGCGGTTGAAATCCATCTACGAATCTGTTTGTGGGTTTCTTCAGCTTGTTCAGGAGTAGCGACAACGCCGGTACCAATAGCCCAGACAGGTTCATAAGCAATAACTACATTACTCCATTGATCGTAAGATATAACATCCACACAGGGAGTTAATTGCTCAACTAGTACATCATAAGTTTTGCCAGCTTCACGTTCAGTCAACTGTTCACCTATACAAAAAGAAATAGACATACCAGCATTCAATGCATTTGACGCCTTCTTTGCTACTATCTCCTTACTCTCGCCGGGGCCGCCGAAACCACCACGACGTTCAGAGTGACCACATAAAGTCCACTTCACGCCAGCATCAACAAGCATAGCAGCGCTATGTTCTCCAGTGTAGGCCCCCATACCATTTACTCCAACATCTTCAGCTGCGATAGAAATATCAGGCCGAATCATAGATTGGATTCTAGAGATATGAATAGCAGGCACAGCGATCACAACTTCTGATGTTTGCGGGAATGAGCCTAATATGTTAAGAAGAAAAAGTTGTACAGTTATATTCAATATTAGCCAATGACATTGATATGATAGAAAACGGCCATATAATACGGACAAACGCCCCAACTCGCCATAATCAGCTTCCACATACCGGCATTGTTGAGGACTCCTACCACTTTTTGTATTTGGCCGATAGTACCATTGCACTTCCAGTTACCGCCTATCCACATAGGCCTAATTGGACCTACTCCCTTCGTTAAGTAATCCCTCCAAGTTATAGACATTTTTTTATATTTTCTGAAGTGATATAGTGGTACATATTTCGTACGATCGTATGTACCAAGACACGATCAGAAAACAAAGCACGTTTTAGAGGCGTGAACCGTCCCAAACAGCAAAAGCAAGCTCGTGAGTGACCGAGAGCACTAGGTGGCCGAAATGAACGCCCAACAGCACAACGGTGGACATTTCTCCGATTATACCGGGATTTTAGCCGGCCAATCGGGGACGCTGCATCATGAGAGTGAGGTCTCTGCCGCTGCTTATGTGCGCACGCAAGTGAGGCACGATGTGTCCTTGCTGGAGGAGGAAAGCATAATTTCGTACGCCATGTCGAGCAATAGCAGACCTGCTCCTATTTCTCGTGCACCTCATGTACGAAATGTCACGAAGCCTCTTTATGGGAAGCCTAGCAAAGCAAAAAGCCCTCGAAAGCACAAGACATATTATGGTCCTTACGACCGACCACCTAGTAAGCAAGAAAATGTTATCTATAATCCAGATGATTTTTTCAGTGCAGATGTGAAACCTTTAAAGAAAGACAATTATAACAGCATCAATGAGTTGTATAAGTCATTGGAAAAGGCACAGAGTTATCGCGTGATAGATGAAGATGGAGTAAGTCATTATCACAAGGATAGCCCTGCTGCATACTTACAAGATGTAAAACAAAAATCTGTCATTACGACCCAACATGTACTCATGGAGTTAGAGCATGCACCTACGACATATTCGCAGTTCGGGATTGGAGACCATAATGATGCACTGAGTGAACTTGGACAAAGCGTTGTAAGCATGGGTAATATGGGATACATGGGATCTGCTGGGGGGCTGCCTAGCGCTTTGCGAGCTTTGCCTATGCAGGGCGGCGTTGTAGAAGAGCCGTCTTTGTACACTATGGTAGATGAGTCAGTGATAAATCCTCAAAGCAACATTGCTTCGAGTATCTATGACGGTGGTGTATCACCCTCTGGTCTCCTTCCTACGGTTGGTGTGAGTAATGATAGCAGTAAGACAAGCCATTCTAATACTATCAGTGATGAGAAGGCCAAGGACCCTCAATTAGAGTCCATGTTATTGGAGGCTAAGAATATTAGAGAAGAAATAAGTGCCATGAATGTTGCAAAAGACGGCACCGATGCCGGAGCTGAGGCAAGTGTAGCTGCAGCAGCGAACCAAAAGTTCAAAAGAGTTATGAATAAGTTGATACCACTCGAAAGTCCAAGAAATGCTCAACTAGTCGAAGAAAAAGAGGCGGGGAAAGCTCCCGAAAAGATGATGGAGACTAGGATACGCGAAATATTTGACAACACAGACAAAAATCATGATGGCTCACTGAATGCGCGAGAGGTCATACTTGGTCTTCGGAATGATAGCGAACTTGCAGAATTTCTACACTTGCCTCAACACATAAGACAAGAGGATGGAAGTCGCGATGAATTTGAGTTGACGTTCCAAGGCATGGACAGCTTGAATGTAAGGGAGCTTTCATTTGATGACTTTTATACTTATATACTACTTCATAGAGAGAAGAGAAAAAGAGAATTGGACGCCATGGCTAGCAGCACAGATAGCTCCATTGGAGTTGCGACTGCTGCAAGTGTCGCAACCGCTGGGTTCCTATCCCCTCGCAAAGGAGACCCTGAATCTGTGGAAGACCAATCCATGGCTCCGCTGCAATTGGCCAGTACTATCGATGACCGAAATTTTCTTGTGGTATCAGGGGTGATTAGTAGCCAAAATCGTACTATCTCATATGCAATTCGAGAATTCTACGGTACATGCTTCAGTATAACTTTCTTGGTTCAGAATACAGGTCAAACTTGGCTTGTGTTCGTACCTGCTAGCAATACCCTAACTTATTTGTTGCGTTTATGGACTGCCTCTCCCAAGCCCCAAAACTCAGTGATGCTGGGGGACTGGATGCTCAAGTCGACCACTCTGAACTTCCAGAATAATGAGATTACAGAGACTAATTTCGACATCAAAGCCTTTCACGCCAAGTGCGAGAAGGAGACATTACGTGTGATCCTTAGTGCTACACTCAAGATCCAGACATTGTGGCGTCGCTGGAGGGCGGTGCACCATTTCCAAGCCGCCATCCACCAACGCATCAAAGTGCAGCAAGGGCTTGATGTCGCATCGGTCCGCACAGCTGTGAGGAATATCGTGACTGCGAAACAAGCAGTTGAGAATGGTACCGCCGTTCGCATCCAGACGAATTTGCGAGGGGCCACTATCTCACCTACAAAGACAGTGTTGACGATCAACCCCAGACACGCTACAGAGGCATATTTGGAGGAGGTGGGATCCAAGATTGCCGCATTGTATCATGGCCATAAAGTCTCACCTGACTCCCTTTTCGGTGGACAGAGCACAATGCTTGACGACGCATTCTCACAGAGCGTAAATTCTCCAAGAAAAGACATTACCCAGAATCTTGAAAATGCGACAACTCTGTGCATTAGCCCTTCGCAAAGCCCCAAGCTTTCTCAACCATCACTGTCAATTATGAATACCCCATCATTCATATCATCTATTGCGTCAGTCAAAACTGTGTCTACAGCCAAAGCTATACCGTCTTCAACTCTATTGTTGAAAGAGAATTCTATAGATTCAGAGCAATCATGTGTCGACAGTAGACATAACTATTTGAAACCTCTTGCCGATGAAGATAAAAGTGGGGGGCCGAGCAGTGATAAACTTTCTCGTACAACTGTCCAGGGAGGTTTTGACCCGGCATCTAGGAAAGGGGTTAGTCTCATGGGCGCAAAAAACAGACAGGAAATGGCTGAACAGCAGGCTCAGCTGCATGAATTGAAGAATGACGTTGGGCAAATAGTAGATGAGATGCAAAATGAGTTCAAAGAAATAAAATCGAAGCTCGCCCTGAATCTAAAAGTGGCGCAATCGTCTGCCCTTGGTCATCCCCTAAAAGTGGGCAGTATGAGCACTTTCTATGGCGAAATGCCGGAGAAATCCAGGAGAGCGGGCGTGTCGAAGAAAACCAAAGAAGAAGTCCAAAACGAGGTCACCAAAGATGGAGCGGAAGTACAACAGCTCCGTGATGTAATCGATACCATGAACACGAGGTTGGGACAGCTAGAAACACAATTAACAGTAGTGCAAGAGCACACTGCACGCCTGGCTGAGAGTAGTTCAGACGATGACTCCTCAGTAGCTAAATCACTAGAAGGAGGGGAAACCCAAGTATCTGGAGCAAAATATACAGATCTGGGCGGCAAGGCTGAGATAGTAGCCAATCCCCCTGCTGGGAGTACTAGTTCCAACGTAGCACACGGGCACGACGGGTAATTGAATAGTGAAATATAGTGCGATAGGGAACGCAGTGCTACCATGGGATAATATGCAATACGTGATTGATCATTTCAATTTCGTGTGATTAATTTGGACTCCATTCAACCTCACAAAAATACTCATTCATCCTCTACTTGGCTACTGATGGCGCTGTCTGTTCCGAACGGAACAGTTTTCAACACTGCATTTGGATGCTTCCCGAGGCATCACACCCGTGGAACGAGTATACACCTGTTCCAGCTCACATGTCGCTTGCGATATTTCTAGAGAAAGATGTAGCTGTATCCCTTCTGAAACAGCTGGTGAGCCGTGTGCAAAGTACATATGTGACCTTGACGGGAGAGCTGTTTGAAACCTGTGAGGGCGAATTCAGTGCCTTGGAATGGGCCATACAGCCCTCAACACAACCCACACCCTCCTGGTGGCCAAAAGGGGCACACATATCCTTCGGATACAAGTACGGGAGCCCCTACACTCCTGAAGAAGTGCGCACTGCGCAAGACCGCATTCAGGGGGGCGGGGCCGGTACTGCTACTGCGCGCTTATGTCGGCTGGAGATCCGCAAGTGCAAGGGCCATTTTTCAAGATGGCATTGCGATCACGCCCCACACACCGCACTAGAAGCAGCAGGAAGACCAGAGTTTACTGCAGGCATTGCGAGTCTGAAGTCTGAAAGACAGTCATCTAAAAGTGCAATTAAAGAATGGATCGAGAATTTTACAGAGCAGAATGGGCGAGGCCCCAATGTGGACGAAAAGGCCTCAGTTAATCATCTTTATACTGCGTTTAAAGACGCATCAGAAGCGTATGATAAAGGGGTCGCACTAAGCAAAATGAAAAAGCTCAAAGTCACTCCCCTAATTGCAGTCGGACAATCGATCGAAGTGACCTGATGCATAAAAAGGCATAGGGGTTACCTATAATTTATTGTTGCTATGTAGATTTGACCATAAATAGAATATTCAACATTTCGAATGTAATTCCCACATCTTAATGTACACACGAACCAACGGACTAATTCTCGCTTTTGTTGATTTCAGTACTTTATACTGGGCTGACATGTTGATATATTTTGACGTGCTATAGATATCGATCACGTTATTCTTTTCACGGTTGAAATTGTAGAAGACGGATTTGGCACACCAATTTAAGTCACCCGTATCTACCAAGGATAAGTTGGGATACGTAATTAGTATTGCTAGGCGAAGACGACTGGATCATAAATAATATGAGAAGGAGCGGAGGTTATACGTCAAGTTACGGGGGCCATGAGAGTCCGGCAATAAGCGGTGATGATGAGTCCAAAATCAGCAATGACATCTCCTCTGCTACTGCAAAGGATGTGCTTGAGTCCGCGTACCAGGACAAGTACAACTTGATGAAAAGCGCTTACGAAAAACGCATTGTTCAGCTCTCTGAAGTGATTCAAGACACGTGCATGTCCATTTGTAGTGACGAGCTGCTGAATTCCATGAAATTAGACAATACAAGTTCCGCATTCATGCCTGCTCACATTAGTGAGATTTTGAATGTGCACATTGATGGGGAGAGGGAGCGCTACATTCATGACATGGTACAAAAGACTGCAAGCTTGGAAGTGCAAAGTTCGCAGAGTAACGAAAAAGTAATTCAGATGACAGCGAAGATTGCAAAGCTGGAGATTAAAGTTGACAAGGGCAGAAAAACGCAAAATTCCTTGGATTTGTTACAAGAGAAGATGAGGTTAATGGAAGAGCAGTACAATAAACTGAGCTCAGAATCACAGGTGGATGGCCGAAGGCTGAGATCGATGATAGATGAACTTGAGAAAGAGAATCATAACCACCTTGGCCACATAGAGACGATCAACACGCAAATGCGCGAGCGCATCGGCGAATGTGAGACTCTGAAGTCACAGAATGACACCCAGCTGAACGACATACGGGTGCTTGAGAGCCAGTTCGAGCAGAGCACCCGCGATCTGGCAGCCATCGAGGCTCTCGATGCCAAAGAGCAGCAGATCAAAATTGAGCTGCAAGCAGACGTGTCCCAACTTAAAGCCGACAAAGAGGCGCTGTCCACTGAATTAGCTGATGCTCGTAACAAGATTCGTTTCCTGGATGCAGAGGTGATTCGCCTCGAATTGAGTGAGCGCGAGAAAGAGGGATTCGTAGCAGAATCAAAGGATAAAATGGCTGCTCTGATGAAACAAGTAGAGGGCATGCTTCAAGATGAAGCCGAGGAGAGTAATAGGACTATAGGTGTTGTTCATGCAAAAATGAAGGACTTGCGACACAAATTGTTTGTTGAAGTGACGAAAGAGAAACGCTACAGCTCATCATTAGTTGAGGAGCTGCAATCTTTGAGGTCTTACAAAGACGAGAAATCACGTGAACTGCGCAATGCAGTTGACGACGAAATTGTAATGCGAGAGAAATACCAGCGCGAGCAACAAAAGGCTCTTGAATTGACGGCGCAACTCTCTGATGCTGAGATCCTTGTAAAAGAGTGCCGCAGCAGGACCATGGAAGCAGAACTCAAGGCCAAGGCTGCCATCGAGACAGTTAAGAACATGGAAGACGATGGCCGCGCACAGTCAGAGAGAGACAAGAGACTTGATTATTTGAACATTCGGGATAGCACATATCGCATGCATTACCAGAACGAGCAACTCAGACACTCTTACGCTGGTACCAGTTCACTACATCCCGTAAGTGCGGCGAATGTCCAATCTGGTCACCAGCACCACGCACACGGTGCACAACCCTCTGAACATTCTGGCCATCATAGCCACCACCAGTCATCTCATCACCATGTGGAGTCTGCCCTGAAGGGGGCGAAGGACATATGGATGCAAGAGAAGAGTGTCTTGGAAACCGCCAATGCGCAGTACATTGTGAAAATTGAGCAGCTCCAGTCCGAGTTAGCGATGTCTCATAGAGAGCATCAAAGTACCCAAGCAGACCACGAGGAAACGCTTCAGACCCAGGGCCGCGTCCATTCCAGTAAGTTGGATACGGCTCAGCGACAACATGCACACGAAGTAAAGCTTTTGAGCCATAGACTTGGTGAGGCCGAAAGAAATGTAGATAAGCTTCGAAACATGGTGGGAGAGAAGAATAAACACACCAATGCTTTAATGAGTGACATTCAAGACGCACACAAGGTCAAGGAACAAGCGGACCAGGAGAAGGATTACCACCGCCAGAGGCACGAATACCACAAGGAACAGCACGAGCACCATGAAGGCCACCATAAACATCACAAAGATCGCCACGAGTACTACGCGAAGTTATACGAAGACTTGCACACAGAATACCGCGCAGTGCACCAGCAGAAAGAGGGTCTGGAATCTGAAGTGCAGCGCCTTACAGATGAACTCGCTTCCGCCTCTGCTGCTGTGTCTAATATGCGGCAACCCGCAGTCCAAAACGGCGAATCAACAGAAGATGCAAGTGCCTTGAGAGAAGAAATCGAGGAGCTCCGTGAGCAATTGCGTTTGTCAAAACTTGCTGCAATTAAATTTCAGGAGAAATTCAAAAATTTAGAACAAGAAATAGAGCATACAATGAAGAAAGCTACTGGACATTCATCGGAAGTGCGAAAATCCTTCTTAGGGTCAGGCATTTTCGGTCAGATAGACAACCTTGTCCAAGGACTCGACGACTCTTCCACTAGTCCAAGCAAGATAGATGACAAAGTCAACCGCCGCGAAACAGTTACTGTAACGAGCACTAGACGCGCCCATTTTGCGGGAGGCAACGACCTTGAGGAAAATATGGAGAAGACTGTTCAGTTGGAGGACAACGTACGTATGGCGTCAGATCTACAGGCAAGAGAACAAGAAATCGAGCGGCTGACCGAGGAGTTGGACAAGGTAAAAAAACAGGCGATGGTCGATCAAAGCGAAGATGCAGCCATGCTTAATGACATGCGAGCGAAGTTCGAGAATCTCACACAACTATACGAGAATAATGTGAAAGTGAAAGAGAACGAGCACGCTCAAGCACAAGAAGCCAAAGACTCGGAGATAACGAGTCTACAAGTCAAATTGGGAGAGTCGATCAAAGTTGAGGGTTTGGAGCACGAAAGGGAAGAGACGAGGGAGCATAAGAAAAGGCGCGAAAGCATTGCTGAGAAACTACTCAGCGTGACTGCTTCTCAACAAGAATTACAAGAGCAGTTGGGTAATCTGAAATCCGAATTAGAGAACACTGAGAAGGAATTAGATGAAGTTCGTCTCTCGAAGAAAGATACTGAAGAAGAACTCAGCAAAACAAAGGCAAAGCTTCAGGGGCTTTCTGAAAGCAGCAAAAGAGTAAAAGATGAGACACTACAAGAGGAAATGAAGAGAGTGAGGGCCGAAGCTGTGGAAAAAGATATAGAACTTGAGCGATTAAAGCACTTGCATGAGCGAGATATGGCAATGTTGAAAGAAAAACAAGCAGGTTCTCGCAGTTTGAACGCATTCTCTCCTCCTGCCGAGCCCGGGTCATCGAATACTGATTCGCTTGGCAATTCTAACGGAAATGGCATGTATGAGAGTGTGTGCAAGGGTCTATTGGACGCGCTACTAGAAGGACAATTCATTAATCCTGGTACTGCATTAGAAGTGAATAACTGTGCGCGCTCTCACCAAAAAGGAGATAGACATATTAGCAACTCATTGCAAGCACAGGGAATCCTTGCTCGTACGTTAGATGCGTACAAAACCGACTACCAGTCAGCACTGCAGAAAGTAATGTCAGAAGCCGAGGCCCTAAGGGCGCAATTGAATTCGTCAAAAGGCCGGCCGTACGACGAAACCATTTCACTGGACGGAGACAACTCGTCTCGTGGCGGACATATGGTGGTGGGTGAGCTGGAGCAGTCCAAGCACGAACACGCCCTCGTGGTCGAACTCACCAAGCTGGAGGGTGACAGCCGTGTACAGACGCTATTGGCACAGATGAATGATTTGAAGAAACGACACACAGTGGAACTTGATCGACAAGGCGGAGAACACTCTACGCAAATGGAACTACTGAGTGTCCGCCATGCAAGTGCCGTGGAATTGTTAGAAGAACAGATTCGTGATCTAAAGCAAACTGTGACTTCTCAGCAAGATAGCTTGTCAGATTCACAAGCTAATCGTACTTCGACTACAGAAACAAAATTACAGCTAGAACGCAACAAGAGAAAGGAACTGATGAGAAACTTCGAAGAGGTCGAGCAGTCGTATCGCGTCACAATTGAAGAGTTGGAAACAGAAAATCTTGCCTTAGAACAGCGCTGCGAGAAAGCTGAATTGCTAGTAACGAAGTTGAAGATGGATTTAATAGCAGCAGCGGGTGTTACACGAAAACAAGATCCTGAAGACTTGGAAAAATCCTCTCTCCGAGACAAGGACAAAAGCAGAGATAAGGAACGTCGCAGAGAAAAGGAGGGGGCACCTGCGCCCAAAACCTCTTCTCGGTCTCCTGTTCGCGCGCACTACATGACTACTGTGAGCGAAGATTTCGACGGGGAGGGACACCATAAGGTCGGTGAGCACTTTGATCACATTGTGAAGTCCCACTACCCTCGGACGGGTCGCAGTGGCAAAGATAAATCCAGCGCCATAGAGAAAGAGCGTTCCAGCTATGGTAAATCTTCGAGAAATAAAAAATAAATTATGCATGCTGATAGAGAAAATTATATATACTTGTATTATCCTATATCGAAAAATATTCTGAGTTTAGAGTGCTTTCTATTTAGTTTTACCAGAATAAATTTATGGTCAAAAAGTACGTACTATATTCATTTTACAAAGAGTCCTTCCTGTCATCAGAAATTATTCCTGCTTCACAGTGCTTCCTGTCTGATCTAGATTAATCGACATGAGCTCGTCGCTGACTTGTTCCCCGACGAATTTATCAGGATATTTGACTAAGGCCTCCGGCGTGTCGAAAGGAGGCAGAGGTCTCAGCGTCTGGTCTGACTGTAAGTGCCCGAACAAAGTACTACTAACGCGCCACAAGGACTCCTCTTTCGCCTTTTTCTGTTCTATAATCTCGACAGTCTTCTCGTTGCACACCACCTCGTGGAACCCTGCCAACACATGACCGCCTGTGACGTATTCGATTTGCTTACCGGCTTGAACCAGCAGACAACCGTCAGGTATTTTCACACTAAGGCGCTTGCCTGAGCGACTCCAGACATTCAACCCAGGAAATCGGCTCTTTCCATGAATCGTTAAGAAGTTCAGGTCATAGTGATATCCTGCCAATATTCTATCTTTATCACCATACTTACTGAAATCACTTCCTGTAGGAGCTAATAAATGAGGACCATCTTGCATCAAACTTGTAAATGAGTCAGGGGGCATACCGAAACCTACAGCCGCCATTTCTGCCAGAACAAATAAAGCTGCACTCATCTTTCCTCCCCACATGTCCATTACTTCCGACCATTCAGGAATCTCAGGTGGAATTACAGGATCAGCATTCAATGCAGGAAACTTGGTCTCTTTCGGTTGGGGGCCGATCCTCCAAAAGAATCGCCACTTCGGATCTAGTTCAGGAGGACAGGGACTCAAAGGCTTGTCATCGGGACCAATAGCACCGATACGAGTACAGTGGTTCCTCGGTCTCTCCATTCCTTCAGGAGTCACACCAACTTGGAACGCCTGATGTGGCCTCGCATCTCGCACACCATCAGACAAGCTGAAATATTTCTCCATCATATTGATAAACACATTGTTGTCAGCCTCAGCTGCACGAGCATCTCGAACTACTACTACGCCGTACTCGTGAAATGCTTCTGCTACCTTTGCACATTCGCTTCGATAAGATTCGACATCAGAATCTTTGCTATTGAACAGACTGAAGTCAACGATGGGCAAATTAAGAGTATTTCCGTCGATTTCCGCCATTTTACACGACCATTAATACTCCAACCTGGAGAGATTGGCGCTAAAGAAATGATCCGCCGCGATTCCGAGCAACCGCAATAAAAGTACGTTTATTTGGAGTGCGGAATATATTACAAAATTTCTTTACTATAAATAGACAGCCTCCACTGTCTCTTACTTGTCGCTTATAGTTCTCTGGTTGAGATTTATCAGTTTGCTATCCTTTTTACCTTGCTTATAAGCTCCAACATTGAACTCACTCAAGACTTTTCTCTTCTTCCCTTTCTTCAGTTTTATCCCGTTTCCCTTCAACACGTCCTCCGCGATCTTGCTACTGTGAACCACCAACGCCGAAGACGCTCTACCCTTTTTTTCTAGCTCTTCCATTCTACCCTTCGCCCCACATTTCCCCTCGTGTCTCCCATCTTCCTCTGCCTTGATGGGGGCCGTTGCTATTCCTGACCAATCAGCCTCATTGTCGCGCCCCCTTCCCCGGAATTTCTTTAAGTCCTCTGCACCCACATCTGAAAATTCGGAAAGCACACTGCTTACTTCACTCTCATATCCCCCATCATAATGATCCCCCATGTTACCATCATCACCGGATCCAAAGTCATTGAATCGTTTTCCTCTTCCTTCGCTCCCATCTTCTACTACCGATGCATCATGATCACTTTTTTTTTCCTTCATCACATCCTTAACTTCTTCAACATCCTTGGGGGCTTCGATGCGACTCAGATAGCGGTTGGGGTCCTTCACCTCCCTCTCCAGTCTCTTCCGGGCCCTCTGCATCTTGCGGTCTTTCCGCTTCTCTCGCCGCTCTTTATCTTCTCTAACGGCACTTTCTAATCCATTGCACAACCCCATGCAATAATTTAATTTCGCTAGTCGAGTATAAGCTGCTTGTGACAGGGAAGTAGATCCAGTGAAATACTTCCGCTGATAGTCCTCTTTATCAACGGAGTATGTACTCTGCATAGCAACAATCCTAGAAACACCCACTTTAAATGCATATGCGGCAAGTTGCGCTTGGGACTCTATCCCGTAGAATACTACCTCATCGCTTCCACATAAATAAAGGTTGAAAGCCTCAGGATACGGCCCCTCAGCACGGAAGTTGGCATCGCACACTTGGGCGAGGTGAGAAATCCACCTGTCTCTCGACTTCACAATTTTCCACGTGCTGGCGCCGGGCACCCCTCTCCGAAGTTCGCACTTGACCATTCCTGCTTTCATGGACCCAGCGCTACTTAGACCCCCCCCTGCGCCCTCGGAAAGCAGTATGTCGGCCTGTTTGAGATTGTGCTGTTGCAAGAGACGAGTCGCCATCTTCAGGCAAGTCTTCGCTTCATTCTCATTCGCGTTCTCATGCAGCCCCCTGTTCAACATCTTGGCAATCCTCGCCTTGACAGCGCCCAATCCGTCGTCAGGCTCTTCATGAGCCTGATCCACCTCCCACTTCCCTTCATCAGCATCGACATCGCCAGGGGCGTGAGGCATGTCCTTGTCATCCAGATGGACGTACAGCGTGGATTTCTTCGCGGAATATTTCTTAGCCGTTTTCTTCTTTTCTATCTTTGCCACTGCCGTCTTCTTTGCGTTCTTGCTCTGACTCTTGTCGTCATATTCAGAGTCATATTCACTATGTATCTCCTCAATATCTAATTCATCTTCACTGCTTTCGACGACGTCCTTTTCAAACACAACATCATCATCCTCATCTTCACTTGTTAGATCAATGCACATTAACGGTGCACTGTCCGATAATCCTGGTTCCACTTTCACGATAGGCTCTACCTTAATCTTTGCATGGCTAGTGATAGCCGTAAGTACTCTGTCAGTAACCTGTAAAGTTAAAAGGTCACCATCCCTTAGCATTAGAATATCTTTCCCATCCTCTATAACCACATCCGCTTCTGTCTCGCCAAAGAACAATACAGAATCGCCTACCAATGCATGGTTCAAAGCAATATTTCCGACAGCTGCTTTGAAAATCTGATTCTTGAATTCTTGGAACTCAAAAACCGAACTAGGTTCAAAAAGATACAGTCTCTTAGAGAGACCAGCGCCTGCAAGTTGTACACGCAATCTCAAGGCCATGTCTTCTCATAATCACAAGGAAAAACTAGATAGCGTCCCACTATCTTTATTTTTTGAATATTCTCAAAATCATCACTTTATTCTCGTACATTATATTAACACTGTTTAACTAGTTTATCGTGATTGAAGAGGGTTAACTAGCTCGCCTATCAGATGGTAGGGCATAGCCTCCGTAATTCTTACCGTCACGATTTTCCCCCTGAGCTCCCTAATGTTCCCCTTGAAATAGGTAAGGCGCGAATGCGGGATTCTGCCGTAGACTAACTCAGGGTTCTTGACGTTCACGTCTTCCACCAGCACCTCCATATTACGGCCTACAAACCTCTCGGAGCGCTCCAGGGCGTGCTGCGTGCCGAGCCTGTTGATGCGCTGCAGACGGTCCTGCTTGACCTCTTCGGACAGCTGCTCACCCCAGTCAGCAGCAGGGGTGTTGGGGCGAGGAGAGTACGCTGCAGTGTTCACTTGGGCGAACTTTACTTCCTTCATTACATCTAGCGTCTTTTGGAATTGCTCTTCTGTCTCACCAGGAAACCCCACGATGACGTCCACTACGATCTCGGCATCGGGGACTTGCTCGCGAATCAAACGCGTAATATCCAAGAACCTCGCCCTGGTGTATCCTCGCCTCATGTTCTTCAAGACCTTGTCATCACCCGCCTGGTAAGGAACGTTGAAGCAGGGCATGAGCACCTGCGGGTTGTCCGCTACAGCGGTAATTACCCTCTTGCTCATGTACTTGGGATGGGATGTGAGGAATCTCACGCGTTCGATACCTAGGACTCTACCCGTGGCAGCCAATAAGTCAGCAAACTTTGCCTTCGGAGAGAAGTCTCTGCCCCAGGAATCTATATTTTGCCCCAGTAATGTGACTTCGCGACATCCATTCGCTGCCAGCTCTTCCATCTCCGCAATGATGGCTTCTTTAGTTCTACTCTGCTCAACACCACGAGTTGTAGGCACTACGCAGTATGTGCACCGCTCGTTACACCCGTATATCACATTCACAAACGCACTTAAGTCACTCCTGCGCACAGCTACAGTCGAGTCCTCTGTCTGGTGAGCCGGGCCAGTGGCCACCACCTGATTGCCATCGAACGCGCTCTCTAGAAGATCCGTCATTCTCCCAGCGTACTGGGGCCCCATTACTACATCGATCTCGGGGAACCTACGGATGAGCCTGTCCCCCTCCTGCTGCGCAACGCATCCAGCGACCACGATGGACACGTCTTCACCTTTTCTCTTCCTCACGGCATGTTGGCCGAGATACGAATAGACCTTCTGCTCTGCATGGTCGCGAATACTGCACGTGTTCAGAATTACCACGTTGGCATGTGTGCTGTCTTCCACACGAGAGTAGCCCACGTTCTGCAAACAGCCTTCCATCCGCTCCGAGTCCGCTACGTTCATTTGGCAGCCCATCGTGTCTAAAAAGTAAGTTAGAGAATTATAGCTACTGCTGTCTAAATCATCCAGCAACCTCTCCGATTTCTCCGATATATCTCGCCTCCGTTTCGCTATAAATTGTTCTTTCTTCCGCTTGTTCAAAGCGGGCGTTAGCTTCGTTTCTACGTCCATCAGCTGCATTACATGCCATGTTACTCCATTTTCTCCTATACTGCTAGTTGTAATTATATCACCTTTATTCATATAGCACGCCTCATTGAGCAACTCCGGAGGAACGATCTTTGAAACCTCATCTCCATCTTTTCTATTATTTGTAATCCACCCACACTCTCCCCCGTTATACTTTGTCGTCTCACAGAGAGATAAAGATGATGCGAGTGTTTCGAAGTTATTGCTCTGTTGTGCTACCAACATAGCCCTGACTTCCTGTGCCAAACTCTCAGTGGCAACTGCGATGTGCCTCACATTGACAGCCTCTATATTTTCAGTTCCCAAAATTTGATTCATACGGTACTTTACATTCAACAAAGGCTCCACCACGTGATCTTTTCCTTTCTCTCTATCCTCCACAGATGCATAAGTGCTGGGAGTCTTCATTTTTGGAACCTTGCGTGCCCACACTGAATGCTCCGCTCTCTTCGGTCTTAACAGAGACCAACTTCCTGTGCTAACTTGATAATTTGGCCTTAATGCACGAATCGAAACAACAACATAGGATACTAACAAGGCGAAAATTAACATCCTTTGGAAGGTCCAGTGATCCGAATTCTAAAGTTTATACGGAACTTCTCTCGGGTGCGTATTATGGCGCACGTAATTGACGTGCGCTTAAAGGGCATGTATCGAAACCTTAATTGGGCATAATTTAAAAATATATTCTTAAAGGTTGACAGTACCATGAAGCGGATGGCCGGGCTCGGCCTCAAATTGAATTTGAATGATTCATTGACAAACTTTGAAGACAGCATGAAGGATCTCGAAGCTACCTATCGAATCGAGGGCTTGTCGATCAATGAGGAGCAACTGCGCATATCTGGACAGGCCCAAGAGATGGAGGTGACCTATGCCGATTTGATAATCGGCCGTAGGATAGGTCAAGGCGCTTGTAGTGCTGTTCATTTGGCGGAGCATGAGAAAACGGGAAAGATTTATGCTGTGAAAATGTTTAATACATTTGACAAGGGTCAGAGAACGCAGATGATATCAGAGGTTAAGCTGTTGTCAAATATTGAATGCGAGTGTATTGTGAGTATCAAGGGTGCGTGGTATCATGACGGAAGTATTGGTTTGATTCTAGAGTACATGGATTGGGGATCTTTGGAATTTCTATGTCGACCCCATATAAAAATCGATGAACACGCCCTCGGCGCTATTGTCTATCAAGTATTATGGGGACTAGGTTATCTTCATTTTGATAATCGTATGCATAGAGATATCAAACCAGCAAACGTACTGATAAATAGTGAGGGGGAAGTTAAATTAAGTGACTTCGGTATTAGCACATATATGGGTACAACAAAGCAATTCAAAAGTTCAAGTGTTGGTACATTTAGATATATGTCCCCCGAGCGATTACTTGGGGAGGAATATGATAAAAGTGGGGACATTTGGAGTGTTGGAATCATGGTAACACAGCTTTGGAGCAAGATCTATCCTTTTCATTACGGAGCAGCCACGCCGATAGAGCTTCTGACAGAGCTGGAAAGTATTGATATCGATGGTTATTTGGGGGATTTGAAATTTCCTGGCTTGTTTCGTCAATTTATCATGCGTATGCTAGCCATTGACCCGAAGAAGCGCCAATCCACTGATGACTTGCTACGCCATCCCTGGCTGAAACAGCACGGAATCACGAGTCTGCAGAAAGCCCAAGGGGTAGTCAAAGAGTGGATAGTGGGACTACCCGAACACGGTGCCCATCCCTCTACCGAGATCTCGACTACTTCGGCGGCAGGTGCAGGGTTTAGTGTTGAGAGAGCGGAATTGAAAGAGAAAGAGAAGGTGAAAATATCGGGGTTTCCTTCTACTGCGAGAACACGGATGGAGGCGCAAAGACAGCACCACAGCTCTATAGACGCCCTGCTCTCTGACTCCCATGATGAGGATCACCCCTTGATCGTCACCCCTAGATTGAGTCGTACCAGCAGTACTAGCAGCAGTTGTAATGTCAGCATCCAAACGGATATCAGCAACAACAACAGTAGAAACAATAGTCGTAACAGCAGCCAAAACAACTTGTTGTCTGGTCGCAATAGCGGCAGTCCTCCATTTACAGGTGCAGGTGCTGCAAATGGCGGTTCTCCTCCACTAGACCATCTAAAATGCATGCTCCCATCCACCAGGCCCACTTTCAACCGGTCCGTGAGCGGGGACAGTGCTGAAGTGAGGGCAGTAAGTGAGGGCAGTCCACAGATAGCAGAGCAAATAACGGGGAAGGTGGAGCTAGCTGAGGAGACATTAGAATTAGGGTGTGGCAGCATGACTGTTGGGGGTAATGTAACAAGTGATACTCAGGCTGATAGTGTGTTATTGCAGAATGACCCTAACGATGTGAAGAAGAGAGGAAGAGCCTACGAAAGCACAATCGAGTCCATCGAGTCCACAAACACTATCGGCACCGCCATCACGCACTCCAAAACACGATCCACCGCGAACTTCACCACTGGTACTGTTGAATCGCTTGCCGAAGAGATCACCGAGCTGAATTTTGACGAGAACGAGGAGGACATGTACCTCAAGGAGGGCTTCGAGAAGCACGAAGGGAGCTACGATGGGTGTTACGGGGAGCTGGATCTCAAGATGGACGAGGCGGGTGCCAAGGAGGGAGGGCATCCGGACCCGCGCGACAACAAAGATGCTCGCTATTGGGACAGCAAATAGGTGTAACTGCAATAAATGTTTTTTCGAAAAGTTTACGATACTATTGCAAAAGATTACTTAAACTACCCCCAAAATAAACAAGATGACTTTTGACGGGCGGGACATGAACAGGATAAAATAAGTTCAGGAGGAAAAATGTCATTTGCCACCCCAACCGTACCACTGCATAACCAAGTACAAGGCCCACTGGAGGGTATCCAACAACTGAGCAGGCTGATCAGCCATCTGGATCTCTCATCCGTCAATAGAATAAGATGGATGTTCGATGATGCTAGTGCATTCAACCAGGACATTGGTGGATGGGATGTCTCATAGTACTTACAGAAGTGGTGTATCCTAGCGTGAGGTACGGGCTTCTATAATAGTTGCATATTTGAAAGCCAATGATGTAAATCTAAGCTAAACTATTGATTATGAACACACTTAATCTAGTTTCGTATCGTAAACATATTAATTTCTTAATACAGCTCTTTTCGAAGTCCACACGCCGCTCATCATCGAACACCATATGCACGATGTATTGTATGCTTCTCAGTACTACTATTATTGCATTACCACTGAAGATACACAGAAAGTACAGTGCAGTCACGCGCACAAAAGACGATGGATTAATCGAAGCACGTTATAAGCAACAACACTCACTATCAAAAAAGTGCAGCTCATTTTTAGCGTATAAACATTTAATCCCAGCACTAAAGTTTCACAGTTTGCACTAACAGGAGTAGCTGGGTGGTTAGACCCTATTTCATTCACGATTATTATAGTCGATGTCCAAGACTATTCCTGGTCACCTCAGAACCATTCTTTGTCGTTGTTATGATGTCGTGAAGGTGAGCAATGCTGTCGTGTGTGTCAGCAAATTAGTTCGACACGCAACTACACACAACTCAGTTTAGTGCTGTATACTTTTGTAATCGAATAGGTGAAAACCAACTTCTACCGAGTATAAACCAAAACTTTGTTATTGGCGTTATGCGGACACTTTCAAGATCTCGATATCGTGATACTCTTGATGCAAGTAAAGTACATATTCTCGATATTTACAACAATCAATATCAACGTCTCATGTCTTTTGAAGAAATCGATCAGCTGACTACTGATAACATTGCTCGAATTTTGCGCTCCCAGGCTGATAAAATCGTGACAGCATACGAGAATAATGTTGTCTGCCGTTACGAGAAGAAGTATGTGGTTTTGTACGTTACAGTACTTCGACCAGAAAAACACAAGATACATCGGATTTATCAAGGCGCTGGTTCAAGAAACTACAAATGAGCTGTCTCCAATGCCGTCCGAACAATAAACCGAAAGTTGGTGGAGTTTTTGATTACTCCACATTCAAATGACGCAGTTGAGATCCAAGATCGTGGCTGGCTTGATGACGCGAAACTTGATTACCCACAGATCCAAAGGTCTGTACGAAGACAGAGTGTGGAGGTTCAGGTGACACGTGTCCTTCACACGCAAATAGAGGACACACGGCAGAATGGCGAGTTTCTTCAGTAAAGCGTTCGGACCTCCTTCTAGGACTGTAGTCGCTAGAGGAGACTATGGCGCAAACCACACTACGCGCTTCCACGACCCAACAAAGGGCAATCAACGAGGGATCTATTCCACCGTCGATGGTACACTGTCATGCTCGTGGACGAACACAAAACATCCAAGATGTGTGCCGTCTGCCACTCAGAGTGCGCGAAACCGGCCAGGCTACTAGTAAATTGGAACCGTCGCCCATGGAGAAGGACTGTTGCTGCTGGGGCTGCCCATGCCCAATAAGCTGCGTACCCTTATGTCGTACACGGCCTGCTAAAATGCAGAGGATGTGCACGGTACTGGAATAGGGACCTGAATGTAACCCTGAATATCTTGAATGCAACTACTTCTGCGAAGAACAACCAGGTACGACCAGCATCATTGCAGTGAGCAAGTACCTTATATAAATACACTCTTGTAGTCTCCTTGCCGGCGCTACAATACCATTTTGGTACAGGATATACATGGATGCGCATAACCATTGGGGAAATCAAGTAGTTCGCACCCGTGGATGCAATTACGAAACAGATGTTATGGGCATCGTCTGCGTGAGGTTCACCGGCGCGATGTAATTAGACGAGAAGGACTTTTTATTTTTAGGAAATTTGTTACTTAAGGGAGCGAACAAATCAACACTAAAGTTAATATCGGTTCGAACTGGGTGTTCCTGTTGGAATATTGCATATAATGGGGAGTATACTACTGAAAGTAGTTCTTATTTGGATTTTTGCGGTGAGTACTGTGCAATCGATCACGCCAGATGGCCAAATCCTATTGCGTTCAAGCGGCGAGACAGTGAATATGGCAGTGGCCACGTGGAGTGACAAGTTCAGCGACGTCACAGATGCGTTGTTTCATCGTTTGTTGAAGCCAATGAATGAACAAACGGGTTGTGATGGTGATCTTACAGTTCCACCTTACTTTCCGATGTACTTGGCCTTCGATGTGCTTTTATCACGCGGAACTTGCGGTTTTTATGAAAAGGCACAGGCGGCAAAATCAATTGGGGCACATGGAATTATAGTGTACAATAATTTACAAGGTATTTATGGCACGCAAACGTATGCAAGTGACATTAACTACGATTGTAATAATGGAGAGGGATGGATATTGGAGAATGATGTGCTATCTCCACCTTATGATCCCGCGATGGATAGTAAAATGCCATATGTATGCACTCAAAATGCTGATTGCGATAGCCACCGCTGTCTAGTGACCAATACTACGATGACCGCAACAAGTGACAACCCCATACATCTAGGCGACAACCAAATCCCGAGCACTGGAAGCGTCCTTGCCCGCAAGGTGTGCTGTGCATGGGATCTTTACTTGCCCATGGGAGGAAGCATAGATGAAACTACGGGCGCAGCACTGCACTCGGACATCCCTGTAGGCTTTATCCGCATGCAGGACTACGATGTGCTTATGACCGACGTGGACATGGAGTCCAATCTAACGGACGTCATGGTGTACATGAGAGAAGACTTTTGGAACTGGAGCACTTTCTTGATCTGGCTGATGGCGGTATTCACTGTTGGCTTCGCCAGCGTCCGCGCGGCCAAGCAAGAGAAACTTCTCCTGGCCACCGAGGGCGAGGGGCTGGACGAGTTCGGCCTTGACCTGGCCCAATGCAGCGACTCTGCAGTGGTTACCTCTGAGATGGAAGAAAG
>JACLAB010009072.1_pt1 | contig 24064 bp, 16 predicted proteins | sample 8027921 | NCBI WGS metagenome assembly JACLAB01 (sample SAMN15725117, study PRJNA655200) | protist metagenome | isolation source: fluorescence activated cell sorting (FACS) single amplified genomes of... | place: USA: West Boothbay Harbor, Gulf of Maine | collected 2000-07-19
CGGTTTCTCTTTCGTGTGCGTACGCATGTGGGTTTTCAAATCACCAGATTGAGTAAAACGCTTCTCGCACACATCACATTCGTACGGTTTCTCGTTCGTGTGAATACGCATGTGTCTGGCCAACTTGGATGGAGTAACAAAAACCTTCTCGCAAACATCGCACTCGTGCCCTCTCTTCCTCTTCACTCCTTTAGCAATACAAGCCGTTTCCTCTTCTCGCATCTGATGATTTTGCTCCACAACATCATCGTCACACGGCACGCACATGAGCATCCTCCGCAATCGCTCCACGTCGTCGTCGTCGTCTCCCTCTTCTTCTCTGTCACCACCCTTCCTCACCACGACCACCGTTTTCACGTTTTCCGCTCGTTTCGGATGTTTATTCTTTCGTCTGCTGCTTCCCGTCATTGATTTCAACGAATACTATAATACTACTGCGCAAAAACAACAAGAGAGTAAAGTAAAAGTGTGTGAGATTCTGGCGAAATCCCTACCTTGTGATTGAAACATCAAACTGGTGATCGAAACCACGTTTTTCGAAAAAATTTGGCAAAATTCTACCACCATGGTGCACCTCGAGTGCCCGAGAGAGGCTATTCGTTCCCACGAGAGACCGATGGAACCCCTACTTGAGCACCAAAAACAAACAAAAATGGCAAATCCCCTATTTAGAGCGATGCTCTAATGTGTACGCATTCCCTCTCGTCAAACTCCCTCACAGTGAGTGCATCACAGAGACGATAGAATACACACGCGACGACCACAAACGGGAACGGGATGATGATGAGACGAACGAACGCGTGCTCTTCTTTTTCTCTCTTCGGTCTTCTTCCAAACACACCTTTGCGTTGTTGTGTACGTCGTCGTCAACAGAATCGTAAAAATCATCATCGGACGACGACGACGATAAAGATGAGTATGATGACGACGGAACAAGACGCGTTCGAAGACGCGATGAAACGGTTCGGGATTCGAAGTCAAATTCGATTGATGACGGTGGGAGAAAAAGATGAAGATGAGATGAGATACGGCTTGTTCGCGAACGGAAATGTTGGTTGGACGGAGCCTGGAGTGTTGTTAGAGGTCCCTTTAGACGTGTGCATAGTCGCGCCCATAGGCGATGATGATGATGATGGAGGTGTTATTGCGACGAATAAAACGGCGTTTGATATCGTCAAAGTGTTCGAGAAAAGAAACGCGTACTTACCTACGTTTGCGAAGAAGCTGGTGCAAGCGAAAACGAGCGAACGACGCGAGATGGGGTTGGCGTTGTGGTTGCTCTGGGCGATACGCGCGGAAACGAAAGGGAATGACGTGTGGCGAGAGTACGGTCAAAATTGGTTACCGAAAGATGCGCACGAGTTACCTTCGATGTTATTGGCGAGAGAGGAGGAAGAGTTGAGCGTGTGCGCTTCGTTCGATCCGCAGTTGATCGAGGACGCGATGCAATTGAAGAAGAAGATAAAAGAGATGTTTGTGAAATTTGAAATTCAGTTCAAGAGCGAAGAGGAAATTGGCGTACGCGACGGCGTGAACGTCGAGGATTTGTATTACGCGTTTTCGTTGATTCGGTCTCGGGCGATTGCCGCTAAAGTTGGAGAAACGCCCGAGTCGCGAGTAGATAACACCGACGTCGCGGTGTTGGCGCCGTGCGTTGACATGGCCAATCACGCGGCGTCGAAGGACGTGAACGCGCTGAAAAAAATAGGCGCGAGCGACGGAGGAGGTATGAAGGGATCGTTGTTTAGGTTAGTGAACGGCGGTACCGTGGACGGCGGCGGTGGTAGCGTCGTATTAGAAACTCGACGAGCGGTGAAGAAAGACGAAGAGATCACTATTAGCTATGGCCCGCGCTTGGACAACAAAGAGTTGATGCGCGCGTATGGGTTTTGTTTAGAAGCGAATAAATTTGATAGATTAGAAATAGGGCAGCAGCGTAGTAATGAAACAACGTGGGCGTTAAACGCGACGAAGATGCGTTCTATGTGCGAAGAAATGGAGATTGTTTATCGAGGCGTGGACGAAAAGACGTTGAATTACGTGGACGCGATTGTTCGTAGCGTTTCGTTGGACGAGAGCGATTTTCGCGACGATGACGCGAGCGCGGCGACAACGACGACAGAAGAAAACGTAGTAAACAACAACGCAAAAGAGTTAGAAAACGCGTTCAAAATCCACGCCTTGTGGAGCGTGCGATTAAACGCAATCTTAGAGACGCTCTCTGAAACAGATTTAGAGGACGAGATGGCGTCGCTCATCGAAACCGCGGAAGAACGCAATAGAAAAAAGCAAAACGACGGGGCGACCGCGTTCTTACCGGCTGTCTTGAGATACAAACAAAATCACATTCGGTTCCTCGCGAAAGGATGCGAAGTCCTCCAGTCCTACATCGACTGGCTCGACGACGAAGAAGAAGAAGAAGAAGAAATATAGTTACGCGCAAAAAGCTATTGTATGAATACGCACGCTAAATCAACTACGCCTTCGCCTCCTTCTTCTTCTTCCCGACTAACCTTTCCATGCATTTCTCCGCGTTCTTCCTCAGTGAATTTACTTTCTCCCTTTGTTCCACTGTTTTCGCCTTCATCTTCAAAACGTCTTCTTTTTGCGATTTTCGCTTCTCTTGCCACTCCGCTCGTTCTTTCTCCAATCTCGCGTATTCGCTCACCTGTTTCTGCCTATTCTCTTTCGCGTCTTTCTCTTTCCGTTGCCACTTGGCGAGTGCTTCTTTCGCTTCGTCCAATTCTTTTTCCGATGCGAGTAACGATTCTCTTGCTCGAGCGACTTCGGAGGATTTCTGCGCGTTTTCTCGCTCCGTGTCGCGGAGTGTCTTCGCGCGCGTTTCCAAACCGGTTTCCAATCGGGACAAAAGCGATTGCTCTTTCGCTAATAAACGTTCGGCGAAGTACACGTCGGAGAGTTGCGGACCGAAATAAAACGAAGTCGCACCAGCACTCGCAACACCCGCACTCGCGAGGAGAGAATAGGCGACTCTTTGCGACGACATTCGTCCTCCGTATGCCTCAACCGACGAGGCAAAAGCGAGTTTGTTTTGTGGATAAATCGTTTGTTGTTGGTGGGAAAGAAGGAGATATTTTTGTCGAGCGCGAGCGCGATGTCCGAGGACTCTTCTTCCGTTCTTCTGCTGCTGCTCGTCCTATTAAAACGCTACGCGCTCTCTGCTACTGTATTTGTTGTTGTATTTGGTCTCTCTCTCTCTCTTTCTCTCTCTGAAGCTCTCTCTCTCCCTTTGATGTTGTTGTCTCTCTCGCTAAAATTTTCTCTCTATTTTTGCTATTAATCTAAACTCCTTAATCTCTCCTCCTGCTCTCCTCGAAAACGCTCTCGTTCACGTCGTAGAGCGTTTTCATCGGCACCCCGCATTCGAACAGCCTCGTCTCTAAATCGTCCTTCTCCGTTTCGTTTAAAACGTTTATGATTCGGACGCGATTGAAATCTTCCAAACTGGCGCCTCCCGTCGCGCTTCTCGCGCACTCGAAATATTCGTCGTCGTCGGTAAACGAAAAGTTGAAAACGACCGCGTTCGCTTTTAACGGCGGTTCGGACGCGTAGAGTTTATCTGCTGGAGGAGAAGATTCCGGCGGCAATTGCGGCGCAATCTTTCTCTTCCTTTTCTTCTTGTCGTCGTCGCCATCCTTCTCCTCCTCCTCCTCGTTTGAGGAAGAGGACTTTTTCATCGACGACGAAGATACTAAACAACACGGCAAACAACTCTTCGTCGTCGCCAACAGATTTCCGATGTTATCCTTTCGAAACATCTCCGGCGTCCATCCGTCTCGCGCCATCTCCTTTTTGAACTCGTCGAACGGTCTGCGTTAAAAAGGCGTTTCGCGAAAGAAAGACGACGCGGGTCAGCGAGAGCGAAAGCGAGGAAGAGAAAGAGAGAAAGAGAGAAGCGCACGCGACGAACGACAAAAACGACGAAAGAGAAGACACATAATCAATGCATCACGCCGACGACTTCGACTATCATCGATATCAAAAGCGTTCTGCTCTATACATTAACGTAAACGTACGAGTTGAAAATCTTCATCTGTATCTCTCGTAAACATTTCGGTTGGTCTTCGTGCGCGTATATGCACGACGGGAACCCGCCGGGGAGCAAACCACTTCTCCCTTCCAACTGTTCGCGAGAGTGGACGACGAGCAAGAGTTTTAACCCGTCCGTTTGAGTCGCCAGTTTCGCCAGATTCATCATCGTTTGCTGTGATGTTCAATGAGAGCAGCGCAGAGCGCAGAGCGCAGAGTGAAGAGAGTGAAGAGAGAGAGAGAGAGAGAGCGTGAGGGAGAGAGCACAAAAGAGAGAGATAAAGAAAGAAAGAGAGAGAGAGCATCCAACGGTACCTTCTTTTCGTTGTCTTGGACGCACAAGACGCAGTGTTCGGTCGGTTTTGGTTCCCAAACGACAGCCATGATGTTGTATTTCAATTCCCCTAAGTGGGTGTTCGAGAGTGTGGAGAGGAACAGTTTCCTTTACGAGATTTTTTATAGATACGCGGTGCGTAGGAGTTTAATGTTTATACTAGTACACCACATCGCTAACTGCTAATCATCGTTAATATCGTGTTGTTGTTGCTGCTCTTATCAAAAGTCCTCGTACTCGTAAGTCATAATCGCTTTTTGAGGCTCGATCGTCACCCTCCGCTCTGGAGGAAAATAAACTCCGGATACTCCGTGCTTAAAGTCGTCAGCGTCGGAATGGTCATATTCGCGATGCACTTCCTATTTTCCTTCACCATCCTATAAAACTCCTCGTACGATATGCTCCCATCTTTCTCGATGTCCACCTGTTCGAACGTGCTATCCAACACTCTCTCGATGGCCTCTTCGTCGAGATTTAAAAATATCGACCGTTTCATCACCGCCGAGACTAACTCTTTCAACTCCTCTCTCGTAATCACGCCGTTCCCGTTCACGTCGTATAAATCGAACGCAAATTTTGCCTTCTCGTTCGTATTCATTCTAGGATGAAACACGTTCAACGTTCTCACGAACTCGTCGAAGAATATGTACCCTTCCTGGTTCGAGTCAAACTTCTCGAACAGCCGTCTCTCGAACATAAACTTCCCCTGTTGTCCTTTCTTCTGATTCATTAAACACTCCTCCCGTTTCTTCTTCCCGAACAACGCTTCGATAAACTCGCTCTCGTCGATCACGTCGTCTTCTTTCGCGACAGAATCGAATAAGGTTTTCAAAACGACCACGTCGTTTTCCGAGAAGTACGTGTTCTTCGCCAGTTTCGAGTGGACGGTTTCGTGGAAACTTTTCGCCTTCTTTTGAGAATTGGACAGATTGGAATTCGATGTTGTTGGTGATTCTTCTTCTTCTCCAGACGCTTTCCAAAGCGTGTTCGAACCGTTATTATTCAGTTCTTCCTCGCGAGAGGCGACGCAACCCATTTGATGGTAGTATTTCTCTTCTTCTTCTCACGTTATGTGTGTGTATATATATCGCGTTTATTATCTGTAACAGAGCGCTTTTGTGGGTCCAATTTTCCAAACAAAATGTTTAGGGTTTTATAAACCCTAATTGGTTTTGTAGGGATCTTCTCTCTCTTAACCGCTTTTTGCTCGTCAGAGCGAGTGTCCGTTTATGCATAATAAACACGCGAGAGAGGGAGAATGTCTTGACGAGATGGAGGACGATACGCACAGCAACAACAACGACTTTTCATCTGGTGGTGGTAAAACACCACTCGAAGAAGAAGAAGTTTCCGTGCGAGACTTGCTCTCGATGAAACATTCCAATTCCTTTAAGCCCTTCACGGCGGGGAAAACAAAGACGCAAAATCAGATTTTACCGAAGCACATGCTCCCGTACTCGGAACCGATCGAAGTCTCGCACTTCTCGAAAACGAAAAGCGGGGAGACGTTTTTCGACAGCAGGAACTTAAAACGAACGAGAGATCCACAATTGCCGTTCGATTTGAACGAAGGGTTTGCGAATTTTCGAGACCGAGACCGGTTGGATAAATATCCTGCTCCCTTGTTGCCTCTGTTTGAAAGCTTGGAAAGGAGCGGGAAGGCGAGTTTGTTGTTAGACGTGGACGTGCTGTCGTGGAGAGGCAACATGAGCAAGCTTTTGTGCGCACCGTGGGAAAGCCGGGAAGGGTTCCGATTGGAGTGCGAGTTAGTGAGAAGGAAGTTTGATCGTCCCGACGACGACGATGGAAAAGATGAGGAGGACGACGAGGACGACGGCGACGAGGACAAAGAAGAAGACATCGGAGGAAGCGCAAATAAGAAATTGAAGAGGACGAGTAGTACGAACACGAACAATAGCACGAATGACGCGACGACGAATTCATCCGGTGGTGGAGGTGGTTCTCCCGGTGATACCGTTACCACTGACGCGGCGGGAGGAGGCGAAGGAGAAGGAGGCATCCAAGACGAAGCCATCAGGAATATTAGTAATAACAGCAACGCAAAAAGCAAACGACCGGCGACGTTGGTGCTCAACGTCCTCGAGGCAGAGCATAAACTCGAAGAGGCGCGAGAAATGTTGAAGAATAAAAAAGATCCCGCAGGAAAACAAACCAAAAGCGAGAAAGACTTAGCTTGGCACGAACGAATGAGCTACTGGGGATTCGCCTTCGAGGAGTTCGTGACGTCGGAAAAACCGCACGCGAACGCGGTGAATTGTCGCGAATCGTTTTGTACGGTAACGAAATCTAAACTTGGCGAGAACACAAAATTGCTGTTAGGCGGCGAAGTTGATTGTTGGAACGGTATCGCCGAGGGCCTTTCCGGATACGTCGAATTGAAAACGAGCAGAAAGATTGACACGAAGAAACAAAGAGCGAATTTTGAAAAGTTCAAGCTGTTGAAATGGTGGGCGCAATCGTTTACGGTTGGGGTGAGACAAATCTTAGTTGGCTTTCGAGACGACGACGGGATGGTGCAAAAGATGCAAAATTTAGAAACGATGAAGCTACCGAGTTACGCATTAGCGGCGGATAAAAAGAACGCGTGGCGACCAGAGGTGGCTTTAACGTTCGCGGAGAAAGTGTTGACGTTTATTCGAGAGACGATGGAGAAGTACCCGGAAAACAGTCGAGCGTTGGTGGAGTTTATACCAGCACGGACAAAAGGCGAATCGAAATTTAAAATCACCGTTGTCGAGGACATTCCCGATTTCTTACCGAAACTCGCGCGAGAGATGTTGCAAATGAGCGCGAGAGATCTCCTCTCTCGAGACGAAGAGAAAAGGAAAAAAATCCTCGCGAGTCAAGCGCCGCCGACGATTTCTTTCAGCGGACAAGAGTCTGAAAACTCCGCGGGCGGGTCTATCGACCAATCACACCATCACGCGTCGCGACCGCGCGACAGCTCGTCCCCGGATTTTGCCGCGGAGATTGCGAAATCTGGTAGCGGCGGAAGCGGAGGGTCGCATCGGTTCAAAAACGCTTCGCAACTCGCGCTCAACAGAAAACGACCGATGGTCTCTAGAGACCGACGCGAAAAGCTCAAACGCGAACGCGAAAAAGCGCGCGCGCTAAACAACGCGCGAGAAAACCAGCTCGGATGGATTGGAGGCAGCGCGGGCGCTCCCGGCGGTCTCGCCGGAGTCGGCGATTTCGCCAACGCTAACATTCGAAGATCGTACGCTTTCGGCGCGACGAGCTATCTCGAAGAGCTCGGCAAGAACGCCTTATATTACGCCACAGGAGGAGGGGGAATACTACCAGGAACATCGGGAGAACAACAGCAGCAACGTCAACAACAGTTACATCATCAGCAACAACAATCCAACGAGAATCTCACCGTGAGCGGCCAACACGTCGGCATCGGCATCGACCCGTCCGCCGTCTTGAAAAGACTCCTCAAAAGCAACGGCAGCATCAAAAACGATGAAAACGACGACGACGACGATGGTGTCTCGAAAAACGATCATCAGGTATAGCGTAGGACGATAAAACGACCGCGTAGAAAAGCAAATGTAATAGAAATGAAGTGTAGCGCTTAGTAGTACGCTCAAATCCTCAAATCCTCGCATGTGTGACTTTCCCTCATTTTTAGACGCAAGAAAACACACAAAAGCAATCACTCTAGATCTCCGTCGTTTGTGCGCGTAACCTCTGAAACTCTGAACTCGACGAAAATGCCAGAGGAAGAATCGAAACAAGAGCTCGATATCGATCACCTGCAAGATCTGGTCGCGCAGCAAGGCGATACCGTCCGCGCGTTGAAAGCTGATGAAAGTCCCAATCAGGCAGCCATTTCCCAAGCGATTGAAACGTTGAAGCAACTCAAAATCGATTTGAACGCGGAAATCACCAGAAGAAAAGCCTCCGGGGACTCGATGATCAAGTCCAAGGAAGATTTCCGCGTGAAAGTGGCAAACTCCTTAGAGTCGAGACTGTTTTATATTCCGAGTTTTAAAATTTACGGCGGCGTGGGTGGATTGTACGATTACGGGCCACCCGGGTGCGCGGTGAAGGCGAACGTGCAAAAGATTTGGCGACAGCACTTTGTGATCGAAGAGTCGATGTTGGAAGTGGAGTGTCCTTCGGTGACGTTAGGGACGGTGTTGAAAGCGAGCGGGCACGTCGATCGATTCACGGATTTGATGGTGAAAGACGCGAAAACGGAGGAGTGTTTCCGCGCGGACCATTTGTTGGGCGATCGATTGGAGGAGTTGATCGCGGATCCAGCGACGAGGAAGGATGAAAAAGCGGAGTTTGAGATGTTGTACGCGAGATTGGACGAGTTGAAGGAAGAGGAGATGAAAATGGCGTTGAAGAGGTGCGGGTGCGTCAGTCCAGAGACGAAGAACGAGTTGAGCGATCCGTACCCGTTTAACTTGATGTTTCCGACGACGATTGGGCCGAGTGGGAACATTCAAGGGTTTTTGAGGCCAGAAACCGCGCAAGGGATGTTTGTGAACTTTAGGGAGTTGTTGTATTTCAACGGAGGGAAGTTACCGTTCGCGTGCGCGCAGATTGGGCAGTCGTTTAGGAACGAAATCGCCCCGAGAGCTGGGTTGTTGCGCGTGAGAGAGTTTACGCAAGCGGAAATCGAACACTTTTGCCATCCCACGAAGAAGGACCATCCGAGATTTAACGAGGTCGCCCAGGTGGAGTTGAACTTGTTCAGTCAAGAAGCGCAGTTGCAAGCCGGGAAGAAGGAACCGTTTCGTATGAAAACGGGCGAGGCTGTTGAGAAGGGCATCATCGCGAACGAGACGTTGGCGTATTTCGTAGCGAGAACGCATTTGTTTTTGAAAGAGTTAGGCGTAGACATGCAACGCGTTCGATTTCGTCAACACTTGAGACACGAAATGGCGCATTACGCGCAAGACTGCTGGGACGCGGAGATTGAGTGCTCGTACGGATGGATCGAGTGCGTCGGTTTGGCGGATCGATCGGCGTTTGATTTAGATGCCCACTCGAAAGCGAGTAAAGTAGATTTGCAAGCGTACGAGTTATTCGACGAACCAGTCGAAGAAGTCATTTTCGAGGTGAAAATGAACAAACAAATATTAGGGAAATCGTTTAAAAAAGACCAAAAGTTTGTCATCGACGCGTTGACGTCGTTGGACGAAGCAGCCGCGGCGAAGATTGAGAAAGATTTCGAAGACAAGGGCGAAACCGACTTGGAAAACGTTCAAGGCATAGACGGTGGGAAAGCGACGATTACGAAGGACATGGTGATTGAAATGAAGAAGAAGACGAAAAAAGTGAGCGGGAGAAATTTTACGCCGTCCGTCATTGAACCTTCGTTTGGTATCGGAAGAATTATGTATTGCCTCTTTGAACACGCGTTTTACGTTCGCGAAGGCGACGACGAAAACAAAGCCGTTTTCAAACTTCCCCCGCAAGTCGCTCCGATCAAATGCACCATCTTCCCTCTCGTGAACAACGCGGAAATGAACGCCGCGTCTCACGATATTTACAAATCGTTGACCAAACTCGCGGTTTCCGTAAAATTAGACACAACCGCCATCTCCATCGGCAAACGATACTGCCGAACGGATGAACTCGGCGTCCCGTTCGCCATCACCATCGACCACAGAACCATCGGACACACGTCCACTCCAAAAGACGGAACCGTAACCGTACGCGAGAGAGACTCGTGCGAACAAGTTCGCATTAAAGTCGACGACGTTGCGAAATTCATCGCGGATTTGAGTTCGGGTGAGGTTGAATGGAGCCGAGCGACAGCGTCGCTCGAGAAAGTATTAAACACGGCGGAGTAGGCCCAACCATCCGAGGAATACATACAACGATAGAAAAGCAGTAAGACAGACATTCACACACACACACACAGAAAGAAAGAGAGAGAGAGAGAATGAGATACTATGTTATTATTATTACTACACGCAGGATGTGATATTTGTGTACTACGAGAGGTCATCTCTCAGTCAAAAGTCTGTCCTTTTGCCTCAAAATTCGCCCACGTCGACACAATAAAACGCGCTTTTTATTACTTTTGCAAAGAGACGACGTTGTTCGGAAGCAGCGCTCGAAAAAGGTAGAGAGAAGGACGTGTTTAAAGTGTTTAAAGCGATGTCGTCGTCTCTGTCGTATTTCTTTCCCAGTCAGGGGAGCAGCGCGCTGCCGAAGAGGATGACGACGACGACGGGGAGAAAGACGTCGACGGATAATAGAAGTAATCCAACAGTGAAGCGAACGATGCGAACGAGGAGTACTACGACGACTAAAGCGGCGATACGAGAACCAGAGGTGACCTCCTCGTCCTCGTCGTCCTCTCGAGTGGATTCGAACGGGTTTACGAGCAGCAGCGGGAGTAGCGCGAGTGTGAACTCCTTGCGGTCGAGCGATGCGAGGATTAAGAGGAATACCAAGAAGAACTCGACGACGTCGCCGAGAGGAGGCGAAGAGGAAGATGAAGACAAAGAAGGCCCCGCGACGACTACGTCGTCGTCGGAAAAGAAGAACGAGAACAAAACGACGACGAAATCGTCGTCTTTAGAGAAACTGTTAATTCCAGAGTACAAGACGGAATCTGCCGGGTGCGGCGACGGCATCGTGGCAATCACGGCGATGCAAACAGCAGCTTTAAAACGATCGCAATCGCCGTTACCGTACGATCCAATCCGAACGAGTCGAGAGTATAAGAAATCTCCCGGAAAAGTGGCGTTTCGCGCGATGGAGATTGCGACGTCGATTGGGACTTGGTTGACGTTGGTCGCCGCGGACGTGGCGAGCGATTCGGTGGAGAAGAACGCCGGGGTGAGAGCGGTACAGTTGAGAGAAAAGTTGACGAAGTTAGGGCCTGCGTTCGTAAAGGTTGGTCAGGCACTGTCGACGAGACCGGATTTGCTACCAGGGCGGTATTTGGAGGAGTTGTCGAGTTTGCAAGACGCGTTGCCAACGTTTTCGGATAAAGAGGCGTTTGCGCTCGTGGAAAAAGAGTTGGGGAGGAAGATGAAGGATACGTTTAAAACGATAACGCCTCAACCGATCGCGGCGGCATCGTTAGGGCAAGTGTATAAAGCGACGACGTTGGATACGAACAAAACGGTCGCTTTGAAAGTGCAGCGTCCGTCTATTTACGAAGGTTTGGAGCTCGACTTTCATCTCATTCGCATGTTCGGCGCGGTGGTGGACGCAAACGTGGAGAGTTTGAACACCTCTATCGTTTCTTTAGTCGACGAATTTGCTGAACGCGTATTCATGGAGTTGAATTACGTGCAAGAAGGCATCAACGCGGAACGGTTTGCGCGTTTATACGGTGATCATCCCGACGTAGTCGTCCCGACCATCGATTGGGAGCGAACGTCGGCGAGAGTTTTGACGATGGAATTTATTGAAGGCACGAAACTTTCCGAGCGCGAAAAGTTAAAAGAGAAAGGTTTAGACGTGTTGAGTTTAGTGGACATCGGCATTCAGTGTTCATTGAGGCAATTGTTGGAGTTTGGGTACTTCCACGCCGATCCTCATCCGGGTAATTTATTAGCCACGAAGGAAGGGAAACTCGCGTTTCTCGATTTTGGGATGATGTCTGAAACGCCCGAAACCGCTAGATATGCCATCATCGACCACGTCGTGCACTTGGTGAACAGAGACTACGAAGCTATGGCGACGGATTATTACAAGTTGGAGTTTTTGGACGAAAGCGTGGACGTGAAACCAATCGTTCCGGCGTTGGCGAATTTCTTCGACGACGTGTTGGAAGCCTCGGTGGAAGAGTTGAACTTTAAAACCATCACAGACGGGTTGGGCGGGGTTCTATACGCGTATCCGTTCAACGTTCCGGGATATTACGCGTTAATTTTACGAAGTCTAACCGTGTTGGAAGGATTAGCGCTGAGCACGGATCCGAAATTCAAAGTGTTGGCGAAAGCGTACCCGTACGTCGCGAGACGTTTGTTGACCGACCCTCGACCAGAGTTGAGAGAAAGTTTCAAAGAGTTGATGTTCAAAGACGACGTGTTTCGATGGAACCGTTTAGAAAACTTACTCAGGGAAGGCTCGAAAAACAGCGATTTTAACGCCGAGGACGTGTTGCCGCCTTTGCTCAATCTCGCCTTGGAGAATGATAACGGCAAGAACACGCTGCGTCCGTTGATTGAAAAAGAAACGATCAAAGTTATCGAAGCTTTGCTGTTGACCTCGGCGAACGATATCGCAAAAGATCCAAACTTGAAACCGTTAGTTGACGCCTTACCGGCGCAAATCAGAAGCCTACCTCCAATCACAATCGGCGGCTCAACGGCTCAAAAGAAAGATTTGGAACGAACGAGAGAGAGCGTGAGCAGATGCTTCCAGCTCTACGCCAACGCTTCTTCGTCGTCATCATCATCATCATCGTCGTCAACTAGTAGTGATGGTGGCGAACAATCCATTTCCAACGGCGAACTCGACTTACAAAAAGCGCAAAAACAATTGACCGTGTTGACGAACGCGTTGCGCCAGCCGTCGGCGCAAGATTTCGTGCGAGCGGTCATCGGCGGCGTCGCGGAAAGAATCACCGCTCGGTTCATCAATTCGCTGTTGCGGAGTAGTAGCGGAACTACTGGGGCGGCGGCGACTGCCGATGCTGCCGCCGGCCCGCGATGATAGAAAAATGTCCATAAATTATATTTTAAAGAAAAGCACCGCTGCAAGCAACTTAAATGGAAATCTTCACACTTTTTGTCTCTTCCGCAATGCCTCCTCCGACTTCTTCGTCGTCCAAAAAGACTAAACTCGCATCGCTCATCTCCGCCATCAAATCCTCCGACCGAACAAAGACGAAAAATTTGAGCGACGACATCACGTTCGACATCAACAGCAGCGTGGAATGCGAGAGCGACGGGGAGGAGGATTTCCCGTTGCAAGTCGCTTTAGGTAATGTTGTTTAATGTTATTCGTATTCTTAGCATCACACGCACGCAAATGCAAAACGACGCGGAGGTATCATCGCGAGACGCACTTTTCTAAAAGCTCTTATTATATGAGTATCGCGGCAGAAGAAGAAGAAGAACTCTTCTCTCCTCTTCGCTTTTTATTGACAAACTCCAAATCCTTTCTCTTTCTCTTGGCGAACAACAACAACAACAGACGAACATTTCACGAAACAAACGGAGGATTCATTCGCGTGCTTCTCGACGATATGCTCGCACGACCACTTGAATCCGGATAAAGACTTTTGGGGCGATGGAAAGACGGCTTTACAAAGAGCGGCGGAGCGATGTGACGCGTACGCGTCCTTCGCGCTGTTGGAGCGGAAAGCGAGCGTCGAGGCGACGAATCGAAGGGACGGGAATAAGACGGCGATCGATTACGCGAGAGGAATGAAGGTTACGTCCGAAGAGGAGAAGGAGAATAAGAATAGAGTGATACGACTGCTGGAGAGCGAGAGAGATGGCACGGATGCTGGGCTGGAGAGGTTTTTGAAACGTCTGGAGGAGGTTCGATTGCCCAACGAGGATGCAGAATAAATACGGATGTAACAAACTGATATAAACGCTTACGTTAAAACGCCATCTCCGCATAGCATACTATTATTAAGGAAAAAGTTAAGATCATCACGTGCAGTAGGAAATTCTTTCAGCGACGAATTTCTGCCATTATTATCCGTTTCATCAAAGTTCGATCATCGCGATACCCAAATCCGCTTTGGCACCTCACCACACGTGTTAGGGGAATTTCTGCAGCACAAAACTTCCTCGCCCAACACAACAACAACACATCATGCGGGGCCGTTTAAATTCTTGCCAACGGGGATTTCTGACGCGTTTCCTCCTCTCCAAAACCACGACCACAACCACCCCTAAAGCTGCTTTGGCAGGACAGCGTCATCATCATCTTTCCTCCATAGCCGACGGTCTCCCAAAGGCGAATTGGAAAACCAAATCTTTAGAAGAAGAAGAGACAGAGCGGTCTTTGAGAATAAGAAAGAGCGCATCGTGCGAGAGCACCACCGAAAGCAAAACCCATCAAAACGTTCTTCTTAAGTCGTCGTTAATGTTCTTCGGTGCGCTGCGTGACGCCCAAAAGTACAACGCTTTGATAAAACCTCTTGTGTTAGTGAGATACAAACACGGCAAGAATAAGAACAAGAAAAAAGGTGGCAATAGGAATACTAGCAGTAGCGATGATGATAGCGATAATACGAGCGATAATACGAGCGATGATGATGACAACGACGACGAAAACGAAGAGGGTGGTTCCGGCGCGGAAGATGATGATGCGACTTTGACCCCGTTCACGGTTGCGTCCGTCGAGCGCGAAACGGCGAAAGCGCTGGAGAACTTGAAACTCGAACTCGGGAAACTTCGAACGTCTCGCGCCTCGACTGGCGTCGTGGAAAATATAATGATTGCGAATATTTACGAGAGCTCTGCACCTCCGGTGCCGTTGAAATCGCTCGGCGCGATCACCGTTCGGGACGCGAAGACAATATCCATCGCTTTGTACGACAATTCCGAACCGAACAAAAACGCCGTGGAAAATGCAATCGTAAACGAAAAGCACTTAAAATTCGGCGCAAAAAAAGACGAATCCGGCGTCCTCGTCTCCCTCCCAGAGATGGATGCCAACGCGCGTAAAGAAGTCGTCAAAATGGCGCAAGAACTCGGCGAGAAATCGAAAATCGGCGTTCGACGCGCTCGCAAAAAAGCCATCGACGCGGTAAAGAAACAAACCTATACGCTCAAACTCTTCGGCGAAGACGAGAAAAAGAGGTTCGAAAAATCCATCCAAAAAGTGCACGACGACGCCATCAAGGAAATCGATCGGTTGGAGAAAATGAAGAAAGAACACATCGAGAGTGGGTTGTGATACTGACCGGTTCGGTATCTAAATGATGAATTTACGACTTTTTGTTTTGACTGCCATTTTTTTCGTATTCTGTACGCGTACTTTTTTTTTCTCCTCCTTTCTGATCACACAAGAAGACATGCGCACCGTAGTAGTCAACCTCCTCCTCCCCTCTAAAGTCTCGTATACGAATAAGTATAATACCGTGAGACGAAAGAGTCCACATCCTAAACGCGCGGTGAACGCGAGGACGGTTTTGAAGGTGGCGAGAGAAGAAGAAGAACCTTTGGTGTTGTGTTTGAGGATTCCTGACGAGGAGGATGGTCTCGAGGCGAATCATCTTCAGATACAAAAAGAAGAAGAAGAAGAGGGAGTAGAAGAAGGAGAAGAAGAGATAACTGTTAGGGAAGGAGCGAAGAGAAAGATAGGGCACGAGTGCGATGTGTGCGGGAAGATGTTTGATAGACCATCTAAATTGGCTATACACATACGTACGCACACGAAAGAGAAACCGTACGAATGTGATGTGTGCGAGAAGCGTTTTACTCGATCTGGTAGCTTGAAAAGGCACATGCGTATTCACACGAACGAGAAACCGTAAGAATGTGATGTTTGCGAGAAGAGATTTAGTCGAGCTGATTCTTTGCAAATCCACATCCGTATTCACTCGAACGAGAAACCGTACGAATGTGATGTGTGCGAGATGAAGTTTCGTCAATCTAATAATTTGAAAGTTCACATGCGTATTCACTCGAACGAGAAACCGTACGAATGTGAAGTTTGCGAGAAGAGATTTCGTCAATCTATTCATTTGAAAGTTCACAAGCTTATTCACTCGTGCGAGAAACCGTACGAATGCGATGTCTGCGATAAAGCTTTTCGTCAATCTGGTCATTTGAAAAGGCACAAGCGCACTCAACATTAGCTCTTCATTTGTAGTTCTAAAGTATACACATATGGGGCCATACCCGTACCTTCATCTTGTTCGTAACAAAAAATTCAAAAAATTCAAAAAATTTCCTCAAACTGCTCTCCATTATTGTATATCTCACCACCTTCTTTGCTCTCTCTCTCTCTCTCTTTCGCGCGGTAGTTGGTGGTGGAGGTGCCCTCTCTCTCTCTCTCTCGAGAATAGGAGAAGAGCGTTTCATTTTTGAGCGATGATGTCGCCTTTGTCGTCGTCTTTGTCCTCCTCCTTTTCCAACCGTTCTTCCGTTTTATCTTCTAAAACGGGAAAACGATTCCCCAAAAGCTTTAGTCGGCGGATGATGATGACGACGACGAATGCTTCCTACGATGACGATGCAAACGCGAATGGCGGCGACGAGTATTATCGAGACGTGGAGTTGAACGTGCACTTGCTCTCGCCAAATAATCATCATCATCGGCAAAGGTATTACGATGATGAATACAACACCAAAAATAATTACAGGGGCGGGGTGATTATCCAAGAGCACACCAATACGGTGTGCGTCCCGGTGTACGCGAAACCTCCCTTGGCATTTTTGTTGGGCATGTTTTGCGCGATGCCGATCGCATTGTGGGAAGCAAAGAGGAAAGTGAGGCTCGACTCGAGGATTTATGGTGGGTTGGATTCGTCTTCGTCTTTGTCGTCTTCGCCCGCGGGGTCGGAGGGGGAAGCTTCGAGGGGCCCTCAACCGCCCAAAGCGACTACTCCTTCTTCAGCTTCGTCTGCGCCGACGGGACCAGGCAAGCGCGCTTTGAAAGCATCGACGGTAGCCGCGCTGGCGCGCGTGAACCCTGAGATGTATCTGCCTACGCCAAAGGAGAGAAGTTACGGGCATCAAGCGTCGTCGTCAAACGTGGCGAGCGGTGAAGGAATGTCGATGGAAAGAAAAGGAGGGAGAGAGAGTAAGGTGACGTTTTCGAGAATGGTGGATGGCGCGCGGTCGATGATTGCATCCGCGGCGACATCGACGATAGACATGGCGGTTTCTACCTTACCGACGGTGGTTATAGAAGAGGATGTGAGTGGCGATGACGATCTCGACATTATGCGTTTACGCAAAACTAATGATAGCACTAGCAGCAGCAGCAGCACTAGCAGGACGCTTATCGCCGCGAGATGGAGTCCACCAGAGCATGATCCGTCTGCGACGATTTTAGTTGGCGGAAATATAGAACAACTTGGCGGTTGGACGCCGGAGAACTGCGTCCATATGAAAAGCATAGGCGGGAACAAATGGATCGCGGATATCGGTCACATCACCGCGGCTACCGAAGTTGAGTTCAAATTCGTCGTCGAAAGCAAGACATTCGGACGTCGCGCGGAAACGGGCGAGGTGAGAAAGTTCAACGTCCCAGTATTGCGCGCGGGCGAAACGAAGTATACTCACGTAGCGAGACAAGCGCCGAGATGGTAAAAAGTGTTCAAGAATATGATATTAAATAGAAAAATAATTTACAAGATGCTACAGAAAAATACTTTGTAGCGACTTTAATTTCGACCTTGCCTCTTTGGATACCTTCCTCTCGTCTTAGGTTGCGTGCTTTTCCTCCTCGTCGCTTTGCTGTCAGCGGCGCTTTGTTCTTGCAACGATAGATTCATAAGCTCTTCGTATCCCAAACGTCTATTCACCCCTCCGGTACTGTAGTCACCATCGCCCGATTTCACCCTCCTTTCCATACCGATAAATACGGAACATTTATCGCGATCCTCGTTTCTACCGCTACTTTTATTACTGCTGCTACTATTCATGGCGGGCGGGCCGCCCGCCGTTTCGGGCAAAATGGTGTTCTCTGGAGGAATATACGGCGCTACGACGACGTTTCCCGCACCCGCCATCGGCGCGTTCTCAAATATACCAGCCGCGGTGTTGTTATAAAACCCATTTGGAAAGCGAGCAAAACACCCTACTTTTATGGGTACGCCTTTCCCGTTGAACGGCGTGAGAATCGAAGCGCACGACCCAAAACTCCCCACGTCGCACACCGTCGATACGGTGGTCGTCGAGAATTCCCCTTCTACTACTGCTTCTCTCGCGTTCTCGTTCTCATCGCCGAGGAGCGCGCGAGCGTTTATTGACGCAGAAATTAAATCTTCGCGCCATGCCGGGACAGCTAACGTCCCTCGTCGCATTCTTGGACCAAGAAACTTGCGAATATCATACACGCACACGCCTTCGTACCCGCTCTCGGAATGAAAAATCAAGCGCTCGTCTTCTAAATGTAAGCAGGTTTTTTGCTCCGAGATGTAATTGTTCACAATTTTGTTGTTTCCACGACCCTCTTGTTCGTACCACGGCGGCGCGAACGTTGCGATTGGAATATTTGATTGCGTTTTCGATCGCCGGTCGACTAGCACGACGAGCCCTCCTTCCATTGCTGCAGTAACGACTGGCCCTCTCGCTGCGATCGCTTTTATTTTTCTCATGTAGTCTTCCCCTACTCCGTAATCGTTCAACATCGTCTCTTTCACTTCGTTCCGATTGAAATCGATGCCACGAACCCCCAAACTCGTACCAAACCAAATGACTGAGTCCCAAACCGCTTCTTTACTAATGCACGTTGCGCCCAAAATTTCACCTTCGCTTTCTAACGGGACGTACCAACGCGAGTTTGCGTCTCGCTCTTTTGCGGTGCGTAAATCCATGATTACATTTTCCGCAAAATCAGATGACGAATACGCGCTCGCATCTCGAGCCAAATCGTGAATCTTTGCCGTGCAACTCTTCTCGCAACAGGCAACGATAGAATCCGCGTGTAATGCCAGTAACGACGAATTCGCGTCTCGTTTGGTGACCATCGGTCTGTGAATAGACGGCGAACCGTCCAACGAAGACCACGAACGCAGTCGACCGGAATTTTCAGAAACAGCGACAAAGTTATCGGTCAAACACATGTCTCGAATGTTGCTATCTTTTGCCTCTAACGTTTGGATCCTGCCGCCCGCGACGTTATACTTCGCGTCGCCGAGACCGTTGTACCAAAATTTCACGGAGGATGTATTATAACTCGCCACGGTTTGTTGGTCGCATATTAATCCGCGAACAAACGAGGGACCGACGTTTGCGAACAACGGCTCGACCATTTTGCGACGCAAATCTTTTTCGGTTTCGCCGTTCCAAGAAACCCACGGCTCTGTGGCGAGATAGGAGTCTCGCACCGTTCGCCACACGTTTGAGTTTGGAGCTCTGACACTTCTGCGGGAGGATTTCGTCGCAGTAGACGAAGAAGACGAAGACTCCTCCGAAGCTACTAAACACGCCGAGGAGCGGTAGAATAGCTTTTCAAACAGCGCGTTTCGAGTCTCTTCGGCTCGCGCGATGTTGTATAACATTTTACACGCGCTTCCAAGCACAACGGTTTCGCGGGGAGAGAGTTTTGCAAACACGAGGCGCCATATATCTATCGGGAACACATCGTGCGGCGAGACGTCTTCTTTGGTGTTGTTATTGACGAGGTGGTGACGATTCTTTTTTTCGGCACTCTTCTCTTTCTCCATCTCGTCTTCGTCGACGTCGTCATCGAGGTTGGCATCGAAAACTCCCAAGTCCTCGTCGCCGCCGCCGCCGTCGTCGTCGTCATTATTGTTGATATTGAGACTCTTACTTTCGTTTTCAGCTTTAGCAGCCGCCGAGGCGTCAAAGTTCACATCCCAAAGCACCTCAACCCCGCCTCTACATCCGCTGTTATTCCTCTCCACTCTTCGCACCGCGTGATAAGGCGCGTTCGGCGTCTCGAGAAATTCCGACAATTGCACCGTCTTTGTTGATTTCTTCCCGATCTCGCACGACACAAACACGCGATCCATCGAACTTTTATCCAAGGTTTCAAACTCCAGTTTACCGAACAACCGTCTCAACTCTTTCCGATTTTGTTTATATTTCGTCGGGGAGAGTAAGTTATGCGGCCGACTTTCATCCAACGAAGACGACGCGTACCTTTCGAACGCGACTTCTTTATCGCTTTCGTAACTATTAAAACCTGCTGGATACAGCGGCGGAAGCGACAAAGGAGACCCCGAGAAAAGAAGACGGTTACCCATGCGAGGCGACGCCGAGCTCGGCGAGAACGCGTACTCAGACATCATCGGTATCGGTATCGTCGCGGAGTTAAAAAATGCCTCCTCTTCCTCCACCTGCGACGTCGTCGTCGCGCTATTCCTCCTCTCTCGCCTCTCCAACCGTTTCGTTTCTCTCTCCAACATCTGCCGTTTCTTCAACTCTTTCGCTCGTTTCTTCAACTCTTTCCCACTCATGCCGTGACGATACGCGTAGTTTATTATCTTCTCCGACGGGGATGAAGAAACATTGACTTTCCCCGGAGCAGCGTTGTTAGTATTAGTAGTATCATTCTTGGTATTAGTAGTGGTAGTATTCGTCTCCTCTTCTTCTCCGCCGTCCTCCCCGCCCGCGTTCTTAAAACGATGCATTTATTCTTTCCCGTTAGGGGAAAACCTCAGACGACAACAAACGGTAAACAAAGAGGCTCAAACGACGCTCTTTTAATCGCGCATCGTCACCAAAAACACAAAGCAACAGAGCAGTAAACGGTGCTCTCGTCGAGAAATCGCTCCAGAGAGAAAAGAGAGAGAGAGAGAGAAAGGAAAGATACCCAAAAGAGGGCGTTCGAGATGTGATGATTTTGAATATTCTTTTCCTGATGTCTCTTTCCGATAACGGTTTCAAACGCTAAAAATTGTACTAACTACCACACGCGCGATGTGCTCTCTCCCTCTCTCTCTCTCTCTTTTTCTCTCGCAACATTGATTAAACTACTCTTTGGTCAGCGGCTCTAACTTCCCGCACAAATTTTCCACTCTCGCGACTAAGCCTTTCCTCATCGCTCGGATATCGGTAAACCCGTAGGATTCGACGGCGTCGGCGCGTAACAAACTCTTTTCCAACAAGTGCGCGGCTTCTCGAGCGTTTTTTAAGGTGGTTTTTCGCAAATCGTCGGAGATTAAAGACGGGTCGTTTTTGTGGACGTCGAGAATGTCGTCGACTCGGAATTTGATGGCGTCGACGTCGGCGATGATCTTTTGGAGCTCGTCCGAGGCTCCGCGGCGTTTGGCGAGGTCGTCCATTTCGGGAGGAGGAGGAGGAGGAGGAGGAGGAGCGCGTCGGCGGGAGTCGTTTTGGTAGTCGTTCTGATGATGCTGGTTTCTTCTCTCGGCAGAGTTGGTGTAGTTACTGTTGCGCGCGTCGTCGTCGCTGCCGCCGTCTAGTACTATTGGAGAAGATTCGCGTTGGTGTTGTTGATGTTGCGGATGTTGACGATACGGATTTTCTTCCGCAGGCGGGAAAGGTTGCCTTTGCGACGAAGACGAAGTCCCGTACCCGTACCGACTCGTATCCTGCCTCTCCATCGTCGCTTGGCCACTAAACCCACCATTATTATTCGTAGTATTCTCAGGAGAATAACTATTCTTCGCCTTGATCCTTTCAATCTCCCTCCTCGCTTCCGCTCTCGCGTCCGCCTCTTTCTCGTAAAACTGCTCTCGTTTCTCCCTTCGAATCGCATCTAATTCGTCCGCAACTTTTCGTCTCCTACACGCGTCGTTTTCCCACAAACTGATTCCAGTGCACGATCCCGTTATCCCGCACTCTTTCAAGGTCGTGTTCGGGTCGGAGGTTGGTAGGATTTTCCCTTTATATCGCACATCGTAATCCGATTCGTTCAGTTGCGCTTCTTTGCACAAAAGCATTTTCAACACGAACGTCGGGGTGGATGTGCGCGCGATTAACTCAATCTTATTATCGTTATTACGATTTGAAGAAGAAGAACTAGTCATGCCGACGGTGGCGGTGACGATGAACGGCTTTTCGTGCTCTCCTTCCTCCGTTCGAGAAGGAGGAGAGTTCATCTTTGCGCTCATCTTTTCTCCTTTGTTTTTTGAAGCATTTCGTCTCAAAGAAGCTTCGATTATAGGCGAGATGCGCAAAGCGTCGATTAATGTTTCGAGCGAGCGAGCATCTCTCTCTCTATATATATATAATTATATTACATGCATACTGGTACTGTTATCTCTCTTTCTACTATTTCACGTAGCTTTTTCTACATCGTTGCTTTCTCACGTATTACATACGCGCCGCGGAGACGTCTCGCTTTCGTCTCTCTCTCTAACTACCGCATCCAAGGCGACTGGCTTCGGCTTCCTTCTTTTGGTTTGTTCACGGAGATTGGTGTCGTTCTTCCGCTCGTGTTGGCGCTGCTCGAGGCGGCAGCGTCGCTGGTGGCGTTGTTGCTGTTGGGACGAGGCGGTGGGGTTCGTTGTTGAAACCTTTGTCTGATGGCGTCGTCTTCTTCGTCGCGAGAGGAAGATAAACTACTGCTCTTCGAAGAAGACCGATTGTCGTTCTCAAAGGTGGAGTTGATGGTGGTATCGTTATTCAAACCGTCCAGAGCGGTTTCTTCGTCGGAGTCGAACGAAAGTTCCTCGTCCCCGCCGTCGTTTTTGTTGTTGTTGTTGTTGTTGCCGTTGTTGTTCTTCTTGGTGCTTTTGCTGTTCCTATTCGTATTAGTATTATTATTATTATTCATGTTCATATTCCTCGTCGCGGCGGTAAGTTTTCTCAAATCGTCGTCGTTCTCCTCATCATCATCATCACCATCAAACCTTTCGTTTTCATCTATGCTCATCTTACTCCCAAAATACGCCAATTGAGTGGGCGAAACGTACGTGAATCCGAGAAAATGGTGTTGCTCCGCCGAGCTCGGACTCGCCGCCGCGGATTCGGCTTCGGCGTGGACTTTCGCGTCCGTCCACTTCTTATCAAAGTGTGCCACGCACCCGTCGCCTTTATCTTGGTCAATTTTCGGCACGAATGGTGCCGGGACTTCTCGTTTTTCGAGCTTCGCCCAGTTGATTTTCGAAAAAAACTTGTGTTTCTTCACCTCCTCGGTGCCGTTTTTAGACGTCGAATCTTTCTTCAGATTCACGTCGCTTCCTAAACGTAAATTCGGATCTTTCATGGTTAAATTCTGAATCAATTTCGCCGCGTCGTTTTCCACGAACGTCGGCATTTTAATCTTTTGCGACGTGATTGCCTTTTGTATCGCCGCTTTATTTTTTCCTCGAAAAGGTAACTGCCCAATCAACATCTCGTACAACAAAACGCCGACGGACCACCAATCCGCCTCTTTCCCGTGACCTTTATCTTTCAAAATTTCCGGCGCCATGTAATCGATGCTCCCAACCAACGAGTTCGCTTTCTCGCCGTCGCTGCTAAACTTCTTCGCTAAACCAAAATCGGTAATTCTCACGTGTCCTTCCCTATCGACTAAAATATTCTCCGGTTTCAAATCTCTGTGCATGATGTTCAGCGAGTGCAAATGTCCAATCCCGCAGACGATTTCCGCGATGTAAAATCTCGTCAATCCAACGTCAAACATCCCTTCTCGATACATCCAATAAAACAAGTGCCCACCGTTGATAAAATCTAAAACTAAATACAACTTCGTCGCGGTTTGGAAACTAAATCGTAACTTTACCACGTACGGGTGCGTGATGCTCGTCAAAATGTCCCTCTCTTGCTTCGTATATTCCATCTGCTCTTTCGCAATCACCACCTCTTTCTTCATCACTTTCATCGCGTACAGAACCCCGGTATCTTTCTTCCTCACTTGAAACACTTTCCCGAACGCGCCTTGGCCGACGAGATACAACGCCTCGAAATCCTCCGGCGTCAACTTTTTCATCGTCGTCTGCGTTTTCCCGTCCTTGGCGGTAGTGCTGCTCTCTTCCAATCTCGCGTCCGGATCGTCCTCTGGCCTGCACATCACCGTGTTCGCTAACAACGTCGAATCTACGCGTCGTAAATTCGAGGTCAATGCGCTCGTCTGTTTGTTATTAAATTTGTTCATCGTCGT
>JACLAB010008162.1_pt1 | contig 24030 bp, 18 predicted proteins | sample 8027921 | NCBI WGS metagenome assembly JACLAB01 (sample SAMN15725117, study PRJNA655200) | protist metagenome | isolation source: fluorescence activated cell sorting (FACS) single amplified genomes of... | place: USA: West Boothbay Harbor, Gulf of Maine | collected 2000-07-19
ATGAAAATTCAACTCGAAAATATTCAGACCGACAACAAGAGTTCGTTCCGGTTACTACACGATCCAAAACTAAATGACTTGTTTTTTTGGCATTTTCATCCAGAATATGAACTCGTCTATATCGAAGGGGCAGATGGTATTCGACATGTTGGAAAACATCGCTCCAATTACCAACAAAGTGACCTTGTGTTAATTGGGTCAAACATTCCGCATTTGAATTTTGATTATGGAATCAAGACTGCATACAGAAAAGAGGTTTTGCATATAAGCCCACCATTTAAAGAACAGGTCTTTAAGCAGGTTCAAGAGCTTTCGGGGATTTATACCTTATTTGAAGAATCACAACACGGGATTGCCTTTCATGGAAAAACAAAGAAGATTGTCGGAGAGCAAATAAAAAAGCTCCATTTGTTGAATACTTTTGATCAATTCATTGCGGTTATTCAAATCTTAAAAACGCTTGCTTCCTGTAAAGAGATTGAACTTTTACACAAACAACCAGTATATAACACCTCAGATAAAAAGCAGCAGCAACGCTTACAAAAGGTATATTCTTTTATTGATGAACACTACATCCGAAAAATTAAGGTTGAAGAAGTGGCGCAATTGGTTAATCTCAGCAAAGAAGCTTTTTGTAGATACTTTAAAAAACACAGTGGAAACACCTTTACGTCCTTTTTAAACCAATATCGAATATCACAGGCCAAACTCCTACTCCTTGCAGGAAAGAATGTAAGCGAGGCTTGCTATGGGTGTGGCTTTGAAAGTTTATCGTATTTCAATCGGACGTTTAAGAAAATAAGTGGAGAAAATCCATCTGCCTTTAAAAAATAACCCTACTTCCGTCGGTTAATTAATAAAAGTGAATGTTACTGGATTTTTTTAGAATTAATCTTCTTTACATAGAAAACCTGCCCACTCTTTCCATTAGAACTCCATATAAGATTCACACAATGACAGTGAGGAACTGGATCACTAAACTCCTCAAGGCATCTAATAAGGTGGAACAGACATTCTATGTATCAGAGAGAGAGACAAGGGAGATTACAACAACCTACACGTTCACATGCTTATTGGCACCAATACAGACATGACGTGCCAGGAAGTGAAATATGGCATGGGTAATGTATCCGTAGGAGACTATCAACCAATCTATGATAGTGAAGCAGTGTGCAAGTATGTAACCAAGCATATTGGTAAAGATGTGGACTATGACATTGTATTTAAAAGCTAGAACTTCTCGAGCAATTCCATCCCAAACACAGGGGCATGGGTTACAGAAAACAGTTTTTCTATTTGAACATGGGGTTGTAATTTGATATGTAATCTAAACTTTATATCTTAGAGGTATTATTAACCATAAATCATTTAAAATGAAAAAATCATTAGCATTAATTTTTCTATTCAGTTCCTTTTCCTATTCACAAATAATTAATAGCAGAATAATAACAGTGGATAGAGGAATGAATGAGAAATTTGAATCTGGAGTTGAAAAGAAAACAAAATTGTATAACTCTAAAGAGGGACAGTTAAGATTTTACACCTTTAGAATATCATCTGGACCTAACATGGGGAAATATTTTAGAGTAAGGTATGAGGATGAAATGAAAGGGTTTGATAGAAAACCACCAAAAGAAGCTATGAAGTTATGGGATGATCAAGTTGCTGATCATATGGTAAATTCGAATGGTAGATGGCTTTGGCTAAATAAAAATGCTTCAAATGTTACTGTAAGTCCTTTTAGTAAGCCATTAAGAAGAGTTATGGAATATAATTTTAAATCGCATAAATCAGGAGATTTTTGGAGGTTTAGAAATAACGTTGCTAAAGCAATAAAAGAATCAAATGCTGATATTTTCATGGAAGTTTGGAATTGTGGTTCAGGCTGTGATGGTAACTTAGCGATGGTTGTTTTTGGACATGCTAATTACGAGGAATTTGGAAATGACAATGGTGCGGAATGGCAAAAAGTGTATAAAAAGTATAATGAATTATTTGGAGATAATAGCTACGAAACAGATATAGAAAGTTTTAGTGAATCACTTGAAATGTATGGTCGCAGAGTTTTTAATATGGAATTTGTCCCAAATTTGAGTTCACCAGAAAAAATGTCTAATTTAAATAAGCTATATAACGATTGAACTGTTTTAAACCCTCCCAAGTGGAGGGTTTTCTTTTACACGCCAATGGATACAACCTAAATCCCTTCTAATCCATTGATGTCATTGCCTTTAGACGAGATGCCTGTGTAGTGGTTTTAGGGGGGAGTTGTTTGGGGAAAGTTTGTAATGTGATGAGGTTCATTCCTAAATCTCTAGGCCAGTTTTTTAATTGCCTGATCACTTTATCTCAGATATGTATTCAAAATTATCTTATCGGTTTTTTCTTTACCCCTAAAACCTTAACTTAACATTCTTAAGACTAAAGATGAAATTTTATTTAAATAAATGTTTGCTCATTACTTTTATATTGTTGAATAATTGTTCACGTTTAAAGCAGGATGAATTAACTTCAAAAGTTGTAATTATTCAACCCATAATAACAAAATCAGATAGTGGAGACAAACCTGCCAGACATGAACTTTCTTCATCACTAATTAACAAAGCCTATTCTAGAGCAGATATAGATTTTCATTTTTTAGAACCAATTTATTTTAATAACAGTAAAGCAAGAGATGGAAAAATTAATCTTGATAGTATAGTTATAATTGCTGGTAAAGAAAAAATTTTAAGAGGTCAAAATGACATTGTAAATATGTTTTTTGTTAATGCAATAGATGGTAACAATGGACCAACAGGAAGAGGGCTAATGAATGGAAATTTAATTTTTATAAGCCTGGGAAAAGGGAACGAGTATAATGATGATGAAAAAATGTACATGGAGGCATTTGTTGTTGCTCACGAAATTGGACATAATTTAGGATTAAAGCATTCAATTGATGACCAAAATGTTAATGACAACACACCAAATATTCAAGGGGAGGGCAATTTTAAAGATAGAATTGACCCTAAAAACAGCCTAACTAAATATCAAATAAATGAAATTTACAAGAGTCCGTTAGTTCATTCAAGAATAAGTTTTTTAACAAAAAAACAGGCGAGTATCGCCATATTAGACGAAACTTTTGAGCCCTATTTTTCAAAATTACAAAATCGTGAAATAACAACTTTTACTCAGGAAAAATCACCTGACAATATTGACTCTGCAAGAATTTTTGCTAAAGAAAAATTTTCATCTGCAGTAATAGAATTTACTAAAAATGAGAAAAGTATACTTTCGTTTGTAGTAAATAAAACGAATACTTGGCTACTTGATAATAATATAAATCTAATGGCAAAACAGCCTTGGAGATTTATTAAAATTCAAAATTGGCTTTGTGGTGGATTTGCACACACTAGGGGAACGTACATAATATTAAGTCAGGCATATCTTGACAAGCTTTCCAAAGAATGGAGTGATCAAATGTCAGAAGAGAGTGAAGCCAAACTAGTTACATCACTTGGGGGTCTTTTAGTTCATGAGCAAATGCATTCCCTACAGCGTACTTTTCCTACTAAATTTACTAGTCTATATACAACTAAATGGAATTTTGTCAATGAGATTGTACATGATGAGAAACAAATAATAATTAATCAAGTATCAAATCCTGATGCTCCACAAGCTGAGTGGATTGTTCCAGATCAAAACAAGGATGGCAAATATTTCTGGATAAGAACATTACTTAAAAAGAACATAGATATACCTGCAATGGGAAAACATTTTGAAGATGTAGCATTTGAAATTGAAAAGAAAGGAGATGGATTTTATGTTTCTAAATTTAATTCAGAATTAATATTTAAACCATTATTTGAGCTCGAGTTTTATAAAAATTCATTCCCTATTGAAAGGGGACTTGATCATCCAAACGAAATATCAGCATATATGTTTTCGGAATTTTTTAAAGCACACTATAATTCAAAAACACCATTTTTAAATATTAATAATACTGCAAAAATAAATACAGAATTCTTTGTGGAATGGATTTATAATGAGATGAATTAATCCCCTTTTCAATCCCAATCTGTGTTTGATTTAAATGATGTAAAATCATCAAAAAATAACCTATGATAGCACCTACTCAAAAGGCGGGGTTTAGTGTTCCAAAGACAGTTTTGTGGTAAAAGATCACAGTATCTATGGACTATTCCTTATTGCTTCTTTTATACTAGGGATTAAATTAGGAGGCATGCTTAATGAGTCAATACCAATTCTAATGAAAGTTGATAGGCATTCCTCATCTGAAGCAAGTTCACCACAAACACTCACCTTTTTACCTTCTTCATGAGCAACTTTAGTGAAGTTTTCAATTAAAAACAGTAAACTCTCTTTTGCACGAGGTAAATAGTGTGTAACACGATCATTGGTGCGGTCGGCAGCCATTAAAAATTGTGCAAGGTCATTTGTTCCAAAGGAAAAAAAATCAGCTTTTTTCGCTACGGCTTGGGGTTGTAATATGATGTTTGGGATTTCAACCATGATTCCAATTGAAGGAATCTTTCGTATTTCAAATCCTTCATTAATCAACTGATGAAATTCTAAATTTATTTTCTCTTTTATTTCAAGTAAGTCTTCAATATCAGCTATCATAGGGCAAAGTAGCTGAAGATTAAATTGTTGAGACAGACGCAATAAGGCTCTTAATTGAGGTTTTAATAATTCTTTATAATATTCAAAACCCAAACGCAATGCTCGACTTCCTAGTGCTGGGTTTTCCTCAATTTTATCTTTTAAATAAACAAGTGGCTTATCAGATCCAAAATCAAGTAATCGGATGGTATGAAGTGCTTTGGGAAATTCTTTTAGTATTGAGGTGTATTTTTGAAAGTGTGACTCTTCAGTCGGAAAATTTTTAGACTCTAAAAAACACATCTCTGTTCTAAACAACCCGACCCCGTCTGCCCCAAATTGAAATGCTTTTTGCATATCCTCTATATCTCCGACATTAGCACAAACTGAAAGCTCTTTTCCACTTAATGTAGTTGCTTTTGATTGACTGAATTTAATTTGTCTTTCAAAATCCAAAAATTGCTTTTCCTTAAGCAACTCATATTGTAAAACTATCTCTTGAATAGGATTTACTAATAGCATACCTTGATTACAATCTATAATTAAATAGGATTCTTTCTTCAGTGTTGAAATAGCTTTACCCATTCCAACAAGTGCAGGGATACCCATAGATTTTAAAAGTATTGCAATGTGATCTGTCTTGCCGCCTTTGGCAGTAACTACACCTAAAATTTGTTTGGCATTTATTGCTGCCAATTGGTTAGTGGAAAGTGATTCAGCAACAAGAATTGATGGAGATGTCAATACAATTTCCGGCTCCACTCTTCCCTGTATACTATTTACAAGTATTCTATTTAACATCCTTATATCTTCTGCACGTGCCCTTAAATATGGATCATCCAAAGCTTCTAAATCATAAATATAAACTGAGGTTATCTGTTGTAGAGCAAAATCTACATTACATTTTTCTTCTTTTATATAATCTATGGTATTGGCTTTTAATTCAGGGTCTTTTAGAATCTCTAAATAGGCATCGTAAAGTTCTAATTCTTCACTCGAAAGCGTATTTGCCATTGCACTTTTTAGTCCTAACACTTTGGCTTGTGTAGCAGATAGTGATGAAGTAAGTTTATCAATTTCAACCTCTACTGAAGAACATTTTTGTTTTATAACCTCCAGTGGTTTCTCATTTTCAATAATGAAAATGGGACCCAAAGCGATTCCAACCGATGCGGATATTCCTTTTAGAGTTATATTTTTTTTCAATCTTTAAAATTATTTTCAATTAAAGTAACTAATGATTCCATGGCAAGGGATTCATCCTTTCCAGAAACAGTGATAGCAATTTCATCTTGGCTTTTTACACCAAGGGTCATCAATGAAAGTGTACTTTTTCCGTTTACTTTTTTTCCGTTAAAAACAATTGCTACATCTGACTCAAACCGAGCTGCTTTTTTCGCAAACAAAGAGGCTGTTCTTGCATGAAATCCAACGCTATCTTTAATAACAATTTGCTTTTCAATCATTAGGATTTCGCTATTAATTCTTCTGCTTGATCAAGAATGGATTTGGGATCACGGACGGCTTTATTGACGCTAACATCTAATATGAGTTTATTTTCAAAACGATTTTTTCCAGAAATGGTTACCATTTTTGCGATAATTATTATGTCTGATTCTTTTATCTGATCCGAGGTTAATTTAACAGGTATTTTATGACCCCCTTGCTGTTCTATACAAATTTCATAGCCCCTTTTTACGGCCTCTTTTTGAAGTGCGATTGCTGCCATTTTACTATGAGCAACCCCAGCCAAACAAGATGTAATTAATCCAATTTTCATTTTCTAACAGTTTACAATTAACTTATTCCATCATCTGCAGCATCTAAAGCCGCAATATCTCTATTACTAATACTTTTTAAAAAATTTGCTGTCAAAGCAGTTATTACTGATCCAACGATTACACAAATTACAAAAACTAATGGTTTGTTATAAAAAAACCATTGAGCTATTCCTAAAACAGGTGTGCTAAGTTCTAGTAAAAAAAAGCCAGCAATAAATCCAGCAATCGTTGACCCAAGCGCAGTTGCTATAGTCACTCTCACCAAATCTCCAACCGCCAGAGGAATAACTATCTCAGTAAACCCACCGACGATAGCATAAACCCAAGAGCTTTTAGCATATTTTCTTTCTGATTTTGTATAAAGTTTAGGTTTTAAAAAAGTTGCTAAACACAAACCTAAAGGTGGAACTGTAACAATAGAGCCACAGATACCTAATGGGACATATAAATCCAAATCCATTACTGCCGTAGCAAAAGTACTTTGTGTTTTACTGAATGGTCCTCCATAATCTACTCCTCCTAAAAATCCCATCACTGCACCCATAGCTGCAGATCCATGTTCACTCAAACTCGATAAAAAAAGGGAAATAAGGCCCATCAACCAGGCTATTGGAGGTCCTAAAATATAAACCATGAAAACGACAACAATTAAAGTACTTAAAACAGGAGCCATAAATCCCCATGTACTTTGCAACATTTCATTAAGTTCTACTTTTAATAGCATGAACGTCACATATCCCACTAATATACCTCCAAAAAGCGCTCCTAAATACCCCGTATCAATTTGTTGTGCTAAAATGCCCACAATAAAACCCGGAGCAATTCCTGGTGTATCAGTAATACTATAGGCTGTATAAGCAGCCATAATAGGAACAAAATAAGTTAATCCTATTGAACCAATATCCTTAAAAACTTTCCAAATAGACCCGTCAGCTAGCTCATTTCCTCCAAGAACAGCAAGACTACCCACCATTCCACCTATTAATAATACGGGTAACATATAGGAAACCCCAGTACGGAAATGTATTCCTGTCTCTCTAAAAACATTTGCAGTTTCTTTCCAAAAATTCATACAGTAATTATTAATTAAACGTATTTATAATTTCCTCAATCGTAGTGGCATTAACCCATTTTTCCCTAATATCTTCTTCTAAAGCTATAGTGGCCACATTAGACATCATTTCAATGTGTTTATTTTCCTCACCGTCTTCAGCTGAAGGGATCGCCAATAAAATAATAAACTGTACAGATTCATCCTCCTCATCCCAAGCCATATCAGAAGTTCTTCCAAATACAAATGAAGCTTCTTTTACTGCATTGGATTCTGCATGAGGTATTGCAATTGCATATCCACAATAGGTTGAAAGTAATTCTTCGCGTTTTAAAACTGCTTCGAAATAATACTCTTTTTCACTCAACTTACCTTCATTCCAAAGATGTTCAACCAAGAGTGAAATGGCCTCTTTTTTTGAAGTGGCATTAAGATTCAAATCAACAAAAGATGGCTTTATGGTTTTCATTTTATCAAGAATTAAGATTGGGCTTCCTCTATTGCCTTTGCACATCGTTTTAAACCTGCAGTTATTCCTTCTGGATCTTTGAAAATTGCTGAGGATAAAACAACCACATCCGGCTTACACGCGATAAGAGGAGCCAAATTATCTGAACGAATCCCACCATCAATTGCAATTTCACATTTTGGATTTTTTTCATCCACTAATGTCCTTGCTCTTTTGAGTAAATCAAGACAAGAACTTCTCCAGCCCCAATTGTCTTTCCCATCTGTTTCATCTACTCCATGTACCACAATATGTAGGCGATCAATGTCGTAAATTGACTCTTCAACGAAAGAAAGAGGAGTATACAAACCTATTGTGAGTCCAACTTTCATGGACCGCTCTCTACACCAATTAATTATGTATGCTAGAGGCGCACCTATAAAATGTTCAGCTGGAAGGATTAACATATTAGTTCCTACCTGTGCTAGTTTTTCAATAAAAAGTAAATCACATGTTTTAGTGTAAATATGACATTCTATTGGTTTATCTGTATGACTTCTGATTCCTTCAATGATCTGATGTCCACCCATTAACTGCATGTTTTTTAAATCGTGCATATCTGCAGCATCTGAATGGATATAATCAGCACCGGCTTCTGTGGCTTCTTTAACAATATCTGCTAGATGTCCGTAATCAACATGTGCCAAACCGGCTGCTATTTTAATTTTTTTCATAATAATTATTTGTTCAAACTTTCATCCATCATTTGATGTATTCTATCAATATTTTCAGGTTGCAATTGACTCAGTAAAGGATGACCCTTAATAGATTCAATTTCTTGTTGAGTCAGATTTGCTTTTTCTAATGCAGATGATAAGCCAGTTATTTTAAATAAATTCAAAATTGCTTCTACTAAAGCGCCAGGATCTGCTTTTAAATTTAAATGATTAGCAACTTGAATAAATTTATCAGGTGCCTTATCCGCTTTATAATTTAAAAAAGCGGGATATACAATTGCTAATGTATCTCCATGTGCAATACGAGGACAAATTCCACCTATAATCTCACCTAAAGGGTGAGGTAAATCTGCTCCCCCATTTGCCAAACACATACCAGCAAGTGTATCGGCCCATGCCAAATTACTTCTTACTTCAATATTTTTTAGATCTGCTATTGCTTTAGGTAAATTATCTAGTACCAATTGAATGGCCTGAAGAGACATTTGCTCAGTCATTGGTGAGGTTCTACCGCCTAAAAAACTTTCAAACGCATGAGTAAAGGCATCAAACCCTGTAGCAGCAGTAACTCCACTGGGCACAGAGCACATCAATTCTGGATCTACAATGGCTATAACTGGGAAAAGTCCTGCATGAAATAGGGTTATCTTATTTTTACTCTTTGTATCTGAAACCACTGCGGCTTGAGTACATTGAGAGCCTGTACCAGAAGTAGTAGAAATAGCAATAAAAGGCAAAGATTCTTTCGGACTAGGAGTCATTGAAAAAGGATTATCATAGTCTGATATTGCTTTATCCCAATCTATTTTAGTCTCGGAATTATGAAGAAAGGCAATTAGTTTTGCAGTATCCAAAACAGAACCTCCGCCAACACCCAGTACAAAATCAACTTTATTTTTAACTGCAATTGACACCCCATTTTCAACGCCTTCAATAGTTGGATTTGGAACTACCTCATCAAAAAAGAAGATCTCAATATTTACTGCTTGAAGTAATGCTATAATTTCTGAGTAAGTTTCTTTTAATGATCCATTTAGAGGTCTTGAAACCAATAAACACTTTTGTCCATATGTTGGCGCAAATTCTTTTAGCTCCTTTAGTCTACCTACTCCAAATCGAATTTGTGTAGGAATAAAAAAATTAAATGCTTTCATTTATCTTAAATAATGATTAATCCTTGAATTAACTTAAGGGTTCAAATTTTGCTGTAAAATGACGCAAACTAATTATGGGGCCTTCGTAAGTTAATTTTAACCCCTTCATTTGATCTCTTCTTTCGTATACATCCGCCAGAGCATTTACGACAACATCCATGTGTCGATTAGTGTAAACCCTTCTAGAAACAGTAAGACGCACAAGTTCTAAATCTGGAAAAATAACTTTTCCTGTTTTAGGATCTTTTTTAGAAAAAGCACAAGAACCCAATTCAACTCCTCTAACTCCAGCTGTTTTATAAAGTTCAATAACCATGGCTTGCCCAGGAAATTCAGACTGAGGTATGTGAGGATAAAACTTTTGAGCATCTACATAAACACCATGCCCTCCTGTTGGCAGAATGATTGGAACCCCTCTTTTGGAAAGTTGTTCTCCTAAATAAGCAACCTGGTCTATTCTATATTCTAAATAATCTTCTTGAATTCCCTCATACATTCCAATGGCTAGCGCCTCTAAGTCACGACCACTCATACCGCCATAGGTTACAAATCCTTCGTTTATAATTGCCAATTGGTTAATGGTTGGAAATAATTCTTCATGCCTAGTACAGATAAAACCACCTATATTAACCAATCCATCTTTTTTAGAACTCATTACACAACCATCTGCATAAGAAAATAATTCTAGTGAGATTTCATGTATGGTCTTGTCTTTATACCCTAATTCACGCTTTTTGATGAAATAACAATTTTCTGCAAATCGAGCTGCATCAATCATTAAGGGAATACCATGGGCTTTGGCAATAGCAGAAACTTTTCTGATATTTTCCATAGAAACAGGCTGTCCTCCATTTCCATTACTTGTAACCGTAATAATAATTAAGGGGATTTGAGATGCACCATGCTCAGCAATAAAATGCTCTAATTTTTTTATATCCATATTTCCTTTGAAAGGATGAGGATTGGAATTAGCTGTTCTACCTTCTTCAATAATCATATCTACAGGTAAAGAACCTGCAATTTCTGCATGGCCTTTGAAACTATCAAAATGTAAGTTTCCTAAAATATAGCCTCCATTTTTAGCATATAACTGCGACATGATAAAATCTGCTGCCCGCCCTTGATGTGTAGGCTGAACAAAAGGAAATCCCATGATGTCTTGAACCGATTTTCGAAGGTTAAAAAAACTTTTACTACCCGCATAGGATTCATCTCCTACCATGACTCCTGCCCACTGGGCACTGCTCATTGCAGAGGTTCCGCTATCCGTCAACATATCTATGTAGACCTCTTCGGCTCTAAGTTTAAAAACATTAAAGTCAGCTTCGTGTATAAAAGCTTCTCGCTCCACTCTTGTAGTTTTTTTTATGGATTCAACCACTTTGATCCTGAAAGGCTCTGCATCTAAAAATTTCATATATAGTTATTCTATCATTACAAATTTAAAAAAATAAGATTCGGAAAACTTTAAATCTCAGAAAGTTATCCTAAACCATTTCTTTACAGAAGATTTCCCAATCTTGTTTTAGGGGGTGGTTGTAAGAATTTGTTTGGATACTTGATGAATAAAACCTCTCAAACACTCCTATCCCAAAAACAAGGGCATGGGTTTTAGAGAACTGTTTTTCTGTTTAAACAGGGAGATGGAATTTGATATGTAACCTAAACTTTATAACTTAGAGGTATTATTAACCATAAATCAATAAAAATGAAAAAATTTTATCTATTATTATTTGTTGCTCTCATAGCAATAACATCAAATGCTCAAGACAAAGTTGTTCTTAGGCAAACTTTTATAAAAGTAAAACCAGGAAATAATTATGCAGAAGACTTAAAAACCAAATTTGGTGAAATGGCACAAAAAAGGATAGATGCTGGCTACCAGTTAGGCTGGCACTTATGGGAGGTAGTAGGCAACCCCCAAGCTCCATTTACACATATTATTGTTGAGCCTATGATGATAAGCCAAATGGAAAAAGAAAGAACAAGAGAAGGTTGGCTCGAAATGAGAAAAGAAGCAATCCCAAGTATGACTGACTCTGATTGGACAATCTTTATGAAGGATGTTAGAGATAAAAGGGATCTTGTAGCTGAGGCTATGTTTATAACAGTGGATGAAGTTAAAAAAGATGAAAGTGTTCAGCTACCAGATAACATCGGTGTGGTGAATTGGATGAAAGTCAAAGAAGGAAAATTCAAGACTTATGAAAACATGGAAAAATCGATGTATGATGGAGGTTTAGATAAGAATGGATTACAATCTGGTTGGTCTTTAGCTAGAAGAATAGATAAATATGGTACAGATCTGTATTGGAATTATTTTACTGTTAATTGGTTTGCAAGTTATACGGATTATGTAAAAGCTGCTGCAAACATTCCAGCATGGGATGCAGATAAAAATTATCAGAATATGATGAAGGTTAGAGATCTTAGAGAAAGTGTGGTAATTAGAAAAGTTATCATGTTAGAATAACAACTTGATTTACTTAGAATAAACCCTCCCAAGCGGAGGGTTTTTCTTTTTCACCAATGGATACAATCCAAATCCCTTCTAATCCATTGATATCATTGCCTTAACATAAGAATCCTGTGTAGTAGTTTTAGAGGGGAGTTGTTTGGGGGAAGTTTGTAGTGTGATGGGATTAATTCCTAATTTGTTCTAAAAGCATACACTCCAGAACTAGATTGGTTTCCATTGGTGTCAATAGCAACAATCTTCCAGAAATAAAGTGTATTGTTCTCAACTTCAATCTCTAGTTGTGTTTCTTGTTCTTGGTAGTCTAGCATTTGGTTTAAAGTCGTTCCATCTGTTTGATCTAAATACACCTCAAAACGACTCAGGTCACCGTCTACATCGGTAGCTGTCCATTGAAGGATCACAAGATTGTTGATGTCTGGCGTTACATTTGCTCCCGAACGAGGAGTGATTAACACAGAAGGAAAAGGAGCATAATTAACCACCGCATCTCCTGCTAAATAAAACTTCCAAGTCTCACTTGTTGCCGGAACAGATCCAGATTCTCCAATACTTGTTACATTCCACGAATATGGCTCTGCCTTACTCAAGGATATACTAATTTCATTGGTTTGGCTGGTATAGGTCTGGGAACCCTGGGTGAGTAAATTTTCAACCAAAACCTCATAGGACAACGCGTCACTGGCAGCACTCCACACAAAGGTGACGTTGCTCTGGGAATCATTTATCGAAGTACCATCCAAGCAGGTTTCTGCATCCAAAGGTGCTATAAGAGTTGCTACCCCGGGATCTACTATCGTGGGGATTGTTTCTTTTTGACAAGCAAACACTAGAAAAAGAAACACTAAAACAGCTAAATAGTTTTGACTCTTCATTATCATTATTCTTTTATTACTTGGAAGGATTGATCTATTGTAGAACCTTTGACACGAATAAAGTATCCTCCTTGTTTGTAGTTATCTGTTTGAAGGGTGTAGTATCGTATTCCAAAAGGAAGTGTGATTACCTTTTGATCTATGAGCTGTCCACTAGGGGTATAAACTTCCAAACCAAACACGCGATCTTCCCCGCCTATGGTAAAGGTTAATTCGCTACTAAATGGATTTGGAGCATATTTCACTTCATAGGAGTTTAAATACGTGTTTTCAAACAAACCTTGACATTCAATACCTGTTGAAATCGAAATACGATTCAATCCTTTAGCCAATGAAACCGTATAGCTGCTCTTGGTTGTTTGTGTGGTTATTCCATTGTGTGTTATATCGTATGAAACACCCCCGTTAAGTCCAAAAGTAATCGTCTGATCATTCTTGTTGAACATCGAGTTTACGATCAGTGGATCAGGCTCTGAAATAGTCACTTCAAAACAACGCTCAAACTCTGCGGAAGAAACACCTTCTACCGTAATACATATAGAGTAAACTCCTGCCGAGAGGTTGTCCAAACTCCATGAAGACGAAGAAAAACTATCCGATAAAGTGGCCGCTCCACTCACCGAAACATTATATGTTATTGAGGCATCTACCACTTCAATATTAATGGAGTTTGTTCCTGCACACTTTTCTGTTTTTGAAATGCTGAAATTACTCGATGGAATGTAATAGATTAAACATCCATTTGAATCTACTATTTCTCCCAAAGATGTATCCGGACACGTATCAAATGGATTCCATACCCCATCGTGATCAAAGTCATCTGAAACATCTCCTACACCATCTCCATCTTCATCTGTTTGGTCAGCATTAGCAACCAGCGGACTGTTGTCAATAATATCAGGAACTCCATCTCCATCATTATCATCGGTAGGAAGTACTGGCTGAGATTGAAGCTCTATCGTGGTGGTACTGCCCTCAGGAACCTGAATGTTAGTTTGGGTTACCACAATGGGAACTTCTGGTGCTCCATCATCTGTATTGACATACTCAACTTCTACTTCATAAATATTGTCCCCATTGGCATCCCCTGGATTCTCATAATCTGGAGGAGTAATAAAGTCTAAATAATCTTCATTTTCATCCTCTATGGGATCATCATTTTTTTGTTCTGTCTTAGATCTTGTTTTAACGGTAAACTTATCTGCATCTGCACCTCCAGCAACACGCTTTTTAATTTTCCACTTCCCAACATTTTTATTGTAAGGATTAAAGTATCTTCTATGGTCTACTTTAGCGCCTAAAGTTTCATCCTCAACATTAAAAATCGAGATAAAGAAACGACCGGTATAGGTAGCATTTGGAATATCCGATACACGAAGAGACTCAGATTTGGATCCCGTTAGTCCAGGACCATCAGATCGATCTGAAGCTTGAGCTGTAATGATAAAAGGGTGGGCTGTAGTGGTTTCATAATCCAATTCTTGAGTGGTTTTTAGTACACCATCAACTAGTTCAATAAACCCATCTCCTTGCAGTAATATACTCACGATTTGACCACCCATGGGATCTTTCGCCTCTACAAAACCAACAATGGTTCCTTCCTGAGCATCTTCACTTACTTCAAGAGTTATGATCGATATCTCAGGTGGACGTGGAGCATCTTCGATCACGATTTTAACAGAACCCGTAACTTCATTTACTCCATCACTCAAAGTAAAACCAAGACTAGCTCCGTTGTAAGTAGAATCAAAAGTTAAGAGTGCACCTGAACTAACCGTTATAGAACCGTCTGAGGCTATAGAAAGAACACCTGTAAAATTATCTCCTGACTGGGTAAAGGTTAAAGTTTCTCCGTCAGGATCGGTTGCTTCTATTTTTCCAACGGTGGTTCCGTTTTGTGGCAGTTGTACAAATTTAATTTCAGTTGTTGTTATTTCTGGTAATGGGTTGTCTGTATCACAAACATCACCTATGCCATCCCCATCAGTATCTGCTTGATCTGCATTGGCTGTTTCAATACAGTTGTCTTCTGTATCTACTATTCCATCACTATCGGTATCCCGTTGGGACGCCCCACAGCCTTTTTCATCTACCACAGTTGGTATAAGCTCACCATAGGTAGGGGTCCCTTGTACATTGTTGAGTTCTTGTTCAGGAGTATCCGGACATTCATCAAGATCGTCAAAGACCCCGTCATTATCACTATCTAATTGATTTAAAGCACAGCCTGTAGCATCTACCTCTAGTCCTGCTTCTGTTCCTAAACAAGCATCGTTAATATTATATACCCCATCGCCATCCTCATCTAAATAGAGTTGCAATAAGGCAGTAGGAGTTCCATTAGTATCTGCTACTCTAAAACCAAAGGTAAGTTCTTGAAAATCTTGTGTTATAGCTTCTGGAGTATAACTTGCACTATAGGTTCCGTTTTGATTGTCTGTTGTTGTCAAATCTCCATTAGGACCAAAAAGGGTGATTTGATATCCTCCTTCTAAAAAGTTTTGTCCTAAACTGTCTTTGGCTTGAACTGTTATTACTGCTGTATTGATTCCATTACCAATCATTTGAGCAGGGGCAGCCGATATAGTTGATTTTTTTGGGGAAACACCTCCTGAGGTAGGTGGCTTTAATTGGAAAGTGTTGTTAGTTTGACTAACGGTCATACTGTTGCCAGAAGCATCAACGACTGAAGAAGAATCGGTAGCTGTAATAGCAAATACTTCTTGACCTGTAGGCTTTACCGCTGATTCTAGGTTGAACCTCAGTGTTGTCTCACCTCCAGAAAGAACCCCACCACCAGCGGTTGTAATACTGCTTATCGTCATCCCATAACTAGGACCTGAGCTTTGTGAAAGGGTAAAACTGGAGCTTGTTACCGCTGAAGTGGGTGATGCAGTAGCATATACTCCTTCGCTAAAAGTGAAGTCTACATAGCGGTTTTGTGAATCAAGAGTGGCTCCGGTAATGAAAGGTCCAGCTTGATCATTTAATTGAACGGTATTGCTCTGAGCTGATGAGAGATTAATTTGTGTTCCTTTCGAATCAAATACAGCACTGCTGATTGGTGTAACTGTTAATATTTCTGAACCATTTGATGGTACAGAGTAAGAAGTTGTAAGCACATAGGTTTTACTGTCTGTTTTACTGAGCGCTATTGGAGTGGCAGAAGCTAAAACTGCGGCACCTCCACTTACAGCTAAAGTAAAGTCTGTCTTGGAAAGTTCTGTACCACTAGTATCTGCAGTGACGCCTTCACTAAAGGCTATCGTAATACTGGTATTGTTTGAACTCACAGATGTCGAAGCAAATTTTGGAGGGGTATTGGTAAGATAAACTGTATTGGAAGTTTGATTGCTATCAGAATAGTCCATCGCATAATTTCCAGCTTTATCAATAAGTGTACTTGCCCCTACAGGACCCACTTCAAGAAGTTCGTCACCTGTTGGCTCTCCTGTTACTATAATATTTAAAATGACGGTATTACTATCTGTAGTACTGAAAGAATAGCCAGTGTAGCTCACTGTTGCCGTACCTCCAGTTTTGGTTACACTAAAGTTTGAAGCAAAATAGGACGGATCATATAATTGTACGGGTTCATTATAAGTGAGAAGGACTTTACTATTTGTATTCGTAACGGTCACACTTTGAATGAGGGGGGCTGTATTATCTACCACAAAAGTGATGCTCTCTGTGCCAGTATAGGCATTTCCTGATAAATCAGTACCCGAAACCGTAGCAAAATAAGTACCGTCACTGCCTCCTGGAACATCCCAAAAATAGGTCCAGGTGGCCGAACTTGTCGAGCTGGATACAGTCATTGAGGCACTATTGACTAAAATAACATTTGTTCCATTGTCTATTTTAATTGTTGGGCTCGAAGCCATAGACTCCGAAAAAGTGGCTGATAAGGTTACATTCGTATAGTCATTCACATAATTATCTGTATCGCTATCAGTAAAGCTGACCAGTGTAGGATTTGAATTGTCAATGGTAAAGGTGATACTATCCGTTCCTGAATAGGCGTTCCCTGCTAAATCTGTCCCTGACACAGTTGCTGTGGTTGATGTAACAGTTGATCCAGAAACCGTCCAAGTATAGGTCCAAATGGAATCAGATGCGGTAGCAGTCATTTCGGCATCGGACACGATTCCCGTTAAAGAGAGGGTCGGTGTGGCACTCATACTCTCAGAGAAGGTTGCGGTTAGAGTTACTACCTCCGAATTGGAAACGAGATTGTCGGAATCGGTATCGGTCAAGGTTACGGTTGGGACTGTATAATCAGAGATAAAGCTTAAGGAAGAAACTGTATTTGCATTACCTACTAAATCTTCAAGTGAATTTTCGTTGAGTGTTAGTGTAACGACTCCAGCATAATTGGAAAGTACATTCAAGTATCCGATAAATATTGTATTATCGCTAGAGGTGTGTTCTGAAATAGAAAAATAGCCCGACGGCAGTATGGTAACATCTGAAGCGGTAAATGTGCTGGCGTTTATTTCTTCATTAAAAGTAATGGTTAAGGTATTTGTATCTGTCGCACTGATATAACCTGCTTTTAAATTATTTGATAAAGTCGCAGAAACTGCATAAGGCCGCTCATTGTCGATCACAAAAGTCATACTTTCAGAGCCTGTATAAGAATTTCCCGCATTGTCTGTAGCAGAAACAGTTGCGGTAGTAGATGTAGCTGTCGTTGAAACAGTCCAAGTATAGCTCCAGGTATCATTGCCTCCGTATACAGTCCCTTCGTCAACACCAGTTATCTCCAAATCTCTATACCTTATCCCATAATTACCTCCCCAAAATTCAGATTCATTGATTTGAATTAATTCTAACCGAACTACAACAGCTCCCGTAGGAACTGATGATTGAAAATTAAGATTTTGAAAGTCAGACGTTCCTGTTAGTACGGCAGAGGCATCGGTAGACAAGAGCGTGCTATTTGCATCGTAATAGTAAAGTTTGACTTGACCTGTGTCCTCACTGTAGGATTTTTTATAATCTAATTTAACGACCACACTTACCGTCCCTGAAGATATTGTAAAGTTTTTGTAAATACTGGCGTTATCAAGGTAGGAGAAGATTACAAGATCCTCAGCAAGATATGGGTGAGAGCCGCTACTTCCATTAAAGTCTTGAAAACTCCCTGAACTACTTGTCCAACCGTTATTGGGTTTTAAAACAATCGTATTACCATTGCTCATGGCAGCATCAGTCGTTATTCCACTTAAACTAATTGTGGGAGTGATGTCCAGTTCTTCAGAAAAAGTAGCATATAAGGTTACAGATTGAGTATTGCTTACTCTGTTATTTAAGGAATTATTACTTAAAACAACTGTGGGTCCTAAATTATCAATACTAAAAGTAAGACTATCCGTCCCCGCATAGGCATTGCCAGACAAATCAGTTCCAGAGACGGTGGCGGTTGTTGAAGTCACAGTAGTGGACACCGTCCAAGTATAGGTCCAGATGGAAGACGATGCTGAGGCAGTCATTAGGGCACCTGTAGTAATTCCTGAAAGACTAAGTGTTGGAGTAGCAGCCATGCTCTCAGAGAAAGTAGCTGTAATAGTGACAACGTCTGAATTGGAAACAAGATTATTTGAGTCTGTATCGGTGAGGATGACCGTGGGGGTGGTAAAGTCGAAATTATAAAGAAAACCCTCTGAAAGTGTCAGACCGCCAGAGAGAGCAGAAGTCGTTACTGTTTGCCCAATATTATCTATAACAGTATTTGAAACTTGTCCACCAGGAGAAATAACAAAGGTTTCTGTTTGTGCATAAACTAGGTTAAAGCCCAGCAGAATAAATAAGTACAGAATTCTTTTCAATTTTTAAATTTAATGTTACACAAACTTTATTGGTAAAAGGCTCTCATGTGGACACCACCCCAGCCCCCAAGAAAAAGTTTTACATTGTATGTTCTTCCGAAATGATTTCCACTTGTATTTAAGGGATATACACTAAAATCAAATTCATAAACTGCATAATATCCTGTTATTGACGGAAGATTTGGAGTATAGCCAGTTGGAGGAGGGGAAGAGCTATCGCACCAGGAACAATCAACTGCATTCCAAGAGCTTGTAGATGCGCTTGTAGTGTCTGGCCTAAAATTAATAGTATCATTACCATTAGTATGGTAACTAAAATAGAATATAAGAGCTTGAGGAGCATTGCCTGATTCTGCCCTAACCTCTAACTTACCTACGCCGCTACTATTTTTTTTCCATCTAAAACTCAGGCCAGGAAGATCTATTTGAGAATCTGTAGAAGCTGATGAAGAGTCTTGCTCAACCATTGATGATTTATAAATTGGACCTGAGACACTTAAGTTTGTTAACCCAGACCCATCACCGACAAAAGCTGAAGCTGAAACGGTTCCAGAGGTATTCACAAGTGTTATATTAGTATCCCCCAACTGAATAGTATTACTAGTGGTTACAGTTGACATTGCACCAATTGCGGTGGAGTTTGTGGTATTCACACTCGATGCTGTTTTGGCACCATATCCTAAATAAGTGTTATTACTACCTGTTTGATTATTAATTCCGGCACTCCTACCAATTGCAGTATTGCCTCCCCCAGTTGTAACGTCATATAAAGCAAAATTTCCAATACCCGTATTTAACGAACTAGTAGCATTTTTTAATGTTTGTTTTCCAGTAGCTACATTGTCAGCACCTGATGTGTTTAAATATAAGGCTTCATAACCAATGGCTATATTGGATCCCGAGGAATTGTTCGGCAGTGAAGAAGGTCCAATTGATATGGTATAATCAGCAAGTGTGTTGGTCCCTGTCCCAATACCCACAGTAGTTGAAGATACTGTGAAATTTGAAGTTTTTTGAGCAAAATTAGACTTAGGAACACTATTTAAAAGTGTAGTTCCAAAATTTGTATAGGTCCCTGAGCCGGTTAAGTCAGCCTCTCTTTTTATATATAAAGTTCTACTCCAATCAATTGAGGAAAAAGTTCCACTAATTGCTGTTCCAGATCCGATTACAAGATTTATTATACCGTCTACAGGTGTAGTTGTAGAGTGTGTTTCACTGTAAACAGTTGATCCTGAGCTTGAATCATAGATAAAACTAATTTTATAAGTAATTGATGTGTTAACAATTACAGATCCATTATTATCCTTTAATATTGACTGATAATTAAACTGAGCATTGGAAAAACATGCAAATAATAATATTGGCAAAATTATTTTTTTCATTTTATAAAGGATTTTAGCATTTAAAGTAGACAAAAATTTAGTAGTAAGGAGATTTTAAATTGATAAAAAAAATTTAAAAGCAGAACCCCTAATGAATTTCTTAAAAACCCAATAAAAAATTAAAATAGGTAGTAAGGTTGGTTTTATTCATCAAACAGGTATTAAGAAGTAAAGATGAGTTTAATAAAGAATCTTTTAAACTAAAAAAAATAATATCAATATTCTATCAATACAGCGCCTTTTGAACGTTCCCCCATTGCGCATGGTCAGATGGCCTTCAAGACCATGATAACATTGGGCTGAGACTACATAAATACCTTGCTTTGATCTGGGGGTATTTTACCCCGCACTGGCATAACCTCTTGCCTGCTTGTTTCCATTTACTTTTTAACTGCGTATTTAACTAATGTGTCTAGCTGAGTATACTCGAGGGATTTTTCATGAGTTGCTTCCAAAATAACCTTTGGAGCTTTACCGGCTTTCTCAGCTTGAATCCATCTTGTTACACATAAACACCACTTGTCACCTGCCTTTAAACCGGGAAACTGGTAGTAGGGAATTGGAGTAATCAAGTCATTTCCTCGAGAAGCAGAAAACTGTAAAAACTCATCTGTCATAATCGTACATACAGTGTGAGTCCCTGTATCATGGGTAACTGTTCTACACATACCGTCTCTGAAATAACCAGTCATTGGGTTAGTACAACATACATCAAGAGGTTCACCAAAAACATTTTTTTCCATACCTAAAGCTAAAAAATCTATTGCGTTTATATCACCCTTTGTTAAAGTAATTTCTGAACTTAAAATAAAGGGCTATGAGACACAAAATTGTTCCTGCTGGCAAGAAAAAAAGTACAATTAACAGTGAAATAAATTGACCCTTGCTAGCTTTTTCAACTCTTGGAGGAATATCAGCTAAATTCTTTTTAAAATTGTCTAAGAACCTTTTCATATCATGTCAATATAAAACTTACTACAAACCCTTGTCTCCATACCCTAAAAATATATGTTATACGTTGTCTCCAAATGTAAATACACGCTTGACTTACATGACGATAAAACCCCCTTAAATAAAGACCAGGACAAGAATCTAGATGTGTGCCTCGGTATAAGGAGTTTTTTCGAGTCAGCCTTCCTTTAAACCATTCATTCTATTGGATTTAACACCTGTTAGATTACCAAGGTTTGTTTGGGGTGTTTTTTGACGTTCAACTATAGCCCTCTGTTTCTTAATGTGTGATTAATTTTTTAGAATTATTTTTTTAAAGATTCAGCTTTTTCCTTTTTTATCTAAAGTTAGAGTTTATAAAGCTTAAGGCGTCTTCTAATCCACTTCGCCAATATTCCCAATTGTGCCCTCCATCTCTGACTCTATATTCATGGTCTATATTGGCATCTCTCATCATTATATGAAGAATAGAATTGCCTTTGTATAAATAATCATCATCACCAATATCAATATAAAATTGAACTTGGTTTTTTTGCTCTTCAGTCATGTTTTCAATTAAATAAAGTATGCTGTTGGAATTCCAAAAATCTGTAATTCGTTCTTCCCCTTCTTTTATTTTTCCTAGAGCGATTTGAAATCTTCGCAAAAATTGTTGATGGGATAACGCATTAATCTGTTCGTCTGTTCTAACTGCACCACTGAGCGAGGCACTAGCGGAAAATAGAGTAGGATGATGCAGACTGTACAGTAGCGCCCCAAAACCCCCCATGGATAAGCCAGCGATTGCTCTATATCGTTTTTCTGTTCGGCAGCGATAGTTTTGCTCAATGTGTGGAATTAATTCTTTAATAAAAAAATCTTCAAATTGATAATCCCCATTTATATTATTCATGTAGTAAGTCATTTCAGCGTTGGGCATTACAATAATCATGGGACTTAGGGTGCCCTTGTGAATTGCTGAATCAACAATTCTTTGCATATCACCATGCTGTATCCAACTTTTATGTTTATTAACAACAGGTCCTTGCCCCCCTCCATGCAATAAATATACTACCGGGTAGGTTCTTTCTGAACTACTATATCCAGGGGGAAGGTAAATACTATAGTGTTTTTCTTTTCCTAGAATTTGACTTTTTAGTGTAGGTGTATCAAAAACAAGACTTTCTTGAGCAAGGATATTAGAAGGGAAATAAAATCCAGCTAAAATAAAAAAGAGTAGTGCGTTTGCTTTTATATTAAAAAATATCATGTTTTTAAGGGTTACCATTCTCGTTAAAAAATTCTTTTTAGGGTTATATCTTAAGTCGATTCGTTTATTTTTAATTTAAATTTAGTGCTGATCTAATATATAAAATCTCGCCCCAAAGTCGAAATTCGTTCTGGGCTTTTTATCCTACTGTTCTTGTATAATGATTTCAATTTAAACTCCATCACATATCCACACAAACCCCAAACAATTCCCCTATTACTTCAATGGTATCATATGGATAGATAAGAAGGGGTTTGGATCTTATTCATTGGCTTAAAAGAAAAACCCTCCAATTGGGAGGGTGTAAAATAAATGCCGAAGGATTATCTCCAGGTATCATCAATAACTCTATATAGTGTTCTGTGAATTTCATTAAACCCATCAGCAACCTCCATTTCAGCTGCCTTTTTATTAAAACTTTGCTGATATTTATTTGGTTTTGCCTCTGCTTCATAAGCTGCAGAATGAAGAATTGAAGAAAGCGACTCATACCCATCAAAAGTAATCCCATTATAAGTCACCATTCCCTCATCTTGATTCCAGTTGGGATTGGTTAATCTAAATCCATAAGCCCAATTATTAGGGTTATTTCCCTTCCCGAGTTGAGGTTTTATAACCTCTTTTCCCCAAAGTTCATTATTACCTGCAAATTTTGATGCATTGCTTGCTTTAAAAAGGTTTACATAGAAATAATTTGATGGATTTCCACTTAATATATTTCCTGCTATTTGATAAACATGTTGAGAAGCATAGGTTCCATCGACAGTATAAGTACTGGAGTCAGGTAGCCATAATCCTAGTCTTTTGGGAATCTCATTAGACCAGATATCCATAGGATTTAAATTCTCCAATTGTTCAGGGCTGTTGAAATGATGCATGAACACAAAATTGTTAGGATCAGTTACAGATTGAAAACATGCCCAACCTGCCCATTTTTCTCTTTCAACTGCATCTTCTGCAATTTTTTTGTAAAAAGTTTTTTGCGCATCTATGAAGTCTGCTACATTGCCTTCAACCCTTATTTCATGTGTTCTAACCAAATAAGGTCCGTCTTGAGCATTTATAGCAAAGCTTGAAATTAGTACAAATAGAAAAAGTATTTTTCTCATTTTAAATTGATTTATGATTAATAATTCCTAAAAATAGAAATTAATAAAACCAATTACAAATACACAAAATGTTTTTTAGAGAACTAGGGCCTTCAGAAAGTTAATATTTCACTTTTCTCCTAATAAAAGTGGCACTGTTTTGAGCCCCCAACTGTTTAAACTCTAAGGTGTCTTGACTGATTATTTTAAATACATTTAAGGTTCCTTCTCCAGAAAATTCCCAATCTATGGTTTGTGCTTCTTCATCAATTTTTAAAATTGTGTAGTCCAACGGATTATAGAATTTTTCTCTCTTCACAGTCAGGTAAGCTTTTGATTCCATAAATTCCAAACAAATCTGGCCTCCTGCTAATTCAGATTCCCCACACCATTCACCTC
>JACLAB010016898.1_pt1:0-2500 | contig 24017 bp, 10 predicted proteins | sample 8027921 | NCBI WGS metagenome assembly JACLAB01 (sample SAMN15725117, study PRJNA655200) | protist metagenome | isolation source: fluorescence activated cell sorting (FACS) single amplified genomes of... | place: USA: West Boothbay Harbor, Gulf of Maine | collected 2000-07-19
GAAAGTATGATTGTCAGCAAGTGGAACGTGACGAAGCGGGACAGCGCGCCGCCTCTGCCCAACCTGCACATGGTGGATTCGACGCGAGGCATGGAGATGAACCTCACGCCAGAAGGCGCGTTTTACCGATTCGTCGCAGACGCCAACGCCACCGACGCCGAGTCTCCTCCCGCCGCGGGGAACTGGACCCTGATGGCTTACGGGTACTGGATGTGACGTGTCCGCGAACGGTGTCCGCGTAGGGGTGCGTAGTAGCTGTAGTTTGTGTAAAATTCGATGTGTCATCTTCCCGAACTCAACTCGTCACGCTCGTCGGGCGCGGAAGTCTGACTGCCCACACTCGTCGACGCGCGCGCTCGCGGCAGCTGGGGGCGGGTGCCTCGCGCGTTTCCCGCGATGGCCGCGTCGCGCCCGACGGGCGCGTCGGCGTTGCAGTTCCGGGTCATGCGTCTTCCCCGGCCGACGCTCGAGATGGAGAGCCCCCTGAGGTTCGCGCCCGAAGATCTGCTGGGAACGTGCGTCCCCGTCGACTCGCTCCCGCGTCCATCGTCCGAAGCCTTCGAGCGCCGGCTCGACCTGTTCGCCGCGGAGGGCGCGAGCGGCTTGAGCGGCGCGCTCGTGCTGCCCCAGAGCTTCGGCGTGGTCCACCTCGGGGAGACCTTCGCTTCGTACGTGAGCGTCTCCAACGCCTCGGATCGCGTCGCGAGGGACGTGGCGGTCAAGGTGGAGTTGCAGACGAACCGGCGGCGCGTCGCGCTGTTCGACTGCGGCGCGGCGCCCCTGCCGGCGATTCAGCCCGGGTCGTCGTACGACTTCATCGTCGAGCACGACCTGAAGGAGCTCGGCGCGCACACGCTCGCGTGCACGGTGGAGTACGCGGAGGACGTCCCCGCGGGCGTCCCCGCGGATCGCCGGCGACACCCGCAGCACTTCAAGTTCGACGTCGCCAACCCAGTGGCGGTGCGCACGAAGACGCGCCCGGGTCGGGACGGCGCGACGTTCCTGGAGACATGCGTGGAGAACGCGACGAAAGCGCCGCTGCTCCTGAGCGCGGCGACGTTCGAGCCCGCGCCGAGGTTCACCTGCCGCGCGGTTCTCCCGCCCAAGAGCGCGCGCGCCAACGGCTTCGCCATCCCCGACGGCGCCGACGCGGGCGGCGGCGTCGGCTTGCCTTCGCTCGCGGGACGCGACCTGCGCGTGCTGGACGCGGCGGGGGGCGCCGCGCACTTCCTCTTCGAGCTCAGGGAGAAGCCGCGCGGCCGGAGGGGCGAGGCGGGCGAGGCGAGCGAAATGGTCGAAATGGTGGAAGAAAACGCCGACGCGTCGGCGCCGCCCGACGCGCTCGGGAAGCTCGAGATTCGCTGGCGCGGGCGCATGGGCGAGACCGGCCGTTTGCAGACGCAGCAGATCCTGGGCGCGCCGAAACCGGCGAAACCGGTAGGCGGCGTCGAGCTCAGGCTCGATTCCGAGTCGATGGAGGGCCTGGACACGGTGACGCTCGCCGCGCCCGTGTCCCTGGCGTTCGTCGCCAGGAACGCGAACGCGGCGGTGGCCACGCCGGAGCTCGAGCTCGTCGTCCTCGACGACGACGAGGCGCCGGCGGACGACGCGGGAGGCGCGGGCGACCCGGAAAACTCGGAAAAGGAAAAGGGTTCGCGCGGGGACGCGGACGGCGCGCTGGTGTTCGAGGCGTCGTCGCCGGGAATCGCGGTCGACGGCGCGCGCGCCGTGCGTCTGGGGCGGCTGGCCCCGGGCGCCTCCGCGCGCGCGGTGGTCACCGTGGTGCCGCTTCGGTGCGGGGCGAGACGCGCGCCGGGGGTCGCGGTGCGCGAGGCGACGGACCAGGGTCGGACGTACGCGTACATGCGGGGGATAGAGCTCGTGGTGAAGCGCGCGTGACCGTAACAGTTGTAGCGTACCTTCAGTAGTAGATACGAGTCCGCCGCGCGGCGCGACGCGCGCGCGAGAAAAAGGAATCTCCCGAACCCCCTTCAGATGAAATTGGCGCCATAATTTTTGCACTTTTGCGCGTAGATGATGATGACTCAGCACTACCTGGCCACCACTGCTGCTCGCGCGTCGAGAAGTCGGCACAGCGCCACGCCTCGGCCACGCCTCGTCGCCTGTCGACCGCGGAGACCCGAGAGGCGTTCTCGAGGCGGGGACGAGCGATGGGGAACACCCAATCTGGGCGCAGACTTTCTGTCGACCACAACCCTAATAATCTGAATGACGTTCACCGGGCGGGCGTCCCGGGAGATGGAGGCTTGCCGAACACGGTGCCTCTGACGTACGGGTGCGTCTCGCGATGGCGATTCGCGCGCGACGCGTCCGTGTCTCGCGAACGCGCGAACGCCGGTCGCTGACCCCACTCTCGCGCCCCCCGGAATCCGCCTCTCTTCTCCTTAAAACCAACCGCGCAGGCCGCAGATCCCGATATCGCCCAACGCGCCGAGCGCGATTCAGAGCGCGGGCGGGTTCGGGGTGGCGCCCGACCTGA
>JACLAB010016898.1_pt1:10000-24017 | contig 24017 bp, 10 predicted proteins | sample 8027921 | NCBI WGS metagenome assembly JACLAB01 (sample SAMN15725117, study PRJNA655200) | protist metagenome | isolation source: fluorescence activated cell sorting (FACS) single amplified genomes of... | place: USA: West Boothbay Harbor, Gulf of Maine | collected 2000-07-19
GTGGGAAGTATTGTGCTCGCTTCTAGTTTCGTCTGCGCGTTCAAATGATCCGATACACGGAATGAAATGCACACCACAAAACACATACGATGTGATTTCGTACGCGTCTATGTATGTCGAGCAGTCACGTTTGGCCTCGATTTTTGCGAAAAACCCACAGCGCCGCAGTCAGAATCCCGGGACTCGATTTCGGAGATCAACGAAATTTTGCGAAACAAAGTCAACGTGCTATGCGCAAACAGTCCGTGTGGACCCAAAAAAAAGTTGATCTATTTTTTCAAAAAAATGTCTCTCTTTTGAATGACGCGAGATCTTGATGTGCCGACGGCGACGGGTCCGGCAAAACGACCCGCGCGACCATGGCCACGATCGATGCCGCGGTGTGCGCGGCGCGCCTGAAGCGCCTGATGGCCAGCTGGAACGACAACGCGCAGGTGTGGGGCGGTGCCACGGCGCTTCTCGTGGGCTCCGGAGCCAACAAGGAGGATGACCTTCGGTACTTGAAATCCGTCGCTCTCGAGATTTGGCTCTTCGGGTATGAGTTCCCCGACACCCTCGTCCTCATCACGAAGGCGGGCGAGTTGCACGTCGTGACCGGCGGCAAGAAGGCTAAGCTCGTGGAGACCGTCGTGGAGACTGTCGCTGCCGACGCCGGCGTCAAGGTGGTGGTGCACAACAAGCCCAAGGGGGAGAACGGCGAGGCGCAGGCGGATGCGCTCGTGGAGTGCATCGCGGACGGAGCGCTCGTCGGCATGGTCGCCAAGGAAGCCTCGGAGGGCGCGCTCACCGCGTACGCCGCGGCGAAGATCAAGGCCAAGGGCTTCTCCGTGGTGGAGATCGCGCCCGGCCTCGCCGACGCGATGGCGGTGAAGGACGACGCCGAGCTCGTCTTGGTGAAGCAGGCGGCTCGGCTTTCGACGAAAGCGATGGGCTGGACCGTGGATCGCGTGGAGGGCGTCGTGAACGAGGAGACCAAGGTGTCGCACGCGAAGCTCTCCGAGGAGTGCGAGGACCAGATCCTGGACCCCGCGAAGAAGCTCGGGCTGAAGGACATCGAGGCGGACGACGTGGACATCTGCTACCCCCCCATCGTGCAGTCCGGCGGCGAGTACGAGCTCAAGATGTCGGCGCAGTCCAGCGACAAGAAGCTCCACTACGGCGTGGTGGCCATCTCGCTCGGCGCGCGGCACACGCAGTACTGCGCCAACATCGCGCGCACGCTCATGATCGACCCCACCAAGTCCATGGAGGGCGTGTACGCCGCCGTGCTCGCCGCGCAGGAAGCCGCGCTGGGCGCGCTCAAGGACGGCGCCGATCTCGCCGCGCCGTACGACGCCGCCAAGGCGGCGCTGGAATCCGCCGACGGCGTCTCCGAAGACGCGCGCGCCGCGCTCGTCTCCAAGCTCGGGAAGAACGTCGGCACCGCCATCGGCCTCGAGCTCCGCGAGCCCAGTCTGGTGCTCGGCCCCAAGTCGCGCGGCGCCGTGCAGAAGGTGCGCGCCGGCCAATGCTACAACGTCCAGCTGGCCATCGCCGGCCTGACCAACGAGAACGCCAAGGAGGGGAGCAAGGGGCGCGCGTACGCGGTGCTCGTCGCGGACACCGCGGTGGTTGCCGCGAACGGCGGCGCGCCCGAGGTGCTCACCGCGGGGGTCACCAAGGCGCTGACGGACATCGCGTACCAGATCAACGACGACGAGGAGGAGGCGGCAGAGGAGAAGCAGACGAAGGCGCGCGCCGCCAACGTCGCCGCGGGAGGCGTCGTTCTCGACGCGAAGACGCGCGGCGAGGACGGCGGCCCCACCGACGAGGACGCGCGCCGGCGCAAGCAGGCGACGCTCGCGGACAAGAAGAACCGCGAGACGCACGCGCGTCTGATTGGCGCGCAGAACGCCGAGGCGGGCGGCGGCAAGGGCGGCGCGACCGCGGACTTCGTCGCGTACGAGCGCATGGCGGACGTCCCCGTGCCTCGCTCGGTCGACCCGGTGCTCACCGTCGACCGCGACGCCGAGTCCGTGCTCTTGCCCATCCACGGCCAGCTCGTGCCCTTCCACATCATGGCGGTGAAGTCGGTGAGCGTCACGCAGGACGCGGGTGCGTCGTTCATCCGCATCAACTTCAACGCCCCCACCGCGCCCGGCGCGACGGCGGCGAACGCGACGTACCCCGCGAACGTCAAGTTCCCCAACCTGTCGTTCCTGCGCGAGGTGTCGTACCGCTCGTCCGACAACAAGCACGCCAACTACGTCGTGCAGGAGATGCGCGCGCTGAAGCGCACGGTGACGCAGCGCGAGACGGAGAAGGCGGAGCGCGCGACGCTCGTGCGCCAGGAGCGCCTGGTGCTGTCGCACGGCCGCGTGCACCGCCTGGTGGGCCTGTGGATGCAGCCCACCTTCGGAGGGCGCGGCGGGCGCAAGGCGGGCACGCTCGAGGCGCACACCAACGGCCTGCGGTACGTCGGCGCGAAAGCCGAGGAGCAGGTGGACGTCATCTACAGCAACATCAAGAACGCGTTTTTCCAGCCGGCGAAGAAGGAGATCAAGACCCTGATTCACTTCCACCTGCACGACGCCATCATGATCGGCAAGAAGAAGACCAAGGACGTGCAGTTCTACATGGAGATCATGGAGGCGGTGCAGAGCCTCGACGGCGGCCGGCGCAACATGTACGACCCCGACGAGATCGAGGAGGAGCAGCGCGAGCGCGAGCGCGAGAAGCGCATCCACAAGGAATTTTCCGGCTTTTGCAGGAAAGTCTCGGACATCTGGGAGAAGGATTTCCCCAACCTGAACCTGGAATTTGACTCGCCGTACTACGACCTCGCGTTCGACGGCGTGCCGTTCAAGTCCACGGTCAGGATCTTGCCCACCGCGTCGTGTCTGGTGGAGCTCACCGAGTTCCCGTCGCTCGTGATCAACGCGGAGGACATCGAGGTGGTCAACCTCGAGCGCGTGGGGTTCCACCTCAAGAACTTCGACATGGCCATCATCTTCAAGGACTTCTCGCGCGACGTGCACCGCATCGACCAGATCCCGGTGCAGAACCTGGAGAACATCAAGCAGTGGCTCGGCACGCTCGACATCAAGTACTACGAAGGTAAGTCCAACCTGAACTGGAAGCCCCTGCTCAAGCAGATCAAGGAGGACCCCGACGACTGGCTCGAGAGCGGCGGCTGGGAGTTCCTCAACAACGAGATCGACGACGACGACGAGGAGGGGGGCGAGGAGGGCGAGTCCGAGAGCGAATTCGAGCCCTCCGACTCGGATGATGAGGAGTCGGAGTCCGAGTCCGAGAGCGAGTCGATGGTCGAGAGCGAGGACGAGTCCGACGCGGAAGAGGATTTGAGCGAATCGGGCATGGATTGGGACGAACTCGAGGATGAGGCGGCTGCGGAAGATGCTGAGGCGAGCGACAGCGATCGCGGCAAGAAACGGAAAAAGGGGAAGCGGTGAGCGTCAGGAAACGCGACGCCTCCGGGGCATGACAGGCCGAGAAGAAAACGTCATCTCTAATGACTGATTTGTAGCTACTTGCTAGCTATTCTGTCGTCTCCACCCGGAACTGAGGGATGTCGCAAAGGGCCGCATGAAACACAGTTATCGCGAACTCGCAGGTTTTCGGTTCTGTCGACCATAATCGATCTTTCCCGTCGCCCGGCGAGTGTTGCATGAGCCCGAGAAGATTTACGTGACATGCGCACTCTCGGGCGCGCGACACGAGATCAGTCGTCTCAGGTTCTGAGCGGCCGCGCCGACAACCGTCGAGATGTCGCTCCGGCACATGCTCGTCCCCGCGCGGGACGCGCTCGCGAGGCGCGGCCGCTTCCTGTCTTCGACCTCCTTCGCGGGCTTCGCGTCGGGAGGATCGAACGACACGAGCGAATCATCCGAGAAGGACGCCACACCCTCTCCCTCTAGCTCCGCCACGACCAGTTTCGGGTACAAGGACGTGCTCGCGGAGGAGAAGGAAGGGATGGTCCGCGAGGTGTTCGAGAAGGTGGCGCCCTCGTATGACCTGATGAACGACCTGATGTCCGCCGGCGTCCACCGAGCTTGGAAAGACTACCTCGTGTCCAAGATTGGCGTGTTCCCGGGGATGACCCATCTGGACGTCGCCGGCGGCACGGGCGACGTCGCGTTCCGCGTCCTGAGGGCGCTGCGCGCCGAGGAGGCCGCGGCGAGGCGCGCGGCCGGCGGCGGAAAGCCGCGGAGCGATCCGTCCAGCGCCGGGCGCGTGATCGTGAGTGACATCAACCCCGCCATGCTTCGCGAGGGCGAGAAACGCGCGGCGAAGCACGGGCTGAGTCGAAGCACGGACGTGCGAGGGAATCCCTTGGCGACGCTTGAGTTCGTCGAGGGGAACGCCGAGCGGTTGCCGTTCGAGGACAACTCCTTCGACACCTACTCGATAGCGTTCGGGCTTCGAAACGTCACCGACACCCTCGCGGCGTTGAAAGACGCGCGTCGCCTGCTGAGACCCGGCGGGCGGTTTTTCTGTCTCGAGTTCTCGCACGTCAGAGATGAACCGCTGAAATCGATGTACGAGATGTACAGTCTCAACGTCATTCCCGCGATGGGCGATCTCGTGGCGCGGGATAGGGACTCCTACCAGTACCTCGTCGAGTCGATCCGAAGATTCCCCAAGCAGGAAGAACTGGCGGCGATGATGATCGATGCCGGATTCATTGACGTATCGCACGAAAATCTTACGGGCGGGATCTGCGCGATACACAGCGGCACCAAACACTAATAGGACGGCGAAGGAAATCACGAGCAGGCCGATGACGACGTTGGAGAAGACCTCTCTCTTCTCGTTCGTCTCCTCCTCGGAGCTAGAGATGCCTTTTCGGCGACGGTGTTTTTTTTCCAAAACGTCTCTTAATTACGAAAGTAATACGCTACGTACGACTCTCTCTCTCTCAACTGCCTGGACGCGCATACGCAACGCCTTATCACGCAGTGGTAGTAGTAACCTCCACGAGCTCCTCTCCGTCCATGCTCGCGAGGTCGGTGGGAAGTCCGTATCCCAAAGCGGACCCACTACTGGACGCGAGAATCTGGAGCTCGCCCATGTGACTCCGGCGGAAGTTATCCACGGCGACGGAGATGTCGTCGTTGGACATGTCCATCTCGGAGAGGATCGCGGCGGCGAGTTGAAGCGAAGGTTCGAGCGTTTCGGGGACGACCGCCTTGGCTCCGGCCTTCTCGAGTTCCAAGCCCTGCTGAATGTCGCTCGCGCGCGCGTACACCTTGACGTTGGGGTAGTACTTCTTCAAGGCCCAGACGGTGCGGAAGTTGGCGCCCGGGGAGTCCAGGGTGACGACGGCGCACGACGCCTTCTCTGCCCCCACCGCGTGGAGCACGGCGTTGGAGCCGGCGTCTCCGAAGTACACGGGCACGTCGTTCGCGCGCGCCTTCCCGACGATGTCCGCGGAGACGTCCAGGCCGACGAACGGGATGAGCTGCTCGCTGAGTAGCTCGCCGATCATGTTCCCGACGCGGCCGTACCCGGCGATGATGACGTGGCCGCTCAGGTCGTTGGCGTCGCCCTCCTTCGCCTGCAGCGACGCGACGGATTTCTCCTCCTTGAAGAACCTCTTGAACTCCGACCCGAGAGTCGCGAACAGAGGCGTCGCCGCCATCGTCAGCACGACGGCGAGGTTGATCTGGTTCACGATCGCCATGGGGAGCAAACCGGCGGCGGCGGCGATGCCGTAGGTGACGAACGCGAACTCGCCGCCGGGCGCGATGTACACGCCGGCTCTGAGCGCCGCGAGCATGGGGAGGCCGAACAGGGGGCCGCAGAACGCCATCACGCCCATCTTGATCGCGAGCAATCCGACGGCGATGCCGATGATGGCCGGGAAGTTGGCGAAGAGCGTGCCGGGGTCGATCTGCATGCCGACGGTCATGAAGAACAGCCCGAGGAGCAACCCGCGGAACGGCGCGATGTCGGACTCGACCTGCAGGTGGAACTCCGTCTCCGCCAGGAGCAGCCCGGCGAGGAACGCGCCGAGGGCCATGGATAAGCCCAGCGACTGCGTGAGCAGGGACGTGCCGAGCGCGGTGAACAGCGTCGTCGCGGTGAGCACCTCGGCGTTCTTCAGCTTCGCGATGCGGTTGTACACGGGCCTGAGCACGGCGCGGCCGGCGACCATGATGGCGCCGATGGCGACCACCGTCTTGAAGATGGCCTTGACGAGCGAGCCGGCGATCGCGGAGATCGAGCCGGAATCGGGGCCGGCGAGGAGGGGCACGAGCATGAACACCAGCACGACGGTGAGATCCTGGAACAGGAGCACGGAGAAGGTGGCGCGGCCGTGACGCGCGCCGCTCTCGCCTCTGTCCTGCAGCACCTGCAGCGCGACGGCGGTAGAGGAGAAGGCGAGACCCATGCCGACGACCACCGCCTGCGGGATGGTTAGGCCGCACGCCACGGCGGCGGCAGCGATGCAGACGGTGGTGAGCACCATCTGCACGGAGCCCATGCCGAAGATGAACTTGGCCATCGCGGTGAGACGCTCGAGGGAGAGCTCGAGGCCGATGTTGAACAGCAGGAACACGACGCCAAACTCGGCGAGCACCTTCGCCTGCTCGACGTGGCCGATCAAGCCGAGCATGTACGGCCCGACGGCGGCGCCGCCGATGAGGAAGCCGAGCACGGGCGACCCGCCGGGCATCTTGGAGATGAGCGTCACGGCGAAGATGCTGGTGAACAGCAGGACGAGCGCGTCGAGAAGACCAGCCTCGTGCGCCTCTTCGTACGCGTGCTCCGCGAGCTTACGCTCCGACTCGGGAATCTTCGAGATGACGGACTTGTACCCGCTCTCCACCGTGGCGGTGACCTGCGCGGCGGTGCCGGAGACAGCCTTGCGCAGGGGAAGCGCGCCCGGGTGGAACATGCCGACGAAGAACCCGATGCCGAGGGCGATGCCCGCGGCGAGGGAGACGCCCTGCGCCTTGTTATCCGTGGAGGAGAAGAACTTGCCCGCGAACTGCTTGCTGGAGCTGGAGGTCTTGGGCTTCTCCGGCTTCTTCTCCGCCTCCTTCGCCGCCTCCTTCGCCGCCTCCTCCTCCAGCGCCTTCTGCTTGGCGAGCGTCTCGGCGTCTACGACGATCTCCATCTCGTCCGCGGGGACCGCCTGCTTGAGCGCCTCGAGGCACTCCTCGTCCTCGGGCTCGCACTCGATCTCGGTGTCGACCCACGTCTCCTCCTCCTCCAGGCCCTCATCCTTGACGAGCTTCGCGCGCTTCTCGTCGAGCTCGGCGACGGCGGACTCCGCTTCGGACCGCGCGACGCGCGCCTCGAGGACGCGCTCCATCATCTCCTCCACGGCGGTCATGGCGTCCGCCGCGCGCTGATCCGCCGCCTGCGCGCGCTCCTTGGCGTCTTCGGCGGATTGCACCGCCGCGGCGTACTTCTCTTCGCGCGACACCTTCTCCGCCTTGGCCTTCTCGAAGCTCGCCTCCGCCTCGGACAGGCGCTCGGCGATGACGGTGACGGCGTCGTCGATGGAGAGGTCCTCGGCGACCCACCACTGCTCGGACTTCTTCACCTTCAGCGCCTTCTCCTTCTCGGTGGGGGGCTCCTCCGTCGCGTTCTCGGCGCCACCTGCCGCCTCGATGGCGTCGTCCACGCACGGGATGTCGTCCTCCTTGCACTCCGCCGCGGCGGCGATCTCGAGGATGGACATCTTCGCCTTGAGCTCGGTCACGAGCATCTCAGCCTGGCCCATGGCCTCGAACGCGGCGTCCGACCTGGCCGTGCGACGCGCCGTCGCTTCCTCCGCCTCGGCGTGCTCTTCCCAAGCCGTCGCCGCGAGCTGCGCCTGCTTGGTGGCGACGAGCTCCAAGTCCTCCTGGGACTCAAGAGCCTTCGTCTCCTTCTGCTTCTGTTCCATCTCCGTCTCGATCAGGGTCTCGCGTTCGGAGGCGATCGCTTCCAAGATTTCGGCCAACTCCGCAGCCGCGGCGGATTCCTCGGGGGACGTCTCGACGTCCGCGGACTCGCTGGAGGACTCGGCGGCGCGGCGGACCACCGCGCGCCGCCCGCGCAGGGCGATACCGCGGGGCGCGGAGGTGACGCGCACCGAGGCCCGGAGGGTGGTGAGCCTCGCGCGACGCGCAGAAGAAGCCGCCGACGCCGACGCTGGGGTCGTTGTCGAGGCTCGGATGCGTCTTGCCGTGGCGGGAGCCGCGAGCGCGCCGGTTCTCATGGCGAGCATCATCACAACCTCCCGTGCGGCGAGCGGTCACGGACGGGGCGCGCGCGAGAGAAGGTCAGCGAGCGGCGCGACGACGAAGGGCGTTCGCGAATGGAAGAAAACGCGTTGAATAACCCACTTTTTGATGAGGGGCTTATTTACGAGGCGGCGAGTGTGGCGCGACGCGGCGACGGTCCAGCCCATCGCTTTCGTCGAAAGCCGACCACTTTTCGGATCCGACGTCACGTCCCCTTCTCTTCGCTCACAACGCGAAATCGCAGTCGCGGGGAGAGCGCGTTCCCTTCGGCAGGGTCAGGGTGTGTAGACCCGTGGACGACGACCCCACGCGCCACGTCGACATCGCGGAGGAGTGCTGACCGGGACACACGGGCGGGAGCGGGCGAGACGCGGTCGTCAGACGCGGTGAGAAGAAGTAGGGATGGCGCCGGTCGACTTGATCAGCAGGGATCTCCTGCAATCCTTGCACGCGTTGCGGGTCAAGGAGCTGCAGGACATCCTGGTGACTTTGCACATGCCTAAGACTGGGCCTAAGCCCGAGCTCGTGCGGCGGTTGATGGAGATGGGGTCCAGCGTCATACTCATCCGCCACGCCGGGGGAAAGCACACGGCGGAGGCGGCGATAAAACGAGCGCACATGCGTCTCGCGGCGGAGCGCGGGCAGTTCTGGGACGAGTCGCGACCGGGCACGTACACCACCATCATTCAAGGCAGGGGAGAGAAGCGACGACACCCCTCGCACGCCTCGCACGACCCGTGGAGGGACCCGCGATCGGTGACGGCGCAGGCGCACGCGCAGGCGCCGCCCGACCCCGGGGCGTGGGCGCGCGTGCTGGCGTGCGACCCGTTCTGGGCCGCCGCGGACGCGCCGAGGCTGGCCTCCACGCCCGGGGTGGTGATGGCCCCCACGCGGCTGGTGCGCTCTGGGAGCGGGAACCAGCAGACGCTGCAGCGCCCGTTCACGCTCACCTCGGAGCAGTACGAGCTGCTCCGGAGGGACGCCGCGAAGGGCGCGAGCGGGCGCGAGTACCAGCTGCAGATCGCGTGCGTCATGATCGACGACCCGGTGGTCGCGCGGCTGCACTGGCCGTTCACCGCGAGCGTGCGCGTGAACCAGGCACCGCTCGCGGTGATGTACCGCCAGCCCGGCAACGCGCTGGGGAAAGCCGGGCGGGACCCCGTGGTTGAGGTTCCCTTCGCGCTTCTGACCGTAGGGCAAAACGCGCTGTTCGTGTCGTGCAACGACAAGCGCGCCTTCTCCGTCGTCATCCGCGTCGCGCGGAGGAGGACGCTCGACCAGGTCAAAGGCCTGGTTCCCGCGCCCGCGGGGTTCCCGAGCGCGCGCGCGTTCGTCGAGCGCGCGCTCGGGGGAGGGGGGGGGGACGACGACGACGACGTGATCGTCGAGGACAACGCGATCCTGTCGCTGCGGTGCCCCATCTCGGGGCGAATATGCGAGGTTCCGGCGAGGACCAAGAAGTGCACGAGCCTGGCGGTGTTCGACCTCGACACGTACCTTCAGCTGAACGCCGGCGTGCGCAAGTGGACGTGCCCGCACTGCGGCGCGGAGGGGCGCCCGCCGGACGTCGTCATCGACGGGTTCCTCACCAGGGTGCTGGGGGTGCTCCGCGCGCGGAGCCGCGACGGGAAGTCCGTCGGCGTCTCGCGCGTGGAGGTGACGCCGGACGGGAGGTGGCGCCCGCTCGCGGGCGACGACGGCGGGCCTCCCGGTGCGGCACCGCCCGCGCCGTGGGTGGAGACGGAGGCGATGAACGGCGTGGTCCTCGGCCTAGGCGGCTCGGTGCTCCACGTGCCCCCGGAACTCCGAGCGGCGGAGCCGGGCGACGCGGCGGGGGCGGGGGACTTTTCGGGCGTCAAGCCCGAGCGGTCCGACGCCGTCGCCGAGGGGGTGACTCTCGAGTCGGACGGAGAGGAGACGGACGAGGAGGAAGAGATGCGGCGCGCCGTCGCGGAGGCGCGGAGGGGTCGACCACCGCCGCCACCGCCGGAGGTGATCGTGATTTCTGATTCGGACAGCGATTCGGAACAGGCGCCGCCGAACGACCCCCGCGAGGGAACCGGCCGCGACCTAGCCGACGTGGCGGAGGCGGCTTCCGCGCTGCAAAGAGCTCGCGACGCGGACGCGAGAAGATTGGCCGCGGACGCGGCCGCGGACGCGGCCGCGGAGGCGATGGTGGCTGTCGAGGCTGCCGCGGGAGCCGTCGCCGCGTCTTTCATGGCGGCTCGAGACAACCAGCGCTTGAACTCTCCAGAGGCGTATTCCGCTTTGGCTTCGGCGTACTACGACCAGAGGGCTTCTCTTTCGCGCCTTTCGGCTGCGGACGCGGCTCGGTCGCGGCTCTCCGCCGCCTCTTCCCAGGGGCACGGGGGCGGGGGGCGGGTATCCGCTGCCGCGGCGAATGCCGTCCCTAGTCCGGTGGAAATCGCCAGAGGCGAGAACGCCGTCGCCAGCGCGCCCCCCGCGCGTGAGACTGCCGCCGCGCCGGCCGCCAACGCCCGGCCGCCGCTGAAGGTGGTTTTTCGCGTGCCGAACTCCGGAAACAACGCGAGCGCCGCCGCGGGGGAACCCAACGCTGATGCGCAATTGGAGGAGTGGTTCTCGCACGAGTTTGGAGGCAACGCGAACGCGTAAGAGCGCCTTTTTAATGTAGTGAATCCCGATCGCGATGACGGCTGTCGGTAATTCCGGCCGCGAATGAGCTCGTCGCGGTACCGCAACGCGGCTGTCGGCACGAGTATTCGGGACGAAAGGAGCCTGATCCACTCCCACGTCACACGTGTCAAAGTGATTTTTGCGCTGACACGGATGGATTACGCTTTTATCAGCTACCCCAATCTCGTCCTCCTCACTCTTGACAGCGTCGCCGGCGCATATCGAGCGGGTCTCTGTGTTCGACGGATGGCCTCGTTGTCGGTGGGGGGCTCCGCGGCCTTCCCCTCGGCCGCGTCCTCTGCGTCGCAAAAGAACCCGCGTCGTTCGACGCGCCCCTGTCGATGGAAAGGGCCCGAGCGCGGATGTCCCCGCGCGCCCGGTGCCTCCCCCCGACGACCGCACGCGGTGAGCGGACCCGACGTTTCCGCCGTCCATGCGGACGAGGAGTGCATCCCGAACTGGGTCGATGACGCCGGCTTGAACCGCTCGCTGATGTGTGATGATCCAAGGAGCCTCTCCGTAGCGAAGGTGTTCCGAACCGAAAAGTGGGATGAGTACCAATCGACCCATCGGTACGCGGATATGGTGTCGTCGATGGGAAGTTCGCTCGTCGCGAGACGAATCGCCGGTCCCGTGCTCACGATAACGCTGGTTTCCGCGCTCGTCGCCGTTCTGCGCGCGCGCTTCCCCGTCGTCGCGGCGTTGACGGCGCTCGCGCCGGTGGTGAATGTGGCGGGTGGCGCCGTTTCGCTCTTACTCGCGTTCAGGACAAACTCAGCTTTCGCTCGATTCTCCGCCGCGGCTGACGCGTTCGCGGAGGTCTTATCGGCGACGAGGAACCTGTCGAGAAAAATGGTGGTGTGGTGTCCCCTGGACGACCGCGAGGCGAACGCGCGCCTCGTCGCGGCGATCCCGTGGGCGATCAAGCACAGAGGGCAGGGCATCGAGGGCACGGACGCGGCGCGCGCGGAACTCGAAAACGTGTTGGGACGCGACGGCGTCGACCGGCTCGGGAGGGACGATCTCGGGCGCGTTGGGGGCAACGTGCCCATGCAGCTCATGACCGAGATCACGCGCGGTTTGGACCGCATGAACGAGCACAAGGTGGAACTCATTTACCAGCTGCTGATGGATAACGATCTGACCGCGTTGCACAACTACGCCGCGCGAACCGACAGGTTAGCCGCCACCCCGACGCCGCCGTCGTACGCGCGACACATCTCTCGCGCGTTGATTTTTTGGCTCCTGCTGTTCACCTCGAGCGTCGCGGCGGCGGCGCCGGCGCTGTGGGTGCTCGTCCCCGGCGCGCTTTTCGTGTCGTGGCTCACGCTGGGCATCGACGACATAGGCATGCAGCTGGAGCAGCCGTTCACTGTTCTCGCGGTGGCGGAGTTTTGCAAGGAGTGTCAGGCGGAGGTGGAGAAGGAGATGCAAGAGTCGGCTTGGACGCCGAGAATCGGAGCTCCGCGCGACGACGTCCTTTCGTCCGAGTTTCTCAACTCCGAACTCACCGCCTTCGACCGCGCGCCTCACGCGCGGAGCGCGAAGAAGGAGGACTGGGAATCGCAGGATGCGAGGTGGCAAGGTCTGGACGTGTCGTAGACGTATCGAGTGCGAACGCCCTGTTATACGATACATAATCACTCTCGGGTATCGAAGCCGCACTCGGCGCGCAGGAAACCAAAAAACGCCGACTGGTATTTCTCCGTCCTCGGCACGACAGTCGGGTCGCCCGTCTTCAGCTTTTCCTCTAGTTCCTTCATGGCCATCCAAGCAGTCGCCGTCACCTCAGCTTCACCCACCGCGAACGCGGTGTTTGTTGAGTCGCTCCGCAGGATGTACACGTCCTCGAAACAGTTACAGCCTCCCGCGTCGGCTTGCGCCGCCGGGACGCACATCAAAAAACGCAAATCCTCCCCGTCACAGATGACCCCCAGCTCCTCCGCGAGTTCCCGCACCGCCGTCGGCCGCGACTCGTCCCCGCTCTCGATGTGCCCCGCCGCGCTGATATCCCACCGGCCGGGGAACGTGTCTTTGTTCGGTGAGCGCTTCTGCAACGCCAACAGGCCGAGGGCTGGGTCGACGAGCCAGACGTGCACCGAGCGGTGCCACCTTTTCAACGCGTGGGTCTCGCCTCTCGTCATCCTCTCGCCGGTGGGCTCAGGCCGGTCCCGGTACACGTCGAACGACGGACGCGGAGGGCGCATCACGTCGAACATCTCCGACGACGACTGCGCCTCCGCAAGAGCATTCGGATTAAGCGACGTCATCGCTGCGCAGACTGAAAGGAGGGGTGATGAAGGACGAGAGGGATCAGAAAAACACGACAGTGGCTTTGAGTTTTGGTGTTTGCCACGATTTTTTGTCGTCCTCCGATTTTTTTCGAGCCGTCGCCGGCCGATCTCACTCTGCTCCGCACACAGAGCAGCATGGCTCTCAGGAGAGCGCTTCTCAGCCTGCGGCCTTCGACGGCTCCCTCCGTCGCGCGCGCGTTCGGTACCGCCCCGACCGGTCCCGTGACCGTCGCAGAGCGATCGTGAGTGCTCGCCCCGCGAATCCCTCCCGAAAAACCTCACCTCGCGCCGCTTACAGCGCTTCGCTCGTCTCCGCGGACGCGACTCACCCGCTGACGCACGATCGCTCCGCGCGTCTCCCCCGCCGCAGCATCGACATCACCGTCGTGATCGAGGGCGTCCGTCACAAGCTGAAGGGGAAGATCGGCAAGACTCTGGCGCAGGCGCTCGCCGAATCGAATGACCCCGAGCTTGAGGCTGTGGTCCCGGATGTCTCGTTGCGTCAAGGGCCGGACACCCACGTTTCGCTCCCCAGCGACGTGCTCGCTTTGATGCCAGAGCTCGACTTCGAAGGTGAAACCTTGCTGAAGGATATCGCGGAAAACCCCGGGCCCATCTCGCGGATGGCCTCGCAGGTGGTTTTGAGCAAAGCTCTCGACGGCAAGTCCGTCGCAGTCGCTCCGAACAGGCCGTATCCCCGAGGATCCGCGATTTGAACTTCGCGCGGAGGTGGGGGCGAGGGAGCTGCGCAGCGAAGGAAAGGCGCGAGAGAGAAGAGAGAGCGCGTTTCGATTGAGCGCGTGTAATCGTGTATTCATGAGTGTCGAC
>JACLAB010015787.1_pt1 | contig 24005 bp, 14 predicted proteins | sample 8027921 | NCBI WGS metagenome assembly JACLAB01 (sample SAMN15725117, study PRJNA655200) | protist metagenome | isolation source: fluorescence activated cell sorting (FACS) single amplified genomes of... | place: USA: West Boothbay Harbor, Gulf of Maine | collected 2000-07-19
TCTAGTGGCGCTGTGCGACGTCGTTACGGGACTGCTCGTTGCTATTCAGCTCGTAGCTATTCATTCTCGGCGCAAAGGTCGTGCGACCTTCACTCCTACCACAGGCGAGTCATTCGCGAGGAAGAGGCGAAGTTTTGTTGACGGATTTCGACTGATTTTGAGTATCCCCATTCGACGTGATACTCCTGATTCCTCGAACGAAATTCTGTATCGGCCCCTGCGAAGAGTTGGAAGTGCTTACTCAGTATCATTATTAGCTTTGAGCGGGCTTTGTCCTTTCTTTGCTTTCGGCTTTGCGAAATATGCGGGCGAATAACAGCCCCTCGAAACGTACCTGAGGAGAATCAACAGCACGCTTGCTGCGAGTTGTTTCTTCGAACACGAAATGCTGGTTTATGTACTTACTGCCCCAGCCTAGACCAATTCCCCAACCAAGTCCAAGCCCGACGCCACAACCTCCACCAACACCGAGTCCCATCACGCCGAGGTTGCCTCCTGAGAAAGTACGAGAGTCAGTTCGGAAGCTTCGCGTCGAAAAGCACTCGGTTCATGACAGCGTGTCGACAAGTTGGGGAACTGTAAATGCGCTGCGGGCACTCACCTCCAAATCCCCACCCGACGCCGAAGCCGCAACCAACACCCACGCCTGTGTAAATAAGGACATCAGTAGAAGCTCGAAGGAGGAACAGATTAACGACGGAAAGTTCTGTGCATTCGTACCGAGACCGACGCCACGCCCTTGAATCAACCTGTTAGATCCTGACATTTGCAAAGACGGCAGGTCGTTGAACAGTTCCTCTTTGCCTCGGGGACAGCTGATTTACTTCGTCGTCGCCCCCTCCCTTCTTCACGTGAAGTGGGAAGAGATCGACTGTAGCTCCCTTCTTCGTTCAAAGATTTTTTGGCGATCAAGGAATGATGCTGCGCCCTGCGCGCGCGGCCGCGCGCGCGCGCTTGCTCAGATCAAACAAGCATATTATTATTAGCATACATTTGTAGAGAAGACAATTTAATTTACATTATTGTCGCCCTCCCCAAAAGCAAATAATTGTCGCCTGACTATTTGCATAGTACTAGTTTTATTTTGACTAAATTCTGCACTAGAAACTCAATGGATAGCTAGTAGCTAGCTAGGAGCTAGACTATTTACCACGCATCGCTTCTTCAAGTTCATTTCTTCTCGCGCGTGCTACAACTACTGTCACGGTCGGGGTCTTGTAGAACGGGCAGTTACGCATGTGGTTCTCAAGGCAGTTTCGGGAGGCTTTCTTGCACAAGATCCTGCCAACACTAAGTATATTGCATGTATCGTGGATGTTTCGTATGAATGGAGTTTCCTCGGTGGTCCCCGTGGCAGACTGGGTGTATCGCTTGACTTTTGACATTTGCAACCGGGTGCCCAAGTCTCCCGGTACACCAAGTTCATTGTGGCGTATCATCGTGTACAACATTCACAGAGTCATTTCGTGGTTTGTGGTACGTGCATTACGGGCACCTGAGCGCTTCTTCGTTTTCTTTCTGACACTCGTTCCCTCCCCATATGACTGGAACCGCAGAGCTCCGCGTCAAGTGAAAAGGCAGAAGCAGACTGGGAAAATCCAGAAGTTGTTGGTCGCTGCAAAAGGTGAGTCGCCGCACAGAGGAAAAGAACGAGTGAAGAAGCGAAGATTGACATCAACTTTCTCCCCAATATTCCCCAGGGCTGGCCATGTACCCCTTTACTCTTTCCGTGACGTTCCTACTGCTTTGAAATTTTGGTCAGAAGGCGGTGGCTGGAGTTCACGCTCGAAGCTGCCGAATGTCCTTTTGCTCAACGGAAAATGGGACTTTCATCTCGCTGCAGCACCGCAAGATGCCCCGGTTGATTTTTTCCACTCCAATTTTGATACCAGCCTCTGGGATGAGATTGACGTCCCTTCGAATTGGGAATGCCAAGGGTACGATCGTCCCATTTACACCAACATGTTCTATCCTTTCCCTTTGGATCCACCTCGGGCACTGCGCCGTGGGGTGTGGAGCTCAAGCAACAATTCGACAGCGTCGAGTCAAGGTGGCGATTTAAGCCTCATTGGAGGTTGGAAGTGGGATCCTGAGATCAAAAATCCTAACGAGCTCGAAAATCCCACTGGCTGCTATCGCCGTGCGTTCGATCTTCCAGAAGGATGGACCGAAAACGGGCGCCGTGTTTTTATCTCATTTGAGGGTGTGGATTCGGCTTTTTATTGTTGGGTGAATGGTCAACGCGTGGGATACTCTCAAGACAGTCGACTGCCAGCAGAATTTGACATAACCGAAGTCCTTGTGCCTGGAAAAAATTTTGTCGCGGCGCAGGTTATGCGCTGGAGTGACGGTAGCTACCTCGAGGATCAGGATCATTGGTGGCTAAGTGGTATTCATCGGGACATAATACTTTACTTGAAAGAGGCAGTTTTTATTTCAGATTATATGGTAAAAACTTCACTTCCGGAAGAGCGTGGTGGCCCAGCACGCGTTGACGTCGACATCCGAGTACAGGAAGCTGTGACGTCAGAAGTTGCACTTCCCACGGACGTCATCGTTGAGGCTCTGATTTTTGATGCAGATGGCACGCAGATTGCTTGTGTAACTTCTAGGCCAGAAGACCTGTTGTGGAGTGACCCTGCTGAAGTGTACGGTCAGCCTTTCGATAAGGATCAGCCCCAGTTCAATCGTAAGGCCCTGCTGTCATTATCAGTCCCTGCCGCTCGTCTATGGTCAGCAGAAGTTCCCTATTTGTACACGCTGGTCGTTAGGACAATGACTCCCACTGCCACAGGGAACACCTCCAGCCGCAGATTTGTTCCAGCGTCAGATGTTGAGGCTTGCAGGATTGGCATCAGGTCTGTGTCTATTTCAGAAAAGAAGTTATGGGTCAACGGTGTACCTGTCATCATTCAAGGCGTCAATCGCCATGATCACTGCCCTAAGAACGGAAAAGCAGTTTCAGAAGAGTCTATGTTGCAAGACGTGCTTCTTATGAAAAAATACAACTTCAACGCCGTGAGGACAAGTCACTATCCAAATCATCCGCGCTTCTATGACCTATGCGACGAATACGGTCTTTATGTATGCGACGAAGCGAACCTCGAAACCCATGGTTTCCATGCCGGGATGCATCCAACCCCCTTCTTGGCAAACATTCCTCAATGGAGGCAAGCTTACATTTCACGAATGGCTCGCATGATTCAGCGAGATCGCAACCACGCTTCTATAATCATGTGGTCACTTGGAAACGAGGCAGGATGTGGAAGTGGTCAACGAGCTATGGCTGAGTGGGCCAGAGAAAACGACCCTACTCGTCCCTTGCACTATGAATCTGGCGGTTCTCGCTCAAGTTGTACTGATATCATATGCCCCATGTATGCTCGAGTGTACACTTGTGAGAAGATGGCCAATGAGGATCCGAATGATCATCGCCCTGTGATTTTGTGTGAATACAGCCACGCGATGGGCAATAGTAACGGAAGTCTGGACAAATATTGGAGGTGCTTTCGCGAAAACAGCGCCGTGCAGGGGGGTTTCATATGGGATTGGGTCGATCAAGGTCTTGAGGCCACTGCGCCTAGTGGAAAAACCTTTTGGGCATATGGAGGTGACTTTGGTGACAAGCCTAACGATGCCCAGTTTTGCATAAACGGAATTGTTTTCCCCGATCGCACTCCTCATCCTGCAATGGAAGAACTGAAATTCTTAATGAGGCCAGTAACATTTCAGGTAACTAACTTGTTAAAAGAGGAAGCAAATTGCACCCGTGTAAAAACTGATAGCGAGCTGGTCAACCTTGAAACGTGGATGAGTAGCAACCCACGAATTGTGGTGCGCAATTGGTTGAATTTTACATCCTTGGATCATCTCAAAACGACCTGGGTGATCTTGGCTGATAGCGGTGCTAGGCTTGAAGAAGGAGTGCTTGACTTATCTTCTATTCCCCAAGATGCTGAGGTCGAGTTGCCGTGGAAGGCTTTTCTTCCAGATCTTGTGTTCCTCGCAAAGAAGGTGTCAACTTTGAGGACTGCTGCACAGACATCCCCTTTGCACAACTGGTTTCTGGAGTTCCGAACCACCGTGAAGGAAACGACAAGGTGGTGTGATGCAGGTCATGAAGTCGCTCATACGCAGATAACTCTTCCTGTTCCCGTGAATGGGTTTCCATCACCTTCTATGTTGTCCATTCCTAAATCACTTTCCGTTCACTCTGACATGGTTCGAGTATTCACCTTGGGTGACGATCTGTTGCAGGTGCAGTGTGCCGATGGAGTTCACATGGCATTTCATCTCAGCGGTCCAAATATTGGAACGATCGTTAACATGGGTTCGAGAGGAAAATTGATCCTCGAAGGTGGCCCGTCTCCATGTTTCTGGCGAGCTCCCACTGACAACGATCGTGGGGGCGAAGCAATTTCATACTGTGCGCGTTGGCGAAATGCTGGGATAAATCAGTTGCAGACAGTACAGGACAGTTTTCCAACTGTTACTCAAACTGCTGGTCCTGATGGTTCGCTTCGTATCGCTGTTACGTTAACCATGACTCCATGTGGATCGAATAGAAAGGGAGTTGCAGGAATTAGCGTAACACTGACGCATGATATTCAGACAAATGGCATTGTGGACTTGAATATGGTCGCGACGGCCTCAAAGTCGTTACCCCCGATACCTCGTGTTGGCCTGCGCATGCGTTGCTCAAGTGAGTTGCAAGCCGTAGACTGGTTTGGCCGAGGCCCTCACGAATGTTATTCAGACCGGAAAGCATCTGCTACCTTTGGACATCACTCGTCAAATGCAGTCGACATGCATGTACCATACATTGTTCCAGGTGAGAATGGTGGCCGAGCTGACGTAAGTTGGCTTGCGCTTCGTCGGCGTGAAGTAATTCCCGAACAGCCGCTAACAATCAAAGGAAATAAGTTGCGCGCCTCAGCTCGGACAGACCGAGGTACTGTCGCACCAGCACCGGGGCTCCTCGTCTCAATCCCTGCAGGTAAGGTTGCGCAAGTGTCTGTTCAGCAGCATTCTCTTGAGGATTTGGAGTCTTCGTCTCATGAATATCAACTTGAGGAATCTAGATCAAGGGGCGACGGCACAGTCCATGTGCACGTCGACCACTTACATATGGGGGTTGGCGGTGACGACAGCTGGACTCCAAATGTACACCCAGAGTATCTCATACCAACAGGAAGTAAATGGCAATTGAGTTTGAAACTCGCGGCTTTGGTACATGACGACGACGCATTTGAGATGCATAGACACTTGCAATAACGTGGGAGTGTTGGGAGTTTAATAATAGGTACATGTATGCAACGAACGAAGGCAACACACCAGGAAAGTCTGCATGAAAAGACCGGCACAGAGACGCATATGCTGTCGAAAGCACTAGAGCTCCCTTGATCTGTCAAAGGACGGACATACCTTGACATCGAAGCGTGTATGCGTATACTTTGAATGGAATGAAGAATAAAATCTATGGTGAGTAACTACCTTCACGCCATTGACCACTGCACACCGTGCACGACAAAGGACAAGCATCCAACATGTATCCAGGGTTTTTGTCGCACTCATTCTGCTCTGCCCAGGTATGACACGTTTCGTGAGCATCAGCGCAGTTGTCAGTGCTCACCTCCCTCCCTTCGAAAAATACCCGTTGGTGCGCCTCTCGCGAAGATAATGGAGCAACGTGCATCCATTTGGTTGCCGTCCACTTCTCACCACTCTCGACTGGACATCCTGCATGACTACTGCCACCGTCTAGCTCACCGCCAACTTTCGTACTCCAGAACAGTAAAGCATCCCCCTTCTCGGGCTTTACTGCCTTCCCGTTGTTCCCACAAACTGAATAGGCGGACTGGTTTCTGCCTCTGGGCATGTCAGTGTTTGGAAACACTGTCTCGCCTCCTCCCTGTCGAGCGAGTTAACAAGCGCACATCGTCGATTCCGTGATAGAGTCAGTAACAGTACAGGAGATGGAAGTGAAGGTGATGTGACGCGGATATTTAGACGAACGCACCTCAACATCCGACAGGTACATCAGCACCGTGGCCACTCGATTATTCAGCTTGCCAGCATCGTGGAAGAAGTAGTCATAGTGTGCACGATATTCCTCGCCAGGTTTGTAGCGCAGTACTTGAATCGGCTCGCCGTGAGATTCAGGAATCTGACTCCAGCTCGCTATGCGTCGTTCTATATTTTGTATCATTGCGTTCATACCTGTGAAAAATCACCCAGCCAGGCAACCGTCGTAAGTAAATACAATAAATGAAGTAAGAAGGAACTGAACCGACCGTCACATTTTACCCACCTTTTGGAACGAAAGAGCCAGTTGAGGTGCGAATATCGCTGAAAGAGCTGCCCCCATTTTCGGCATCTACCACGCCAGACTTATACATGTTAGGCTTAGAGTGCTCCTGCATGTTGCACCCCGAATTGATGTGGAGCAAAGGAGCAATGAGAGGCGGTTAGCTGAGCAGCGTCCTTATTAATAGAAAGGGTGAGCGAACACTGAACGAGTGTCTGATGACTTACCATCAAAAAATTGCATTCCTCATCCGTCATGAAACCCTTGTACAGAAAAGCTCTCGGGTTATCAAGCGAAATAACTTGGATATTTCTCGGGTTAAGGACGTTCAGGGATGCGTGAGACAAGTCTGCCGCGTTGTGCAGCGTCCCTGAAGGCACCTCCATTTCGGCGTGAAAGTGGGTATCACTTGCTTCATGATACAAAGAGGATGTTGAGGGCGACCGAGTGGACTCGCTCAGCTATGTGCAAAGTTATACCGAGTCAGTAACGAAAATCTAACGCGCGAGCAACTTGGACGGAGGTATAGGCCCAGTCAGGAAGCTGGTAATAAGAAGGGCCGCTTGGAAAAAGTGTGCTCGGGGAGTGCTTTCGCTACTCACTTCTTCTCGATCATACGAACGTCGTTTGTCATCATGTCGCCGCGGTCGAACTTCGAACGTATGCCCCTCATTATTCGAGAGCTGGAAACTATCTTTCACTTCAAGTTGTGTAGCTTGGTCCTTCGCCAACGTCGAAGATCTGACGCGGCGGTGCACTACCTCGGCCCCTTTTCGATTTGATGAGCTGAGCTCTGCTAAAGTCGGCTTCAAAGGTGGTAGAGCAGGCACTAGAAAGATAAAAGTGGCCAACGTGAGTGTCCAGCCTCCGAAAAACGCAATTGTGGCGATTCGATTTCGCCGCATGCGACCCGCCCCGTGCACGTGCAGCTCACGATTGACGTTTCCCGTTGGTTTCTGACTCGGTACTGATGATGGATTGATCGATGTACGGATCATGTATCAAAATTATGCATGCATAATATGATGAGGGAGAAATGATGAGTAATTTATTATTGTAGTAGCCATAAGCACTCCACTCCTCCTGCGGCGCATCCATGCATGCATTCAGCGCAAACTTGAACTTCACGTTTACGTGCATGATGATATGTGTGTACACATTACAATGTTTATTTGCTTCGGCCTTCCTTATTTAGCATGCTTGGGCACAAGCAAGTAAGTAAGTAAGCAAGTAAGCAAGTCAGCTCTCTTCGTTTTCTGTTTTCTGATTTCCTGTGCTGGATGCGCGTTTCATCTCGTGTCGTCGCTCTCTGCTCCTTTTAAGACGCAGTTCGTTTCGCCTGCTCGGTTCAAAGAAACACGAAAAAGTGTGCGTCAGTTATGCAACATGCGAGGCAGTATCGATGACGAGTGTTCGGTGGTGAGAGCATCGCTAAGCACGTGGAGGAAGAGTACTCACCTCACGCAGATAGTCCGTACGTCGTCCTGAGGGAACGCATCAAGATCGTGAAGCACGTGACAATACCGGCAATAGCGCTGTAAGGGGGCATCCGCATGCAATCGCACCTGTGCAGCTCTCTTTACAATGAAATTATGGATACGTATGTGTTAGAATGTGACGATATTCTTGCGCGACGTGGAGGGATGGATGCTTGTCTTTTTCTCACCTTGTGCTCTGAACAGAGTTTAAGTTTTCGCTTGCACGGTTCTGACAGATTTCTGCACGAGTACACCATACACTGCGTGATGACGCCTTTATCAACCATCATTTGGCCGCTGATTGGGCCTTGCAGTAAGTGACTTTGTTTTCCAAGTGCTTTAATATCATGCGTGCTACCTTTGAGAACAGAAGTCATGTCGGCACCTTCTCCAGGGAGATGCTGGTCACGTGATGGGTTGCCAGGCGTAGTAAATTGGGTCCGAAATAAGCTTTCACCAGCGTCGTATCGGCCGCCGGAGGAATACGGCAGCGTCTGACCCAGCGTGGACTTACTTGATGGATGCGTAGCGACTGGAAAACTGTGACCGATTGTGCCGATGCCATGCTGTAAGTAGGCACCAAGCAAGCCAGGTTGATGCGAGAAGGAAGTTTGGAGCAACACCGCGGGTTCGCGCGAAAACTCGTTCACGATGTCGTCGCAAAGCCGATCACACGACTGAAGAGCGCACAGCTCCGAAAGTAGTCGGATTGGCACCGAGTGAAAGTCGTCTATTCCTTTCTCCATGTTGCAGAGGCAGATCCACGTGTGTATGTATGTGTGCTTGATTGTGTGAACATGATTCAAGGAACAACGGAACTCCTCCACGCACGCACGTCTCTCACAGATCTACATACAGAATACAATAGACTAGTAGTACTACTAATAAGAGGACACTACACGAGCGAGAACGAATGAAAGCCCTAAAATCGCCCTAAAACCCAGAATATCTGTTTGAGCACCCTAAAACGCGGACCAGGATTTTAGGGCGCCCTAAAATCGCCCTAAAATCGCCCTAAAAATTGAGATTTCTCGATTATTTATTTATTTTCGTCCCGGTCTTCGTGTTCTTATCTTCTTCCCGATCGGGGACAGGAAGGAAGCTGTCAGAGATCCGGGGCGCAGCCCCTGCGCCCTGGACCTCCACTCACCCGAACCGTCACGTCTCCATGTAACATTGTGCATCTCTGTGAATTTCTATCTTTTAGCGATTAAACCTTTTATTTGAAGTGGGATTTCGTTCTGTGTCTGGCTTGAAAGCATGCATCCATCGAAGATAAAAAGCCTGGCTGGGAGGTAAATTTTCCTTCATGGAGACCTCGTCTTGAGCTTGAGAAACGTGTTTGCAACCTGGGGCGACGTTGATTTCTTCAGTAACGACTATGCTATAGGTCGGCTTTGCTGATGTCGCTCCTCGCCCCCGCCCATATCACACCCCCAGCTTGTTACGGTCCATTATCTGTGTTGGCGCGGTGTAAACAAGACGTGTCTCGGGTCGACCCACGCCGCCGCCGACAAACACTGATGGTGATGATGGGTTAGGTACACGTACGTGTCGAAATATTGAGTGGCACCACTGACGATCCATGCCTGACGAACCTTGCTGTGTGGATGTACTCGAGCATGCTTGGCCGTCTCGCACAGTTTTCGTCGATGATTCAAGCAGACTCCGTGTGCGTCTCGTGAGTCGGGAGAGCAGCGTGGTGTCGCGCCGCAAACCACCGAGCGGTCCCGTAACGACGCTGCACAGCGCCACTGGAAGGTTTTTGATGGTACCTCGTTTTGTGGGTGGTTTCGACATGCGGATCTTGTGTCAAATGCATGTTGTGACATATAGTGGTCGTCTCAGCGCTCTGTAGTAGCCGTCGTTGACATATGCATACGATGTCAACCGCAGACGGAAGTGTCGCCAGCCCCTCCTGCGGCGACGCGGGCGGCACTTTGGCGCCGCCGCCGACTATTCGCAGAACCTTAGTGCTTCGCAAGTTGCCTTCAGATGGTATCCTTGCGTCCTGTATAGGCGTGCTTCGCGATACTCTATACTGTTGGAGGCGTAATTGATCACCCGCCCCCGCCCCACTCGTCTTGGGATTGGATGTCGGTGACGGCGGCACTCTCGGCGCTCTCGGTGTTCGGAGCGGCGGGAACGTCTTGGGTGAAGTGCGGGACAGCGAGTCGCGGGTAGACGCGTCGGACGTCGATACAGATATTTCTTCACGTCTTAATGTATACAACATATATATTCTTATTCGTACTTGCTTGTTTGCTTGTCTGATGCTGGGTCTTCCTCGTTGTACGCATGCTCCACTTCACTCTCGAGAGCAGGCATGTTTCGGAGGTGACTCCATATTCTCTCTTTTTCTCCGTCTCGCTCTCGCTTGAAGTTTCCTATTTTCTTTCTCGTACCTTGAGGTAGTTTTTTGTGTAAGCACATTCTGTCGCGCGTGGGTACGTGGCGACAATAGTGTCATGAACGAGATAGTATTTAGGCACAGCGTGGAGGAGTTTCATGAGAGATTCGAAGTCAAAGAGCAGATCGGGGTGGGCGGTGAGTAGATGTCGCGTTGAGTTATCGTGGTGTTCTCGTGCTCACCGTCGTTTCCATCCAAAACACGCACAGCTTTCGCGATTGTCTACAGAGGAATAGATAGGCTGTCCGCTGAACAAGTCGCTATAAAGGTACGACATTCTCTTCGTTTGGTTCGTCGAACAACCCCGAATTGAACGTTCGCATGCGAGCCAAGCAAGGCTCCATGTATCAAGTCTGACTGACATCTGCCCTCTCGAGCTCAGGAGGTCGATAAGACAAGATACAACTCCACGGACGCTGCCTTAGAAAGAGAAATTTTTATCCTGTCAGAGGTACGACCTGATATGAGCCTTCGAATTCAACCTCTATCTCCTCTGTAGCAAGATTTACACTCATTCTGATGTTCCTGACACTTTCGGCATAGGTTCACCACGAGAACATCATCCGACTCCTGTGTACATACGTGACGCCATTGAAAGTTTTCATCGTCACAGAGCTCGCCTCAGGTGGCGAGTTGCTCGAGAGGGTGGTCGAAAACGGGAACTTTTCTGAGTCCGATGCACGCGGCGTGATTCATCAAGTTTTGAAAGGCATGGAATATCTCCACAGCAAGAATATTGTCCATCGGGATCTCAAGCTCGAAAATATCTTATTGTCAGACGGAAGTTCGAGTGCTGTAGTCAAGATCGCTGACTTTGGACTGGCTCGTTTCTTTGCAGACGATAGCCAACTGCGGACTATTTGCGGATCTCCACTCTATGTTGCGCCCGAGATTCTTGACATCGGGGCTAACATGGAAACATATACCCCCGCTGTGGATATGTGGAGTATAGGGGTTATGCTATATATTCTTCTCTCAGGAAATTCACCGTTCGAAAATGAGGACGAGCATTCTTTGTTTCAGATGATACGCTTGGGTGAATACTCGATGGACGATCATCTTTGGGATCACGTCAGCGATGAAGCAAAGGACTGTGTTCAACGCTTGTTGACGGTCAATACCAGTGTGAGGATGACTATCACCGAAGCTTTGGAACATCCTTGGGTGTTGGGCTTGACGAAAAGCAATGACACAACAACGCTCTCGGACACTCTATCGTCTATAAAGCGTACGCGACTAGCGGGGCACCTCGAAAGTTTCCGAATGATGCAGGACGAGTTGCGTCTTGCTCTCCGAAATTCCAACAACCCTTGACTCATCATTAAACCACGCACGCTGGTAGATACGGTGAGGCCGCATGAATAAAACTAGCTAGCTACTAGCCATAGGATTTAGTATTTAAATGAGAAAGTCGAACATTCTAACACCTCCAGATCCTTCTCTGCCATTGATCGATACGTCCACGACAACACTGTCGTGCTCATGAGACGGAGTGATACATAAAATTTCTTGCTCGCTGATGAGGGCAGCTCGAACCATCAAGGTGCCGAGTTTGCAGCTAAGATCACGACTATTACTGAAATGTGCACCATGCAGATGCAACCTCGTTCCACCTCTTGAGGGCCCTCTCTCTGGAACAAGACGTTCAAGGGAAGGAAAATCAAAATATCTGTACATCTGCTCAATCCCCATCTTTGAGCCCAGTGAGGGCGCACGCATAGTCTTTTCAGTTGAGGTGTCATCGACGTCACTTGCCGAAAGCGAAGGGACAGCAGGCACCTCACACGTTATGACCGCTGATGAAATCGTGTGCGCAGGCTTGGTGGTGTGGGCGAACATGCAGTGACGCGCATTAAGAAGATCACGCGAAATCATGTTTTCCCCGAAAAGCTGAATCAAGGAACCACCACTACTCACAACTGAATCAGGAACAATTTCGTGAAACACTGGAGCTTCCGTAACTTCGATCTGAATGTTTGTGAGGAAAGTTGAACGCCTTGGTTTCGAGTTGCTGACAATTACAGCTGCAAATCCAACAGTCGAAGAAAACTCCATACAAAAGGACTTAGTATGATCATCGAAGACCACGGATCTTGCACTGTTGAGTGTGCTTTCAACCATCAAGCTCTTCATGGAACATGGGTGAAGGTCTGTAATACTTGCACGAGTTGGCAGAGCGCCAACAGCAGAATCAGGCGCACCATGAAACAGATAAATACTTGAATAAGAGTTTGAAGTAGAGCTCACAACTGCTGCAAATGAACAGGGTCCGAGGAGCCGCGCAGGAGAAACGCATTGAAACGCAGTATCCATCGCTTCACGTCCAGCTATAGGCCCGACCGTCCCAAATTTGCACTGCCATGGAGTAACCTTTGTTTGGCGCATCGTGACAGATACCAGAGTTCCTCCTTCGTCTGGCCCACTTGCAGGCAGTACGTCTATCACTTCAGAGTGCTCATAGAAAGTAATCACTCCAACATTCATGGATGCTTGGCGAGCACCGACAGAAACCAAAACTTCTCCATCATCATGCTCAGGTAGCTCACATATTACTATGGCAGACGAAATCATTGTGGCAGGAGTTCGAATTGACCCAGACGTGCAAAATAACGTCGCCTTGTCGAAATTATTTCCCATGACATGGACTGGGTGTTGGCGTCCAGAGTCAACAATCTGCGGAATGACCGCCAACACTGTAGGCGTGCTCACATAGTAGTATTGCACCTGAGCGTTCATACCGCGATTGCCATCAACTACCGCGGCCTGGAATCCGGAATTATGCGGCGAGGCATTGCACGCTGACGCCAGGATAGTCCAAGTCATATCAAACGTTGTCACTTCATGCTGACTTCTTTTGCGCACTGATGTGTCGTATTGAGTGTGTGGTGTGCAGCCAGCATGTGCTGACTCAATCCAATCTTTTTTGATGAGGTCAACTTGCTGCACGTTGCCGACAAGACTCACGCTTGTGGAGTGATATGCGTATTTGACATCAGATGGCATGACCGTCGTAACAAGACCATTTGCAATCCCGACGACCACGGTTTCTACCCGATGTGCTGGTGAAATACACTCTGCTAAGGTCGAACCAATCCAGCGTCCACTTATCGGTGTGAAGCTTGCGATTCTGCAGCTCAGTTCTGGAACATCATTTAATAAGAAGTCACTACTCATGACCAAGCTTGTGCCACCCTCAGCACTTCCGGAAATGGGATGCACAGACGTGATGGACACTTCATCCTCATACTGCAGCCGAGCGCTCTGTGGATCCAATATCGACGCGGGCTCAATCAAACTGGCATATTCACCGGATGAACCACTGTTAACCTCCAAAAGAACAATCGCACTCGACACGTAGCTGCCATGACCTCCCGTCAGATCCTGGATTAGTTCCTGAGATAAACTTATACCGGCAACCGTCACAGTACCACCCGAAGCTCCAATGACACGGGGGAAGAAGTTCATAATTTTTGGAATTCTGGAAAATTCTGACGAACCGTCCCTTGTATTGCTCTTCCCACGGCTGGGGTCGAGGAACGTGACTTCAGTAGTCATAAATGATGGAGTATATTCATCAGTTGTCATGTCGTCATCGTGGTACGTAAACGTTCGACCTTCGTCTCCATATCTGCAGGGTGTCATATAAATGCGTACATTTGTTGTTCCCGATTGGTGTGCAGGGGTTACAACCTCAAGCTCGTGACTTGATTTCAACCTTGAAGAAATGGGTCTGAACGATGCGATTGAAATTCTCAAAGCGGAGCGAAGCACGGACACATCTTCAGTCACAGAAAGGACCACATTTGCACCCCCATGCGAGGATCCACGATCAGGCTTAATGCTCGTAGCATGGAGAGGTGCAACCAAGATGAGTTCGGAATGTTGATCTGTGGAAGTAAAATTTGCAAGCGCCGAGGCAATGATAACTGATTGCTGTCCTGCCAAAGATGGAGATTCGCATACGTATAAAACAGTCGAAAGCATCAATCCCGCGACAAAATCGGTCTCAAAAAGACATCCGAGTCCATCAGACACAAAATTGCTGCCAAAGAGTGTGATCAATGTCCCTCCGTCACGCATCCCATGTGGGGGTGTGAACATGTTAAACTGCATTGGATAGACATATTCAAACATCGAATTTTCTGGTGTAGTCTGAACACCGAAAACAGCTGCCCAGCTCACGAATCCAGGAGAGCTCGCTGACATCTTCCATTCCGCATCCTTGGAGTTACGAAGCAGAACGCTATCAAAATGTTTTGCTTCGGGAATAGGAATATGTGAGCAGTATTCTCGGTGTGGGGTGGTGACAAATTTCTCGTATGACGGTCCTTTCATAGGAAGTATGGTGAGCATGGCACACTCAGTTACATATTTGTAATCAAGCGAATTGTACTCGTAAGTACCACCATGGAAGCCCACTCCCACTTGAACAGTCGCACTCTTGTGCGCAGGTGTCACGCATTCTATCTTCGTCGAGGTTGTACGAGTGGCAGTTATAGGTGAGATTGAGCCAAATTTGCACGTGATGGAATCCTGCATTTGATCGAATGCCCCAACAACGCCAACAGTTTTGCCGCCTGACACTAAACCGCTGGTTTGTTGCAAGTAAAGCGGTGTGATATCAGCCACATCAAACACAATGTCAGAGCCGTCGATGGCAAATTTTCTCGGTTCAAGGTCAATATCAGAGCTTGTCGAGAGAATCGGAGACGTGCACGTGAGAACATGTGACGACTGTCTGTGACAAATAATATTGTATTCAGCACCAGGATGGTTTGATAACTGTTCGGTGAAATCTCTGCCAAAGAGGAGGAAGTTATGTGGGGAGGTAGATAACAGCCTTAGCGGGAAAGCATGCGTTATTTCAGGCTGCACACCATAGTATAATTCGACCAAGAAGTAATCACAGATACGAACCGTGTGGAAGCCTACATCAACAACACCCTGAAGATGAGATTCCACCAAGCAGGCTTCATCGGCAAGCGTAGTCGAACTATAATAAATTATTTTTGAAGACGGCATACTTGACGAGAAAAGACGCAACAGGTGTTCGGAGTTGAGCGCGAGTGTCTCAATAGTGAAGAGCGGGTAATCCAAATGAACATGAGAAAAGAAGAGTCCACACCGCATATATGATATTGCGTTATCAAGATGCAAGCAAAAAGAAGACGTTGACACGTGACGAGCAGGAGAAACGCATTGAAACGCAGTATCCATCGCTTCACGTCCAGCTATAGGCCCGACCGTCCCAAATTTGCACTGCCATGGAGTAACCTTTGTTTGGCGCATCGTGACAGATACCAGAGTTCCTCCTTCGTCTGGCCCACTTGCAGGCAGTACGTCTATCACTTCAGAGTGCTCATAGAAAGTAATCACTCCAACATTCATGGATGCTTGGCGAGCACCGACAGAAACCAAAACTTCTCCATCATCATGCTCAGGTAGCTCACATATTACTATGGCAGACGAAATCATTGTGGCAGGAGTTCGAATTGACCCAGACGTGCAAAATAACGTCGCCTTGTCGAAATTATTTCCCATGACATGGACTGGGTGTTGGCGTCCAGAGTCAACAATCTGCGGAATGACCGCCAACACTGTAGGCGTGCTCACATAGTAGTATTGCACCTGAGCGTTCATACCGCGATTGCCATCAACTACCGCGGCCTGGAATCCGGAATTATGCGGCGAGGCATTGCACGCTGACGCCAGGATAGTCCAAGTCATATCAAACGTTGTCACTTCATGCTGACTTCTTTTGCGCACTGATGTGTCGTATTGAGTGTGTGGTGTGCAGCCAGCATGTGCTGACTCAATCCAATCTTTTTTGATGAGGTCAACTTGCTGCACGTTGCCGACAAGACTCACGCTTGTGGAGTGATATGCGTATTTGACATCAGATGGCATGACCGTCGTAACAAGACCATTTGCAATCCCGACGACCACGGTTTCTACCCGATGTGCTGGTGAAATACACTCTGCTAAGGTCGAACCAATCCAGCGTCCACTTATCGGTGTGAAGCTTGCGATTCTGCAGCTCAGTTCTGGAACATCATTTAATAAGAAGTCACTACTCATGACCAAGCTTGTGCCACCCTCAGCACTTCCGGAAATGGGATGCACAGACGTGATGGACACTTCATCCTCATACTGCAGCCGAGCGCTCTGTGGATCCAATATCGACGCGGGCTCAATCAAACTGGCATATTCACCGGATGAACCACTGTTAACCTCCAAAAGAATAATCGCACTCGACACGTAGCTGCCATGACCTCCCGTCAGATCCTGGATTAGTTCCTGAGATAAACTTATACCGGCAACCGTCACAGTACCACCCGAAGCTCCAATGACACGGGGGAAGAAGTTCATAATTTTTGGAACTCTGGAAAATTCTGACGAGGAAGTGCTTTCATATGTTTGCGCACGTTCACTCAGACCGTCATGATATGGATCATGCATGTAGTTAAACGTCATCTGGCGTTCTCGATCAGAATAAATCGTTATGAGCGCCTTACCCTTGTGCTTAGCTGGGGTGACACACTCTAGCTGGGAAGAAGAAACCCATCGAACATTAAAAATCCTTATGTTTGACAGTTTACACTCCTGCACTGTTTCAGCGTTGAAGGTACCAGTCAATTGCAGGAGCGTTCCACCAGCAGTCGAGCCTGATTCTGGTGTTGCACCAAGTAGCATAGAGTGAGGCGTCACATCAATCGAATGTCCTGAGCCTTCGATGACACGGTTCCCCTTCAATGTATCCCCAACGTGTACGACCCAGCTCTTACCTAACTCGTCGTATGCTGGAGATTCACAGAGGGCCAGTACAGAAGAGACGTAGTGACTTTGCACAAAGAAACCGTTGAACCGGCAGAATGTTTGAGTGGTCAAGCTGTTACCGAAGAAGGAGTGAATGATTCCACCATCTCTTAAAGCTTTCGCGGGATATACACTATATACGCTGGGTTGAATATTTCTGTCATCGTCGTGCAGCGCTTCCTCGCTGTTCGTGAAGTCCATGTGTTTTTCAAGTCCTCCGTGTACATTTTCTTGCTGCCAGGCTGCATTGAGCGTTCTCCATTCCACAGAAACTGGTGACTGATACGAATTTTCATGCGAAATGCACCTTGTAGAATCCCATTCGATGTCCTCAACGGCGGTAAAATCGACATGGTTGAACGACACAAGCAGAGGAGGACATTTCCTTGCAATAAGCGGAAGTTTGCAGCTTAGACGTGATGAAGAAAGAACCATGCCACGAACGACGAGGGTTCCTACCTTGCACCACGCATTTCTCAGGTTGATATCGAACCCTTGCCCTTCTATCACGATCTCGTCGGTTCGTGTATTTCGGTGGATAATCGATCGGGCGCCCTTCACTCTAGCTCCATCTATAACAAGGTCATACATGTCTGAAAGAGAAGACTGTTGTCTAGAAGCGACGATAGACAAATATATTGAGTCGTGCAAGTTTTGTTCTTGCACAGCCAGCGTCTCGCAAACCAATAATGCTGAAGAGCTGACCGCAGCCATAACCGCAACTTCCTGCAACCCTGTACGGCATAAGAGCCCGTCTCGAAAACCAGCTCCTTGTACCGTAATAAGAGTGCCACCTGAAGGGTTCAACTGCCTAGGAAATGCATCGTTTATTGTAGCGTCCACGTGTTCAAAAATGAGCCCACTGCTTGTGAAGTCTCTACCGTTATGGGTTATCTCCAGGCTATAAAATCCACTCGCTTGCTGAGGAACTTGACATCGAACGAGCGAATGGACCCCAACGAGGCTTGTATTATATTCCGCAGCGACCAAGTGTCGGCCAATCCTGTGGCCCGTTTTAGGGAGCACCGATAAACATTCAATCAGGTCAGTAACTGAAAAATAAACGAGTCGGGATTCAAGGAGTCGACGATCGATCAACCTCACGCACCTGCAATACATCCTTGTTGAAGTCATCATGTCGGCACCGCTTACAGTGACAACTGAGTTTGTAGTCGCGTATGCGGGATACAGCTCCATTTCTCTTGGCGCTGCTGCAACGGAAGCGCCGTGCATAGCTATCAACAACAGCAGTACAAGTTTTGACATCGTCGCGACACGGAAGCCAAAACTTGAACAACAAACGCCGTCGACTGCGGAGAAAGTGGATTCGTTCTACGGCGCTCTACAGAGTGAGGTAGCCACCTTCCTACACATGGTACGTCGATACTTTTCTTACGGACATTTTAAGAGCCCCCGCGTCCTGGTGGCAGGCGGGTATACTGTCGTTCTTTGGCACACTTACTTTACTTAGTTCGAATACGTACGTACCGTGCGTGCGTGCGTGCGCCCGTGCCACTACTAGTCTACTTTAAATCAAACGAATAATTGCTTTTCTAAATAAAATAATAAAAACGTTCTAATATTTTTTCTTAATATTGCAATTGATTACAACTAATAATTTTACTACCCCATATAGCCAATCAGACCGTGAATTAACGTGATTTAGCGTGATGAGAGAGTATACAGGGATGCGTACCAACAAGCAAGACCAACAAGCTGATGTACGATGACCTGGTGAAGATCAAGACGCCTCCCGTGTGATACCATTCACTTCATCATTTTCGTCATTCCTGTCAAGTTGACCTTTTCATTCGTCATTCATGCGCGCGTCGTCGGGCTCTTTCCGCCGCCTTGCCGCCTCCGCAATCTGCGCCTGCTGCTCCACCGCGTGCCGCCGCGCGTCGTCGAGCGCGCGCTCGGCTTCACGTTTCGCGCGGCCTCGGGCGTCCGACGACGACGTCGTTTCACGCGCGCGCAGATGTTCCTATCAGTCCTCACGCTAAATCACGTTAATTCACGGTCTGATTTGGGGTAGGACAAGCAGTAGGCATTTTTATTATTTTTCCTTTGAAGGTAATTTTTCGCGGAGCATCGGAAGGTGTCGAAAGATTGAATAGGGTGCAGGAAGAAAGTTTTTGAACCAGAACTCGATAATGAGCTTAAAGACCGCAGCAAGAAACCCGCCGCAGAGTATCCTGTCCCCCCAGATGATCAAACCATCATTCGGACCGAAACTAACGCATATCAGCCGGGGCGGGCACTTATAGGACCCAACGACTGCGCCACGAAGTATTCTTGAAGCGACGTATTCAGCTTCCCAATGTGCATAGGACGCTAGATACTGGTCAGCGGGCTTAGCTACACAGTCCCCAATTGCATATATTTCGGGCTGTTGCTCGCTACTTCCATCATCCGCCAAAGTGCCGCAAAATTTGCAGTCCACGCGGAACGTTTTTGGATCCACTCGAATGCGACCGCTTCCGTCTAAAGGTACTTTGATGTGTTCCGGATTCACATCGTCTGAAACTTCGCTCTCGGAGAGGAACTCAGTTGCCGGTCGGGCACCAGTTGCCACAATAACTTCATCAGGGGTGATAGTAGTACCTGAGTGCACACCTCTGTACGTATTGGCAATTTTGATGGTTTTGGAATCATTCGGAACTGAAACATACCTCTCTCCGACCAATACGTTAACACCGTGTCTGCGTAACCATTTTGCGGCACGTTCTCCCGCGGACGCAGGCAGGTCATCCATCAATCGCGCACCACCGTGAACAAGTGTTATGCGACGTGGGGCTCTACTCGCCGCCTTTGCCAATTCTGCGGCGAGTTCGACCCCAACTATGCCTCCGCCGACAACCATGACGTGTCTCGCCCGTGCAATTTTACTTGCAGCAGACGCGAAATGTTCTACTCGCTGCTTCCTTTCGGCTTTTTCTGCGTGCTCTGATTGAGATGCTGAAGGCTTGAAAGGTGATGGGTACAAGCTTCCAGTAGCGAAAACCAAATGGTCCCAGGAGATGGTTTCCATGGTCGCAGACGATTTCCCCTGAAGAGGAACTTCTAGGGCTCCGTGTCGTACTATGACTGACTGTGAAGGAGCAGCGCGCAAGAACTGAGCGGAGATAGGCGCGACTTCTTTTATTCTGCGGTGCAGCTGGTTCAATCTGCTTCTCGGGGCTAGCCCCTTCTGCACCACAGCCTGATCGGACGATGAACCGACGTGTGTCGCCCATGAACCAAGACTAAGTGGTTTACTTCCAACTATCGCCCCCGGGACACCGGGTACGTACTCGAAGAAGTCTCGAATGTCGATTAGGGTGACTGCACACTTGTGTGCGAGTTCCCTCGCCAGTGTGATGCCAGCGAAACCACCACCTAAAATCACCACACGTTTCGGCACGGCGCGGAATATCGCACTCATTCTTCGCCGAATTAAAACAAAGCACCCAGCAACACAACTCATCAGCGCCAACAAAGTGAACGACACTCCTGTCGATGAGGTGCACCATGCTCGAGCGTTACCATGAACTTCTGGAAAAAGATTTGGGCTCTGCTGCCGAACCCACACGCTGAATATCTGTTGCTCCGGACGAAATCCTTCACTTCGCGACGGGGCAAGTCGTTGGCACGTCGTACGTTCGAGCCCACACCTGGCGATGAAAACCCTTCGTTGCCGCCTTACCCGAGATGGCACAGAAAGTCCTGGTGGAAGAACACCGCGGTATAGAAGACAAGCGTCCATGGCCGGCGTGCTGTCGCGGCGCTGTTTGCTTGTGTCGCGTCGTCGTGCCGGTAGGTGGTGGTAGTAATATTCCAATAGGTGTCGTCGAAATTATTTATTTGGCGATACTAATATGCGATGCGTACCACTATTATTACTTTATTTATTTCGTTCGTTCTCTCGCTTTTAATAATATGCCGATACACTTTTCTATCAGGGGGTTTTTGCGGCAAAATCGGGTGAAAATTCGGGTGGAAAACAGGTTGGGTGACCCGATTTTCCACCCGATTTTAGACCCGATTTTGGCTCCACAAAAACCCCGTAATCTATTCATACATCCGCTACACGTGCGACCTTACGACTACGTACGACCACCCACGCACGCAGTACTTCCTCAATCTTTCCATCTAACTGCTGCGTATACTTGCCTAACGTGTAACACTCCTCGCGTGCCCGCAAGGTAGACGATTTATCCTTCTGGCGTACTTGGTGCGTCTATATGGCTGCTGACCTGAACGTAGATGGGACAACTTCGTCGTTTTGCAAAGTTCTCGACCTCACGGGCGCCGCGATAGCCTCTTCTGACGTCCCTCAAGAAGATGCTGGTAAGGACCAAGAGGTTTCCTCGAAGAGAGATGGAGTGCCCTCCATCTCCCTGCCTTCACAATCTTCAGAAGTACGACATTTTGCCATGGACATGGGTGGGTCACTCGTGAAAATCGTTTATTTCTCACCAGACACCAAGAACGTCGCTGGTATGTCCCCGTTCTCTTCTCCTCTTCTTGGAGGAGGAAGGCTGCACTTTCGTAAGTTCGAGGCCTCCAAGATGGATCAGTGCATCAGATTTATTGAACAAAAGCAGCTTCACCTTGGCACTGAGGGTGGGAAAGCTGTCGTTAAGGCCACAGGAGGAGGCGCTTTCAAAAATTCTAAGCTATTCCAGGAGAGATTTGGCATCCAACTCCAGAAGGAAGACGAAATGAAGTGTGCAGTTGCAGGTGCAAACTTCCTACTGCAGACTATTCGCGACGAGGCTTTCACATTTACTGAGGGCAAGAAAGACTTCGTAGTACACAAGGATGGAGAACAGGGAGGTGACGATTTATTCCCATATCTCCTCGTGAATATCGGTTCGGGAGTCAGCATCATCAAGGTTGACAGAGACGGTTTTGAACGTGTGGGTGGTACAAACATCGGTGGCGGGACTTTCTGGGGCTTGTGTCGTCTGTTGACTGGACTTAAAGATTTTGACCAAATGCTTGCGTGTAGTGCAGGCGGTGACAACAGCAAAGTGGACATGCTAGTCGGTGATATCTATGGTGGCAGAGACTATGCAAAAGTTGGACTCTCCAGTAATACGATCGCGTCCTCCTTCGGTCAGGTTGTGATGGATGAAGGATCACTTGAAGACTACGACAAAGCAGATATCACTCTTTCGTTGCTGCGCATGATAAGCTATAACATATCTCATATTGCAACAATGACGGCGGTGAAACATGGGCTAAAACGTATATTCTTTGGAGGGTACTTCATTCGTGGTCATGCGTATACGATGAATACAATATCTTTCGCTGTTGACTACTGGAGTAAAGGCGAGCTTAAGGCAATGTTTCTCCGGCACGAGGGTTTTCTGGGGGCGCTAGGTGCGTTTCTCCAGGACGCTGACGCACAGGCACTGCGGTCTACACCACTCCAGGGCGCCTGGATAGAGAAGTTCATAAAATGCTCAATTCCACCAGTGAAGAGAGCGTCGCAATCAGTCTCATGCCAGGAAGGTATCACCGGTGGCGGTGATAAGAATGTAGCAGAAAAACCACTTGGATCTGGTGCAGCTTCTCTTGCAGAGGCTACTCGAAAGATGGTGATGCACGTTCGGTCTATGTCCAATGACACTGAGCCCGCGGGCGTCAGCTCGACTGATTATGATGATACTTGTGAGGCCTCTTCCAAGAACTCTCATGTCACCAGCTCTTCTATGACTGCGAATGATTATTCTCAAAATCAGCTTCTCGGCAAAGCAAGTCTTCAAGTAGGCGTGCTTCATCTTGTTCCAACGCTAAAACTTTTCCCTCTGTTGCGGTGGCCAGATCGTTATGAACCGAACATTATTGATATGTTAGAATCTCGGGAAGAACGAGAGTACTGGCTCGACATCCTACAAGGTATGAGCCCTGGTTTGGTGGAAAAAGCTGTCGCTTCTGATGCTGTGCTGAACTCAGAAACTGATAGTGTTGAAAATGATGCAATCGAACGAGGGGAAGCCTTTCGATCAGTGTTCTCTGCTCATCTTGACCGGTTACGAGAGGAGCCAGCAGCGTATGGAAAGATCGGGCTCTCGGGACTATTTGAGATGCGGGAAGAGTGCCTTCGAGCATTCGGATTTAAGGACGCCTATTTTGATGTTAAACGACAGGAAAACGCGGCAGCTCTCGCAGTTCTCCCTGATTTACTCGCAGAGCTTGACGCTTTGGAGGAGGGTGAAAGGCGACTTTTAGCTCTTGTTGAAGGGGTGCTCGCGGGGAATATTTTTGATTGGGGCAGCCAGAGCTGCGTTGATCTGTACAAAAATGGGACAATACTTGAAATTTACAGGAATGCTCGTTCTTCCATAACGCGACCCTGGGCAGTCGACTGTTTTGATAAGCTCAACGAGAAGATGTCATGGACCGACGGCCTATCTGACAAGGCAGGTAGCCGTTCCGGTACCTTCCACAAATATCGCAAAGCACTGCTGTTTTGTGATAACAGCGGCGCCGATGTCGTTCTCGGAATGATTCCGTTCGCCCGAGAACTTCTAAGGCACGGCACCGACGTTTGCCTCGTAGCAAACTCTCTTCCGGCTATAAATGATATCACGGTAGATGAATTACGTGATGTTGTCCTTCTTGCTGCTGGAAAGTGTGATATCTTGGCCCTCGCTTTGCGTGGCGAGTCAAATGAGGTGGAATTTGGGAAACTTACGGTTTGTGCCAGCGGGAGTGGGTCACCTTGCATCGATTTCAGGCGAACTTCTCAAGAGCTTTGCGAGGCAGCGAAAGGTGTAGATCTGATAGTTCTCGAGGGTATGGGCCGTGCTGTGCATACAAATTACGCTGCTCAGTTTCAGTGTGATACCCTGAAGCTGGCGATGCTGAAAAACGCACGCCTGGCAGAGCGACTTTTCAACGGCCGCATATACGACTGCATATGCAAGTTCGAGGTCTACGACCAACAAGCATCTATGTAGACAGAAAGAACGGATTGTTAATAATCACAAATGCAATAATAATG
>JACLAB010004782.1_pt1 | contig 23995 bp, 19 predicted proteins | sample 8027921 | NCBI WGS metagenome assembly JACLAB01 (sample SAMN15725117, study PRJNA655200) | protist metagenome | isolation source: fluorescence activated cell sorting (FACS) single amplified genomes of... | place: USA: West Boothbay Harbor, Gulf of Maine | collected 2000-07-19
GAAAAAATGGACTCGAAAATTTAGAGCTACTCATTATTTATAAACTTTGGCTCTTGATGAGATTGGCCCTTCCTGGTAGCCGTATCCGCAAGGTGCTTTAGATACTTGCATACCTGTTATGCCTGAGCTTGATCCTACACCCATTGGAAAACCTTTTTTGCTCAATGGACCATCCCATACAGCATTTTCACCTACTTGTCCTTCTAGCTTTTGATTAGCTAATGTTTTTATATCTTTTTTCATAATTTTTATTTTACAGGATATGTTTTTCCGTTTACACTAAAAGATTTTTCACCACCTGCTTTAGCAGCTTGTAATGCTCCGCTAAACTCATTGCCTTCTAAAGGTGAATCATCTTCCATTCTAAAAGCAGCTCCCGGTATTTGAGCTCCTCCGTACGCCATAGCCATAGCCGCTTGATCCTGAGGCTTAAATGGATTTACTAAACTTGATGGTTGAGGCGTTTGCATACCCATTCCAGTTGCGGTGTCAATTGGTGCTATTTGTTTTAGTGGATTCATGTTATCTATTTTTATCTTTGTTTACATTTTTAATCGAAGTTATAAGAACTTTGTCTGTGTATGTCTTACCCTTCATAATATTATTTCTGTGAGTACTTACAGGCAAATCATCTTCTCCTAGTATAATTCTATACATGTACTTTATAAGATGTTTGCATTTAAACGATGTTTTGTATATGTGGTACTTTTGCGTTGATCTATTACGCTTTCTCCATACAACAATCCAACCTTCCTTAAGCAATCGATTCCACCGGCGGTTATCCCAACTATAGGAATAGCTACCGGCTTCGAAATCTTTTTTTGTAAACATATCTAAGCAATCTAAATAGATAAGTAGCTCTATGTCCGCATCATTTAAGTTATTGTTTCTGCAAGCCCATTTACGTATTATACGCCAATGTTTAAACAGATTCATTTCCTTAAGATCATCTGCGCTTAGCCTTCTCATAAAACAACAACTACATCCTGCGCTTTAATTACGTGATATGTTTGTTTATTTATTTCTATTTTATGCCCTGCGTGCCGATCAAAAAAGATTTTGTCTTTTTCTTTTAATCCTTCTACTTGTTCACCTAGTGATAACACTGTAGCTTCTGTATAACGTATATCTTCACGCTGGTTTTCTGCAAGAAGTAAACCGCCTTTTGTTTTAGTAGTTCCTTCTTTTAACTTTTCTATTATTATATTTCTACCTATCGCTTTCATCAATTCTTAAATTATTGATTACACAATCAGTTGATAATATTGTTGTTGCTACTGAAGCTGCGTTCTGAAGAGCGCTTTTGGTGACTAGCAAAGGATCTATAATACCTGTTTTAATCATATTTACCATTTTTCCTGTAACCACATTTAATCCTCGTCCTTTAGCTTTTGGTAATTCCGCTTCCGTTATACCTGCATTGTCTAATATAGTCTTAAAAGGCGCTCTAATGGCTTCTAGGAGCGCTTGCTCACCTTTTGATTTACTTACTATACTTGTTGATGCATTTAATAAAGCAATTCCACCTCCAGGCACTATACCTTCTTTAATCGCAGCTTTTGTAGCACAAATAGCGTCTTCGACCCTATCTGTTTTTTCCTTTAATTCGATATCAGAATTAGCACCTACTTTTACAATAGCTATTCTAGCTGCAAGCATTGCTAATCTTTTTTCTAATTTAATTACTTTATGAGCCGGATTGTCTTTCGACAACTTTTCTTTTAATTCAGCTATAATGTTTAAAACTTCTTCTGTAGGTTCGTTAAACTGCAATATAGTTTCTTGATGCGTTGTAACGCTTTTTAAACAAAAACCTAAATGCTCAACTTGAATCAAATCTAAATCATCACCTAAGTCTTCATTTATAATTGTAGCTCCTGTCAACAAAGCTAAGTCATCAAGCATTTCTTTTTTGCTTATGCCATAAGTAGGAGCATTAATAACATTTACTTTAATGTTTCCTTTCTTTTTATTCATAGCTAAAGCAGATAAAACACCTTGTTCTAAATCGCCGATAATCAGCAAAGGTTTGTTGTTTTTTATTACATACTCTAGCACTGTTTGAATTTGCCTAATTGTATCAACTGGTGATTCAACTAGCAATACTAATGCGTTTTCTAATTCAGCTGATTTGTTTTGAGCGTTTGTTATAAAGTGTGAATTAGTAAGCCCTTTGTCATACTGCACACCGTCTACAACCTCAACTTCTGTTTTACCATCAGCTGCTGTTTCCATCATTACGATCCCTGTGTTATTTACAGATCTAAAAGCGTCAGCTATAATGCTTCCTAGCTTCGGATCGTTGTTGGTTGATATGGTTGCTATTTGATCAATCATATCGCCTTTTACCGGTACTGATACGGATTCTAAGTATTTAATTACTTTTTCGGTCGCATTGTTAATACCTTCTTTTAACTCTCTTGAGTTCGTTTTGTCCGCTACTTTATAAGCTTCGGTCAATATTGAGTGAGCTAAGACAGTTGCGGTAGTTGTACCATCGCCGGCTTCTCTCACCGTTTTTCTTGCTGCTTCTTTTAAAAGTGTCGCGCCCATATTTTCAACCGGGTCTCGCAAGATAATCGAGTCTGCTACTGTTACACCGTCTTTTGTTATTACTGGGTTACCGGTGTGATCCTCCAGCATTACACATTTGCCGCTAGCCCCTAAAGTGGAGCTAACAGCTTTTGTGAGTTTTTCTATTCCTTTAAATACATTAACTCTGGCTTCGTTGCCGAAGTTAAGATTTTTGACAATTGCGTCCATATTTGATTTGATTTAATTAAAGTGGTTTGGTTATTTAAAGGTTTTTACTACTTTTGGTCCGTTTAAAAATTCAACTTTCTTTTGGTAGTGTTCTACGGAACTATCTATTGCCATTTCAGCACCTTCAATAGTTTCGCGTCTGGTTACGTCAATCCAGTTTTCGCAGCACGTATCCTTTTCAGGATCGCATTCACATTTTGGATCTTTGTATTCGGTTTGGAAAAAACCGTTTGGTAATTGCACAATACGCCAGTTCTTTTTTTCAGCTACGTGCTTCCAAAGGTTTAAGGTTTCTTGTGTTACTTGTGGTTGACTAGTCCACGAATTAGTCTGGTAAAATAGTGTCATTGGTTTTGGTTTAAGTTTGACATTGGTTATATGCCCTATAGCATATTGCTATTATTACCTGTTTTACTCGATATTTACCTATTCTTCTTCGTCCTCTACTACTGGTGGTACCGGTGGTACTGGATTTTGCCATGTAAAATATAAGTCTTCGTTTACTGGTGTAATCTCAGATTGAATAGTTGCAGCTATACTAGCTTGCATTGCAGGTACATCTAATGATCCTTCTAACCATCCGATAACTACGTTTTCAAAAGCTTCTGTATTTGCGTAAGGTACAAAAGGATCTCCAGATACATAAGTATAACTTTGTGTTCCAATATTAGTTGATGAATAAGTTTTGCCTCCAGACTCTTCAGAGCCAGTGTACCTGTAATGTACCGTGTATATTACATTGTCTTCACCCTCTGCTTGAATGTGAGCGTTCATTTGTGGAATATCCCATTTGTAAGTAATTGCCATAATTTTAATTTAGTTGTTTATTTTTTGTTCTAATATTTCTATTCTTTGTAAAGCTTTTTGTAAAGCAGCTGTTAATAATGGTACCAGTTTTGATTGATCAATACCTTGATACGCTGGATTGCCTTCTTCATCTACAGCGTCTTTTATACCTGTTACAGATTCTGGCACTACCTCTTTAGCTTCGTGTGCTATAAACCCATCCATAACTACTTTGTCCTCATCTTCGGATATAAAGTTAAAATTACACGGTTTTAAAGACATTAACCTTTCAACACTGTCATCTATAGGTTTTATATTTTCTTTTAGCCTGTAGTCAGAAGACGTGTTATATGCTGTTCCAAAGTTGTTAACCGTTATATACCCTTTTTCGCCTGATGTGCCACTGTAAAAACCGGCTACTTTTTCGGGTGTGCTTCCTTGAGTCGCTCTTGATAGCCTAAGTAAGCTAGATGTACTAGAGTTTGTAGCACCTTCTATTTCTAGTAAACTATCAGGTGAAGTTGTTCCGATTCCAACTTGACTAGATTCCAAGGTTAGCACCGGAGTGTCTGTCATTCCTACTCCATCGCCTACTCTAAAATTTATAAAATCTGTACCGGAAGATACTATTCCAGTTACTTCACTAGAGTTTTCAAAAGCAATATGGCCATTAGAACTAGTGTCATTATCTCGTATGTTTAATATAGACTCATTATTAGTTGAATTGTTAATATTAACAATATTTAAAGCATCTAATCTGTTATGAACAATTGTTTTTACAGCTCCTCCATCTAGGGTTAAAGCAGGGTCGCTACCTTTGTATTTAAAGATTAAATCTCCAGATCCTGATACTTCTATTATACCGTTATTGTTTCCGCCTCCAAAATTTATATCACCAATTACAGATAGCTTAGCACTCGGACTAGTTGTCCCGATACCGACGTTGCCGCCTGAGGTGATGCGCATTCTTTCACCCCAAGATGTTCCATAAGTTAAAAAAGCTAATTCATTTATTCCTGCTAAAAAGCCTACTCCGTTATTTGTGTTATTTCCTCCGAAAAGAACACCTGAGTTAGTGGTGTCTTTTAAAACCGTATTATGATAGTACCCTGAGGTTCCCAGTTGAGTTCCTGTTCCTACAACACTTAACTTAACACTAGGACTAGTCGTTCCGATCCCTACGTTGCCGTTATCAAGTATTTCCAGCATTGAGTTTTCTGTAGTCCCAGAAGAAAATCTCATGCTACCATTTAGCCCCACAATTTGTCCGATTTGAGCAGTGTTAGATCTAAATCTTATACTTGGTCTGTGTGAGCCAGCAGAAGCGTCGTCATCTTGTATTGTTAAAAAATCTGAATCATTATCTGTGTTTCCAACAATATCTAATTTACCTCTTGGACTAGTCGTTCCGATCCCGACGTTTCCTGAACTGTTTACTGCAAAAGCACTTGTTCCCTGGCCTGCAGCTTGACTTCCATATCTTACATCTAAAATATTTCCACTTCCTGCTTGTTGTATATATACTGCTGTATTACTACTGTTTCTTGTTAGTAAAGAATAATCAGTTGAGCCAGTTGTTGTTCTAAATCCATTTGCTTGTACAATAGCATTTGAAACAACACCTCCTGCAAAAGTTGCGTTTTGTGAACTGTTAATTGTTAAAGCTCTTGTGTTTCCAGTTTTTAATGAAAACGAATGTGCTGTAGATGTACCTAATGACATATCAGTAGTTGCGTCATCATAACTCCAATCACCAGCAACAGCGCCGCCGCTTCTTTGCGCTTTATATATTATCTTACTATTTCCTGCTGTGTAGTTAGCGGTTGCTGTTACATCACCTGCAAAAGTTGCGTTAGCAACAAATTCTACATCATTATTAGTTTTAAGTCTAATTTGATGGACATTGTTTGCACCTAAATAAAGTTCATCTCCAACGGCCGCAAATACTAAACCTGCATTTGTTCCTGCAGTATCAATTCTTATAGATGTACTTGCATTAGGATTTACAGTTAATTGACCCCCAAAAGTCCCTGCTCCTGCAAAAGCTGCATTACCATTTCCACCGTCTAATAGTAAAGAAGTTATATTAGAAGTTTCATCTTTAAACCATAAATCACCATTAGAAACAAATTGACCCCAAGTTCTAGTTGGATCTTTGTAATATATGACAGGGGCACCACCGCCTGAACTATCTATAGTAAGCGAGTTATTACCTGATGTTTGCAACATTGTAATATCACCTGAAAAAGTTGAATTATTACCACTAAATGTTATTGGGCCATCAGTTAAAGTATTTGAAGTACCTGAACCATCCCACTTAGTTACTTTTTGCCCTGTACCAAATCCATCTAATACAGAAGAGTTATCTACTTTTTGCCATCCATCTGTTCCTGCTCCTGCTACAACATATATAGCCCAATCACCAACTTTCCAATCTGTTATCCCCGATAGGCTAGTGCTACCAGCAACTGATACAATCCAAAACTGACCGTTTTCAGGAGAAGCAGAAGGTGGATTACCTGTGCTAGCGTCCCATGTTCCTTCAAATCGTAAACCTGCAGGTATTAAAGCTATTTTATTATTTACATAAGCTGTAGTAGCTATTGTTGTATTATTTACAGAATTAACTTGTGTAACTCCTGTAGTAGCCGTATTTATTGTACCGTTTAAATCACCTAAGAAAGTTGTTGCGGCAGCAGCGCCTGTTAAAGTAACACCTGTGTTTGTGGTTACAAGTTTTACAGAATTATTATAATATAATTGAACAGAATCATTTGCATCACATCTAAACATCTGTGAATTACCTGCGGAGTTTAATATTCTAAAAAAATCTCCATTAACTATTATAGACCCCGTACCTGCATCTTTTATATAACTATTACTTCCATCGTGGTATATTTGAAGGTCATACGATGCACCCAGCAATAATTTTCCTGTATCTGTATTTATACCTACATTTCCGTTTGCTCCTGTTACAGTAATTGTTCCTGTTGAATCTATTGTTCCTGTGTTTATTGTGCCTCCTGCTGTAGTTTCAAACTTTTTAGCTCCATAATGATTTAATTCTACTGAGCCCTTAGAGCCATCTATTTGAATATATGTAGCAATACCACCACCACCATTATCACTTTGTAAAATAATATCTCTGTCCTGAAAATTACTTCTTATGTATAAATCTCCAGTATCATTTTCTATATAAGAATTTAAGCCATTATGGAATATATTAAAATCTCCTGAACCACCAAACTGTGCTTTTACATTATCATTTAATCTTGTATTTTTATTAAATAAAGTTCTTCCTTCACTACCGTCAATTTGTATATAGTTTTCAACCCCGCCAGATCCATTATCTGACATAAAAACTATATCGCCATCGTTTTGGTCGTTTCTAATTTTTAAATCACCTGCTTGATTAAATATCTGCGAATCAGTACCATCGTGAAAAATTAATAAATCCTCACTTGTACCTATTTTTAACCTAAAATTATCAGGCATCAAAACACCATTAGTCCCAGTCATAGTACCACCAGCAAGCGGTAAGAAAGGTCCAAGCCCACCGCCGTGAGCATCTACATAAGCTTTGTTTGCCGCATCGGTACTTGCTGATACTGTATCTACACCTGTAATTCTACCTGTACCTATTAAGTTAATTTCTTTAGTTCTAAAAACTCCATCAGCAGCCGGTACTCCTGCGCTTGTATACGAACCCCAGTTTAAATGGCCATTGTCGCTCATCCAAAGTGAGTTAGACACTCTACCACTCCAGTGAAAGTTTAAATTAGGTGAGTATTTGTCATCTGCAGAACCAGACCCAATATTCCCTCTTTCTAATATGCTTATAGGTGAGTTTGCCCAGTCATTTCCATTTGTAAGAGTTGTTTCAAACTCCGACATACCACCTTGAACAGATAGTTTACTTACACTTTCTCTAACCGCTGTTGCATTAATTAAAACTGCGCCCGCGGAATTAATACGCATTCTTTCTGTGCCTCCTATTTGAAATTGAAAATCACCGCCATTAAACCTCATTGTTTCATAAGCGGTTGCACCAGACGTTCTATTAAAGCTTAAAATTTCATTAACTCCTGAAACATAATTTGGTTCAATTTCAATTCCAGAACCTCCTCCGTTAGAAACAACAAACTTTCTAGTAGGAGTAATTGTTCCAATCCCGACTTTAGCTGATGATACTCCACCTGATCCACCTATAGCAGTTAATATTGCGTGTCCAGCGGGTGCTAAATAAATTCTATTTGTATTGCTTGGACTTTGATATCCAGTTTGGATTGTAAGTGTGTTTTGACTTGCTTGATCAAATGTTATACTAGCATTTTGAGTACCACCAGAATTATCATGCATCAATATTTGAGAGTTCCCTCCTCCTGTATTTGTAAGTAGCAATTGAGGCGCTGTAGTAGAATTAACAGTTAATTTAGAGCCAGGATTAGTCGTCCCGATCCCAACGTTGCCAGTAACTCCTTGAACCACAAATCTAGTGTTAGTATCTTGTACTAATTTTAACAAAGAACCACTTGCGTTAACATCATAAAGTTCTAAATAATCAGTAGGGGTTGTTCCAGCGCTTCCAAAGACAATTTTGCCTTGATTTGGTATTCTAATGTTACCTGCTACTTCTAGTTTTTGATCAGGCGTAGTCGTCCCGATCCCGACGTTGCCACCATTTATAACAAATGTTTTTTGAGCTGATTGGTTAGCTATTACAAAATCATTACCAGCGTCAGTGTCAGTACCAATTAATGCCCCATAAGTTCCAGAGTCATCATCTTGTATGCTTATCCAAGCTTGATTATCTGTAGATTTAAAAGCGCTTGTAACGTTAGTTGTTCCAGAATTAATTTCTAACTTATACCCAGGGCTAGTCGTACCGATACCAACTCTACCGTTATAGTCAATTCTCATTTTTTCGCTTGCGCCGGCTGTAAAAAACTGAATGTTTTGATAACCGCTACTATTGCCATCTTCTGGATCTGCATATAGTTGCAAATTAAAATCAGATTTTATTGAACCAGCTAAAGATGTGCTAGTTAATTGTAGATAACCACCTGAACCTCTAATATCAAGCGTAGACGCAGGACTAGTCGTCCCGATCCCGACGTTGCCATCAGATTTAATGATCATTTTTGTATCTGGAAATACAGCAGTTGCTACATGGGTGGTTAGGAAACGCATATCTGACGAACCATTGTCTAATGCGCTTCTAAGAACTTGTATTTTTGCGTTGTAGTTTACCGGAGTTGCAGAGGTAGATGATCCAAAAATAATTTCACTACCCCCACCAGGTGTATTTGATCCATTATTAAATAAAAATATACAATCCGAAGGTGAGCTTGCAAAAGGTGTAGTAATTTGCAGCTTTGCCGAGGGGCTTTGTTCTCCAATACCTACCGATCCGGCGAAATATCCATTATTTAAAAAATTTAATGCCATGTATTACATTGGATTATATTAATATTATACTATTGTGATAAGAGCTGTGTATGTTCCGTTGGATACTGTAGGTATAAATTTAAAGTCTAAGCTACCTGTTCCGTTTCCAGTTATATCTGGATATACCGTTTGTCTTCCCGACGTTGTTACCACTTCAGCTTTACAATTAGCGGCTAAAGCTCCTGCTCCAAACAAACTAGTTACACTTACTGTAAATGTAGTTTCACCTCCTGAATCTGAACCGCTATTTAATAAGACAGAAGCCCCGTAAGGGTTTGCTTGAGGTTTTAATTGCACCCAACCATTAGATGATACTGTAAAGTTTTCGCTATCAAAACCAGATACACCTTTTTGTGTAGCGCCATCAGAAGCTCCTGCACCGGCAACATTGTCATCTGCCTGTACAACTGTATAGTTTGATATAGCCGGAGATGAGTTTGCTGCAATAGCATTATTAGCAAATATAAAGTCACCCGGTTCTAACGCTTCACCTAAGAAGCTACCAGCAACCGATACCACAAAGTAATCACCCGTGTCTAAAGCTATGTTACTTGAACCTTCTAAGGCTGGAGAATTTGTAGTGGCATTGTAAGATCCTTTAAAAACCCCAACGCCAGCAACAAGCAATTCTACTTGACCTAAGTTAACCGCATCCGTTGCAGCTGTACCTGTTTTAAGTTCAGTGATTTTGTTGTTGTTCATGTCAAGCGGACTAGCAAAACTATTTGTTTCGTTTGCTTGAGTTTGTGTTATTACACCACCAACAGTTAAATCATCTATTATAGTAACATCATCTGTTAAAGCGACTCTGAGTTCTGATGCGCTTATTCTAGACATGGCTGTTTGACCGGTTGTTCCGGATATTGTAACATCGTCGTCAGTTCCAGTACTAGGGTCTAATCTAATAGCAGTACCAGTAGGTGCTGTAAGTAAGTCATACGTGGTATCATCTGAAGCAGGTATAGTAACTGTTTTTGTATTAACAGCAGTTACGTGGCCTGTTGTATTTGTAGTTATAGAGTCAAGAGCTGTAAACGTAGCACCGTAACCTGGTGCAGCAGTAGATGTGGTGTTTGATCTAGACGTTGTGTCGTGATTAACAATTGGTACAGGACCTGTTTGATTTGTAACGTTTATATAAGTACCGCCTTGTACTTCAGTTATATCACCAAATGGTATAGTTGCCCATTTATTAGCTTTAGTTAAGAATCTATCAGCAGCTGTGGAAGTACCATCAACAGCGGTAAGATCTACCGTGCCTACTGTTACATTTCCAATAGCTGAACTATTGTTTGTGCCAAAAGCTACGTAAGTACCACTTGTGTTAGTAAAAGTTTCAACACCACTTGTTGCACCTACTTCTACCCAAGCGCCGCCTGCATATATTTTAAGTGCATCTACTGTTGTATCAAAATATAATTGACCTTCTACACCCGTGCCGGCTGCAGCGTCGTTTGGTTGGTTTTCAATTCTAAGTTTTTCTACAGAATTTTGATTAAATGCAACCGTGTTTAAAAAATTTATTGCCATGTTTTGTTAGTTTAAGTATGCTTTGCCAGAGAAGCCAGCAGAAAAGTTTAATTGTACGTTATTATTATCTATATATGTTACCTCACCGTTTATAACCACATTATTATTATTGATTACAGAGACTGAAGGAAATTTTCCTAAGTTATGTTGTATGTTCCAAGTAGTAGCAGCCGCACCTTGCGTAAACACAAATGTAGGTGCGCCTTGCGAAGATAGAGTAAATACTGCAAAGTCGTAGTGCTTGTCTAAATCTAAAGCACCGTTGCCAAAAAGGTTTGTTAAGTTTAATGTAGCTACATTATTATTTAAAGTATAGGAGTCTATAGTAAAGTGGCCGAATAAACTTATGTTATTCTGTTCACTAATAAGTATATTGTTACCTACTAAATAATTCATAAACGGCCCAGTAGCCTGACCTGAGGCATCTGTCCCAGATATTTGCATTGTAGTTATAGCCGCTATATTGCTGCCGTCAGCCGGCCCTGTGAAAGCACCGGATTCTATGGTATCTTTATATTTAAATACCATTTGAGCAGATATAGATATCTTGCCTTTTATGTTGAGGTATTTAGCTACGGCTGCTGCTGTAAAGTTTCTAGTCTGTAGACCGGGAACAGAGGTACCTATCCATGAGTCTTGGTCAACTACATCGAGGTCTCTAGGATATGAACTTATTCTAGCCATGTGTTTTTATATTACTTGATATCTTATTGTAATTGATAAAGTGCCACCTCCACCTAATGTTGCTCCATTAGCGCATCCAAAGTTAATTGCACTGTTGGAAGAAGCTGCTGCGCCAGATATTGTAAATAAATAAGTGGAGTCCCCATCGATGTCCGTGTAATCGGTGCTTGGCATTGTTCCTTGCACTACAACGCTTGCTCCGCCTGTGCCGTTGCCAAGAGTTAAAGGCTGATCAAATGTGAAGTTATTTCCTGAGGGAACCCATTTGGCATGTGCTAATATTACTTGTGTAACCTTACCTGATCCTTGTGCAGGAATTATTTCTACGCTATTAGTCGCTAAAGCTAACCACTGAGAATTGCTTATATCTTTTGTTACTTCTGCATACCCTTGTGTAGCTAGTGTGACAACGTCGCTTATCGAAAAGTTTTTAGTTGTTGCTTTTTCGTTTGTTCCCGGTAAAGGCACTGACGTGCCTAATAGTAAGTCACCGGATTTAGGCGTACCCATTGGGTAACTGTTTGCTATAGCCATTATTTAGTAGATTTAAACATTAATAAGCTGACGAATGCGTTCCATCTGCTTTTGAGGTAGTTTTCAAACATTAAAACCTTTTCTCCTATTTTTATAATTAGTTTTCCCATATCGTATATTAGTATTTTGTTACTCTGTTGGTGTATCGATTGTATATGCCTGTACCGCCTGCTCTATCTATAGCTCTTTGCGGTGCATCCATGCTATTTCTGTTTAGACCTAAAGCTGTCCAGCTCCCGTCTGGATTGAGGAAGCCGTTTTTCTTAGCTAAGGCCATACCGAAGCTAGCATCTCCTACCTGCGCCATCAATCTAGGGATTAGTTCCCCGGTGCCCATAAATGCTTGTGTCTCCATATCTATATATACTTACATATATAAGAGCAAACTTACTATATAGTGCTCGTATGTGACGTTAGCCTACTATTATTATAACTTAAGTACCTAGTGTCACACTGTGGAAATAAAAAATCGTTACATATTACTGGCAGTTGTGTTGAATTTTACTAAATTTTTAAATTTTTCTCAGGAAAAGTCAACTTATTTCGCCACCCCCACGTTCATATATATAAGATTTTGCGTATATATCGGCGTTTTTGTTAAATCGTCACGTTATAAACGTTTAAGCTTTTTCTAGGAAACTACTTTGTAAAACTACAAACGTAATACGATATCAAGTGGATAATATATACGTAATCAATAATTAATCTCATGACACTACAAGAACTAACTACATTCGACAGAGTATTCCAGAACTATCTACAATTTAACGGCGGTACCGCAGCAAATGGTGATTCAACTACTTTTGCTCAACAATACTTGCCAGAAGTATATGAAGCTGAAGTAGAGCGTTACGGAAATCGTACGTTATCAGGCTTTTTAAGAATGGTTGGCGCTGAAATGCCAATGACAAGTGATCAAGTAATTTGGTCAGAACAAAATAGATTACACATATCTTATGATAATTGTACATTTGGTGGTGGTTTAATTACTGTAGCACCAGCTGCTGGATTTCCTGGCGTACAAAATACTATTTCTGTAAATGATACGGTTGTTCTTTTAGATACCGTTACAGGTGCTGAAGAAAAAGGTATTGTTACAGCTAGTGTAATCGGTGGAGCGGCTGCTGCAGGGACAATTGCTGTTGCTGGATTTGGCGGAGCTGCTGTAGTAGGTGGAGCGGCTTTAACAAGTGGAAGTATTAAAGTATTTGTATACGGATCTTCTTACGGAAAAGGCACTCAAATAAATCAAGCTGTTGGAAATGTGCAGACTGCTCAAACTAGAGTTTCTGTTGAGCCTCAGTTTACACAATACTCTAACTCACCAATAATCCTAAGAAGCCAGTACGTAGTATCTGGATCTGATATGGCTCAAATTGGATGGGTAGAAGTTGCAACTGAAGATGGAACTTCTGGATACCTATGGTATTTAAAAGCTGAATCTGAAACAAGATTACGTTTTGAAGATTACTTAGAAATGAGTATGATTGAAAGTGAGTTTAGTCAAATTGGAAATGCTGCTGCAACGTCTTTATTACCTGGTTCTGAAGGGTTGTTTGCTGCTATTCAATCTCGTGGAAATGTAGAAGTAGGATTTACTGCTGCTGCTGGACTTGACGAATTTGACGCTATCCTTAAGAATTTAGATACTCAAGGAGCAATTGAAGAAAACATGTTATTTTTACAGAGACAAACATCTCTTGATTTTGACGATATGTTAGCTTCTATTTCTGGTGGATTTGCTGGAGGTACTGCTTTTGGATTATTTGAAAATTCTGAAGAAATGGCTTTAAACTTAGGATTTAGCGGATTCCGTAGAGGATCTTACGATTTCTATAAGACTGACTGGAAATACTTAAACGATGCTTCTACTCGTGGAGGAATCAGCGGTATCAATTCAGTTGAAGGTGTATTAGTACCAGCTGGAACTTCTACAGTTTACGATCAGATCTTAGGAACTAATATCCGTAGACCATTCTTACACGTACGTTATAGAGCTTCACAGGCTGATGACAGACGAATGAAGTCTTGGTTAACTGGTTCTGCTGGTGGCGCATTTACTTCAACTCTTGATGCTATGGAAGTAAACTTCCTATCTGAAAGATGTTTAGTAACTCAAGCTGCTAACAACTTTGTATTATTCAAAGGAATCTAATTGATTCAACATTAATGTAATTCTTACCCTCGTTGTACTGACGAGGGTAATTATTACTCTTATAACTATTTAATTTTATTATATTATGGCTAAACAAGCTAAAGCACAGCAAGTTGAGGTTGCACCTCAAGAAGAAGTGGTAACAAAAGTTGCTACTCCAGTAAAACCTACAAAACCAGAGTGGGAAATTAAAGATAGAGTATATTATTTAAAAGGTAATAAAAACCCTTTAACTCTGACTATACCAGGAAAGCATACAAGAAAACATGCTTTACTATACTTTGATGAAGAAACTGGAAAACAAAGAGAAATAAGATATGCTACAAATCAAGACTCACCTTTAGTAGATGAACAAAAAGGAGAAGTTACAATGGGGCATATTAGATTTCTTAAAGGAACTTTAACAGTTAAAAAAGCTCAACAAAATTTGCAAAAGCTGTTGTCTTTATATCACCCTTTAAAAGGTAAATTATATGAAGAATTTAGCGCAAAAGAAGAAGCTATTGACGATTTAAGTATTTTAGATATTCAAATTGATGCTTTAAATGCAGCAAGAGCAATGGACGTAGATCACGGAGAAGCAATTTTAAGAGTTGAAATAGGGTCTAAAGTAAATGAAATGAGCTCTAAAGAATTAAAAAGAGATTTATTATTATTTGCTAGAAACAATCCACAATTATTTATTAGCTTAGCTAATGATGAAAATGTTCAATTAAGAAACTTTGCTATTAGAGCACAAGAAGTTGGCATCATAAGCCTATCACAAGATCAACGTACGTTTATATGGGTATCAACTGGTAGAAAATTAATGAACGTTCCTTTTGATGAAAACCCTTACTCAGCGTTTGCGGCTTTCTTAAAAACAGATGAAGGAGTAGAAATCTATAAGTCTATAGATAAAAAACTATAAAAACAAGTGATACTATATATAGGCGGTTTCGGCCGCCTTTTTAGTATATAAAAATAAACAAATGGCAGTAAGTATAAACACAGTATATCAAACAGTCTTGTACATATTAAACAAAGAACAAAGAGGGTATATACCCCCAGCTGAGTTTAATAGTTTAGCGACTCAAGTGCAAAGCGAAATATTTATGTCTTACTTTCCAGACGGTAATCAATTAAATCGTCAAAACCAAAAAAATACTCAAAACGATACGGAGTTTTTTAACATGTTTAAAGACACTGCTTATAAACTTTTTCCGTTTGAAAGAAATGCTGCCTTTACTTATAACACAACAAACCTTGGTTTTATATACTCAGGAGCTGGCGTTATATATAAAATAGGGGATATAATATCAACCTATCCTGGAAATCCTACTTACAATTCTGTAACAGAATTAGTTAGCCAATCAGATTTTAATAAAATTACAAGGTCTAAACTAACAATTCCTACCGTTCAATATCCGTTAGCGGTAACAACTCAAACAACTACATTGGTTGCTCCATCTATAGTGCAACAACTTCTTGTTAAAGTAACTCCTTTTGTTACAAATATGACATTAAATATAAACTGTCTTTTTGCACCAACTGTTCCTAATTGGGGATTTAATATTGGTACACAAGGACAATACTTATATGACGCCAGTGCTTCTGGTCCGTCTGTAGATTTTGAATTAGATATATCTGAAAAAAATAATTTAATAATTAACATATTAAAATACGCTGGAGTAATAATAAATGATCCTACTATAATACAAGTAGCTTCTCAAGAAGCCCAACAAACATCAATTAACGAAAAATCATAGTAACAAATGGGATTAATAACTGAAACAAATAAACAATACTATCAAGGTGCTCAGGGATTTTTATCTACTGGAGCAAACAATCAAGTATATTCAACTACATTTGATACAGATTTAGTATTCGGTGATTGGAACCCAGCTAATGCTAATTATGCTTTAAATAATTTTAAAGTATATACTAGCGCAAATGGTTTGCCTGGAACTTATACAGAGTATTTATTAGCTTACGCTGTTGTAAATAATGTTGTAGATATTACAGCTACTTTACCCACTGGGACTTTTGTTGTTGTGCAATTAAAAGTTTTAACAGGAGGTAAGTATGGTCAAACAGAAGCTGAAAAAACTTATGGAGATACCGTAGAAGATAATTACGGAAGCTATGAATATATAAAGTTAACAGATGCCATAGACAACTTTATGGTTGGTTATGTAGGGGATGGTAAACTAATACAAAATGCCAAAAAATCTGATGTATTATTTTTTGCAAAAAGATCTTTGCAAGAATTTAGCTATGATACTTTAAAAAGTATTCATTCACAAGAGTTAAATATACCTGCTAGTTTAAGCGTTATATTGCCTCAAGACTATGTAAATTACGTTAGAGTATCTTGGATAGATGAATTAGGTGTAAAAAGAATTATATATCCTGCAAATAATTTAACTATAGCTCCTTTTGGAACGCCTGTGCAAGATCAAGCAGGTGTACCAACACAGGACAACTTTGGGGAAAACATTGAAGGAACTTCTCTTACTTCGGAAAGATGGAAAAAAGCAAATGATAGTATAATAAACAGCCAACAGGGAAATGATATAGATGAAGTTATTGACTTTAGAAACGCTTATGGCATTGAAGGCAGCTGGAACTGGGGAAGACAATACGGATTAGATCCACAAACTTCTCAGGTAAATGGCTGGTTTAACATGGACGAGCGTGACGGTAAGATGTCTTTTTCAAGTAATTTAGCCGGCAAACTAATTGTATTAGAATACATATCAGATGGCTTGGGGTATGACGCAGATACTAAAGTACCTAAGATGGCTGAAGATGCGTTGTACGCGTCTATATTGTATTCTATGATATCTACAAGAGCAGGACAGCAAGAGTATTTAGTTGCGCGTCTTCAAAAAGATAGAAGAGCAAAGCTTAGAAATGCAAAAATAAGATTATCAAACATTAAACTTGATGAAATAGTTCAAGTCATGAGAGGCAAATCAAAATGGTTAAAACATTAAAATTTAATGGCACAAGCAAGAAATACTTTTATAAAAAGCAAATTAAATAAAGATTTAGACGCTAGGCTAATGCCTCAGGGTGAGTATAGAGATGCTTTAAATATACAAGTAAATAAATCTGAAGGAGATTCAGTTGGGTCTTTAGAAAATGTATTAGGGAATTACCCAGTACTTAACATAGCTACCTTGCTAACTGCAGGCTTAGAATGTATAGGTCAGCAAATTGATGAGTCCAACGGTTATGTTTATTTATTCTTAACTGATAATTTTCAGTCTCTATCATTTGATAAAGAAGCTAAAAACTACATAATACAGTTTGACACAAACAATTCAAACGAAGGAGCGGCTGCTACAAAAATATTAGTACAAGGCCCGTTTTTAAATTTTTCAACAGACTACAAAATATATGCATCAAATATATTAGAAGATTTTTTATTTTGGACTGACAATTATAATCAGCCTAGAAAAATAAATATAGGCTTTGCAGAAGACAATGCGAACTATTACACAACAGAAGATCAAATAAGTGTAGCAAAATATAACCCTTACCAAGCTATAGAGCTATGGCAAGCGAGCACTTTAGGCGGCACTGGAAAGTACGAAACCACAATGAAGGACGCCACTAGCAAATTTCTTCCAAGTGGTGGCATAGGCAGTTTTAAACAAAACTACACAGCCGGGGAAACTGAAGTAAGACTTTCTGCTTTTACAGGTCAAATTGCTGCATTTGACTCCAATACTCCGAGTACCAATTCAATAAGCGGCACTACTTACGGAGGCGCTACTGTGGGAATTCTTCTTAATTCAACAGGTGTTATTACAATAATACCTAATGCCGTAGTAACCTCTATTGTAGTTGCTGGCGTGGGGAATAGTGCATGGGATCTTACAATATCAAACGCGCAGTTTCCAGCTTTATCTGCAACAGCAGAGCAGATAGTCTTAAATCCAAACCTTTATTATAATCCAGACTTTGCAGGCGATCCTGCTTATTTAGAGGATAAATTTGTTAGGTTTAGCTACAGGTATAGATTTGATGACAATGAATATTCCATAATGGCTCCGTTTACACAGCCTGCATTTATACCAAAACAAGATGGATATTTTGTATATAATAAAGACACCCCGATTAACTTACAACTAGAGGACGATCAAACAGCGGCATACAGAAGTACAATTGTTTCTTTTATGGAAAATAAAGTTGACGATATAACTTTGCGTATACCATTACCTTTTGAAAAAAGTGAACTTAGCAATAAATTAAAAATACAAGAATTAGAAATACTTTATAAAGAGTCAGACGGCTTGGCTGTAAAAGTTATAGATACAATACCTATAGCTAAATTAACAGAAAGCCCTTCTGTTGATCCAAACACTTTTGCATACAATTACATATCTAAAAAGCCTATAAAAACTTTACCAAATGATGTAATCACTAGAGTTTTTGACAAAGTGCCTGTGCGTGCGCTTGCTCAAGAAATAGCTAGTAATAGAATTGTATATGGTAATTTTCAAAATAAACATACGCCGCCAACATCATTAGATTACAATGTAGGTGTAAGCCAAAAGAGTCCGTTTAATTTACAAGACGGAACAATTCGGGTAACAACCGCTAATACATATACCGAAGGCAGTACGATTGGCACAAACCAAGGGAGTGGCAACATTGAAGTAGGTAGTTTTGTTTCAGGTAGTGGGGCAGAGGCAGGTACGCAGATTACTGCTGTAACTGGAACAGAACCAAATTTTAGTAATATAACATTAAATAAAGATATAACAACAGCTTCGGCTAATACTGTTTTAACTATAACCGCATTTAGTGATGATAAAGATACCGTTTCAATAGTAGAATATCCTAATGCAACTGTAAAACAAAACAGAACATATCAAGTAGGTGTGGTATTGTCAGACAGATACGGCAGGACTTCTTCAGTTATTCTTTCAAGCAACGAAAATTTAGTAGTAGCAGAAAATAATGCTTTTCAAGGAGACACAATATATGCTCCTTATTTAGGCAAAGAAGTACAGGCATCAACATTTTTAGGTAATTCATTAAAAGTTTTATTTAACTCTGTGATATCCTCTTCTAATAACAGGAGCTTAGGTTCTCCTGGTATATACAACGGAGATGTTGGGGTTGATTATAATCCTCTTGGCTGGTATTCTTATAAAATTGTTGTAAAACAAACAGAGCAAGAATACTACAATGTTTATTTACCTGGCATAATGGCCGCTTATCCGCAAAATACTAGTTTAGAAATAAACAAAACATCGCATACGGTTTTAATAAATGATAATATAAATAAAGTTCCTAGAGATTTAAACGAGGTAGGACCAGATCAAAAACAATTTAGAAGTTCAGTTAGGCTATTCGGTAGAGTTGAAAATACAAATTTATCAGGAACACAATATGTTAGCAATACTTTAAATTTGCAAAACCCTGCCAAAATGAATGATCAGTATTATTCAGATAATCAGTCGCATACAGTTTCTACAATATCAACTCTCCAAGACTTATTTGATTATAACCCTAACGATAGACCAAGTCCTAGTTATTTTCCGCAGTTTTATTTACTAGACTCAAACCCTTTAGTTGCTAGATTAAGCACTGCTAATAAAATAGGACAAATAGCTACATTAAATTATAACCCAGGTGAAGCGCAAATAAACGCAGCAGCTACAACCCCTATCGATTACCCTGCTTGGACCGATACTACTCCAGTTACTGGTAATATTCCTATAAAAAACATTTCAGGAAGTATAGCAACTAATGCAATAGTTACAGGAATAGGTATTCCAGAGGGTACATACGTTGCAATATTTAATGTTGCTACTGCTAGTAACCCCGCTAAAATAGGTTTAAACAATGCTGTAGTTTTGTCAACAAATGATGTATTATATTTTGCTCCTGGGCGAGAATTAACACTTGGCAATCGCGAATTAACAATACCTGGAATTCAATATTTATCTGTGTATGAAACAGAGCCTGTAAATAGTCTTTTAGATATATTTTGGGAAACTACAACTACTGGCATTATAAGCGACTTAAATACTTTAATTTTAAATTCTAGTGATGCAGCTGGAGGAGTCGGATTGTTTACACCCGAGTGGGATGAAACTATAACAACTAATGATAATATATTTAATGCTCCAGTGTTTTTAGTCGACGCTTTTGGAACTAATTTACCTGTGTATGATGCAACGGGCCCAACAGCGGGAGTATTTAATATAGAACTTGGAAATGTCCTTAATTTAAATAATACAAATGTACAATCATTTTTTGAGCTAACATATACTAACTCGGGAACAGCTGCGGGTAGTTTTAATATAAAGCCAAAACCTAGTTACATAGATAACATATTTTTTAGCACAGATCAAACAGTAAGATTATTTAATTTTGAAATAACTGTTGTAACAAAAGATGTAGACGGTGTGGCATCTACAAATGTTATAGCCATTAATAATTCCCCATTAGGGCCCATTAATGTGTCACCAGTAACAACGCAGCGTAAAGAAAACGGAAATGTAGTACCTCAATTATCTGCAATTATCCGCAGTAATAGAACGCAAGTTTCATCTCCTATTGTTGAAATTAACGCGCACAACGGTGCTGGAAACACCTCATTAAGAACAAGCGACTTTGATTATACTCTTTTATCTTTTAATGACTTAAACGCTCCTGCGGGAAGCCAAAGCGTTTTAAATTCTAATTATTTTCAGTTAGATCAAAGTGTCGAATCAAGCACAAGCACAAAGATAGGTGCTATAAAATTATTACCGAACCAAAACATGCCTGCTAGCAGATTTCAATTTGTTTTAGCGGCAAGAGACGCGGGTGGGCAAGGTCAACAGGTAACTTATAGTTCTATAATAGATTTAAGGGTACAACCTGCAAGTGTTACAACAGCGGAATTATCATGTCTTGATGAACCAGGGGGTTCTCAAAACAACAATTATCCTATTGTGTTAATTGGAATAACAGGCGCAGGAATTGGACAAAACGGTTATTATTTATTTCCTACTACAGGTATAGGAAATTTGGATGATGGTAATAATACAATTACAATAAATAATACGGACGCCGTGACTAGCACTGGAGGAAGTTGCCCTAATGTTCCCACAATACCTTTCTTTGTAAGTGGAGGTTTAACCTCTACTACTAAGAATGCCGTATATACTTTATATGCAGGTATTGGAGGCAGCCACCCTTGTACTGAGTGCGGCGCGGCTTTTTCAACTCCAGTAACTGAAACCGCTGTAGATATTACCGGCTATAGCTTTGAAATAGTATAATGGAAATGTATAATAAAATAAGTAATAATAACCTATGGGAGCAGTAGTTGAAGTAAAATATTTTAACTCTTTTGTTTTAAAGAAGATTGCTATAGCTAATTCCGACATAAAGTGGAACGGCTCAGAAGGCATACCCGATAATGTGCCAGGTGGTTATCCTCAACCCTTCGAAGCTTCCAATGCAGAAAATAGCTGGATTATAGAAGAAGCCCGCATAAGGGGAGGTTATAATAATACTTCTACTGATTATGGGGCTAAAGCATATTTAGTTGAAGATGAACCGAATGCGGTAACCAGGTTTAATACATTAATATATTCAGGTATATTTAATTCAAGAACCGGTGTAAATAATACAAATGTTTTTTCTACAGCAGACGATATAACTAAAAGTGCTGATCCAGCTAATGGCTCTGTACAAAAACTATATGCTGAGGATACTAATTTAGTAATATTCCAAGAAAGAAAAGTTAGTAGGGCATTAATAGATAAAGATGCTATATATGCAGCAGAAGGAGGCGGAAGTGTTACATCAAGTAATTTAACTATAGGTGTTATACAGCCTTACGCTGGCAAATATGGTATAAGTAAAAATCCAGAAAGCTTTGCTATTTATGGATATCATAAGTACTTTGCAGATAAAGAAAACAATGCGATACTACGATTAAGTAGATCAGGCATTGATGAAATTTCTGCTATTAATATGAAAGATTTTTTTAGAGATAATCTAAATAATTTAAATACAACCGCTGGTGTAGGCTCTGTTTTAGGTGCTTACGATATATATAATAACCAGTACGTTACTTCTTTACAGCAATACAGTGCGCCAACAGTAATACCACAAGTGTACAATACGTTATCATTTGATGAATCTATACGAGGTTGGACAAGCAGATATTCTTATGCACCTCAAGTAATGTTTAGCTTGGGCGCGAATTTTTATTCTGTGCAAAAAACGGGTAATGCATTAAAATTATGGAGACATTACGACATTAGAGCTAAAAGAGGCATTTTTTATGATGTAGATGAAGGTGCTAATGTAACATTTATATTAAATGCAGAGCCAGTTAGATCAAAAACATTTAAGACAATAGGTTATGAAGGCAGTAACGGTTGGAAATTATTATCTCTTTCGTCAGATGCTACTGGTAAAAATTTAAACCCTTCTAATTCTTCTTTAGAAATGTATTTTGATCAATCAAGCGGCATAAGCAGTTACTACGAAGGGGAATACGCTTTTAATTCAAGCGGAGTTGCTATACCTAGATCAGGTTACAACGCTGCGTTCGGCACTCCATATCCTCCTGTGCCTAGATACTATGCAGGATTTAATAGAAAAGAAAACAGATACGTGGCTAATTTAGTTAACTCTACTTCACCTGCGCCGGGTGAGATTATTTTTGGAGGATCCATTTCTGGTATAAAAGGTTATTTTGTTACAGGGGTTATGGCAACAGATGAAACAACCGATAATGGCGGCGAAAAACAATTGTTTTCAATAGAAAGCGTATACACAACAAATAATGGATATTAAAAATATAAAAATATGTATGGAGCAATAATAGGCGGTGCTTTGTCAATAGCAGGCGGAATCTTTGGTTCTAATGCTGCTAAAAAAAGAGCCAGGGCCGCTGCTAGAGAAAGAAGAAGACTTAATAATAAATTAAATAGTTTAGAAAAAAATCGTCAAGCTATAATAAATCCATACGAAGGGGTAGTGGACTTAAGTAGTATGATTAGTAATCCTTTTGCAAATTTATCTGTAGCTACTGCCGCTGCTGAAATGAAAATAGAAGAAGCTGATATATCTTTAGCAAATACTTTAGACACTATACGACAAACAGGCGGTAGTGCAGGTGGAGCTACAGCATTAGCTCAAGCCGCATTGCAGTCTAAAAAAGGAGTAGCAGCTAGTATTGAAGCGCAAGAAAAAACAAATGAAGATAAAAGAGCTGCAGGAGAAGCTACATTACAGCAACAAAAAATGGCTGAGGCACAAAGGTTACAGCAAGCGGATGTTGCTGGTGAACAATTTATGTTTAGCACAAGAGAAGGAAGAGAGGTTGCTCAATTAGACAGAACCGCAGCTCAGTTAGGTATGGCTAAGCAGGCAGAGGCACAAGCAAACAAAGACCAAGCAAGCGCTATAGGAGGTATGTTTAATTCCTTAGGTAGCATAGCAGCAACACCTGGATTATTTGACCCAAAAACGCCGCCATCAACGCCATCAACAGAATAACACATGGAAAACGATAACATACTCAAAAACCTGTATTTAAAGCAATTCAACGAAAGTAATGCTATTGCTTATAATCAAGACTTTATATCTAAAACTAGTGACTTTCAGTTTCAGTTGTTAGACAACGCATATAGATTAGCTGGTAAGCACTATGCTAAAATAAAAATAGCTATAGAATCTAACAAGTGTGAATCAGAACACTGCGCAGTAGAATTAAGCCAATTAAAACAATTGCAAGAAGCGCCTAAGGCTTCCTTAGATTTCTTAGGATCAATTGTAGCTGAACTTAGCGTAACTGAAGAAAATAGCTTTGATCCTAACAATGATTACAGATATGCCGCAGCTAATAGCTTGATGACAGGTAAACCTGGTTTTTCTAAAACAGATGGCTATGAGGCTTATTTAGATTTATTAAGAGACGGTTCTCAGCAAATTGAGTTTATGGGCCCTGCTTTTAAAAGAAAACAAAATATATTGTTTCAAGGCAATACTATTGAAGTAGAAGTTGATCATCCTTTAATTATAAATAGCTCCGCTTTAGGAGCTTTAATAGATTCTGATACTTCTCTTGTTGCTTCAACACCAGAT
>JACLAB010012337.1_pt1 | contig 23991 bp, 14 predicted proteins | sample 8027921 | NCBI WGS metagenome assembly JACLAB01 (sample SAMN15725117, study PRJNA655200) | protist metagenome | isolation source: fluorescence activated cell sorting (FACS) single amplified genomes of... | place: USA: West Boothbay Harbor, Gulf of Maine | collected 2000-07-19
ACGACCCTCGCACACGCGGGTGTCTCGGCGCGCGCGCGAAAAAAAAAACAAAAACCGCGCCGTCGACGCGTACGCCGACGCGTTTTCTGTTAGATATCTGACGAGCAATATACGAAATATAGTAGCTTCCCCTAGTAACCTAGCGGGACTAATTGACGAGTTAACACTCATTAAGGAACTAATCGATCATAGCTCCTTGTAATCATTATCACTTATCGACGCACTAGGCCCGATTGCTCACGTAGTATCGGTTATAGCTCGCATCGTACGATTCTGCCATCTGCGACGACGTGCAGCACGCTAGCGTGGACCTACGACTAGTGTCAATCGGAAGAGTGCCTTTTGCGCCTCGATCGGTTTGTATAGAGTCGTTCTATTTTTAGAAGATTCTAAATATAGTAACGCCTGAAAAACGCTCACGAGATGTCGGAAGCGTTTCTACCAACTGACCTGGCATCGTTCACGAGTTTCAAGAACGGTATTCAAGGCGACAATGTAGTCGAATTCATCGACTTAATGGTTCAATCCTTGAACTACAGGTTTACGTCATCGAAAATCAATGGTAAGAGGAAAAATGAAGCGGTTAACATTTCGATTGCTGCCGATAAACTTCTGCGTCATTATATTGACGCGCGCTATAAGAACGAGAACGTAGATATCGCAAAGATAAACGCGATTGTTTCTTCGTTGGATGGTGCATTCCGAGATAACATCGATCTGTGCAAATATGTTTACAACGTATTGCAGGCTGGAGGGGATACCAACGGACTCCCGGGAGTGCCGCCTGCTAATGCCGAGAATAATCGTGTTACAGGGAAAGACTATGAGAAGTTACATCCAGGTAGGACATTGGTGCCGCTTGATGTCGCTGATCAAGAACTGGCTGACGGCATTTTCGACTTATCAAATGTATTCCCGGAGCAACTTAAGAAGCTCATAAGCGATATGAGGGCATCGAGAGCGACTTGGTCGGGAATTACTTTGTTAGACAGGTTACTCCTAGAATTGGATCCTTATTCAACGATCCAAACTCTCATTGAGAATCGGTTAAATGACGTTAAGTACACTGGATCTGGAGATATGGCCAATTTTTTGGGTAACAAAAGAAAACTGTTCACCTCCCTCCCAATTGATAGTCAAGTCAGACTCAACAACGGGCTGAGATTGCGCCAGCAGATACAATCTACATTCGCGATAAATGGAAACGACCTCACCACTTCGGAAACGATCGAGTTCAGTGGTTTCACCGAATCCATCCTTGTTATGTTATTAGCGTCTCCACTGTCTCGAACGAATGTCAAGAAGGTGTGTGAGGAGTTACTTTCCCAGCAGCGCGACAAATTGGACTTTACTAAAAGCACGAATAAGCTTGTTATTGCTGATAAACTCGATCAAGAAACATCACCAAAACAGCTTGCGGTGAATAATCTGAAGCGAAAGAAGTTCCAGCCGAAGGGAGCTTGCTTCAACTGTAAAAGGAAAGGTCACAGGTATTGGGAATGTAAATCGCCGTTACGTCCTGATCTGCAGCGACGGGTTGACAGGTTCACCAATAAGAAACCAAGAGGGAACGAGCCTGATCCAAAAGAGAAAGACGAGTGACCGATAAGCCTCGAGACGTATCATCTAAGCAGCAAAAATACTTTACTGGTCGACAGTGGAGCGTGTGTCAGTGTAATAAGTGACGCGCTAAAGTTGCACAGCGAACATCGGTCTCGAGGAAATGAAATACTGACTTCGATCAATGGCACAACCATTGTGACCAAATCAGGAATTGCAAAAGTTGGTCTCGTTGACGCGGAAGGAAAACATTTTGAGTTCCTCTTCGAGGCAAACTGTGCCCCTGGAGCAGACCTCCCAGGAGCTGGCATATTGTCGTGTACGGAATATTCGATCAACCTCGACGACACCGGTGGTATTATCAGACTGCCGGATGAAAATGGTGAATATCACCAAGTACGAGTTCGCCGACGTCACGACGGATTACCAGTTATTGATATGTCATCCAAAAGGCCCATATACTGGGTACCTAGACTAATTCATGATACACTTGGCCATGTGTCAAGTAATACATTATTTACAGCATTCGACAATGGTTGGATAACAAGTGACAAACCTCTGGACGAGTTACAAGCAAAATTGAATAATGCTGCCGATAATTGCGTCGCATGTAAGTTAGGTCAGGCGAGACAACAGAACCATGGCAAGAGAAGTACCAAGCGCTGTACCAAGCCGTTCGAGATGGTCCATATGGACATCACGTTCGGACCGCCAAGAGGTTCTATGGTTTGTAAGATCGTAGACCAAAAGGCATGTTTGACCGTTACGGATGAGTATACCAGATTCCAGTTGGTCTACCCCGTAGAGAGTAATCGGCCGTCCACAGTTGAGGAAAAGTCACTGGCACATGCGCTTAAGGAATTCAAGAGAGATTTGGCGTTAATTCAAGACCACCGAAGAAGATACCATCAAGATGGAGAAATTCGACTTAAGCGAATACACTCCGATGGTGGTGGAGACATCAAATCAGTATTTGGGAAATTCTGTGATGATCACGGAATGTTATTTTCCAAGAGTGATGTAGGACATCCGTGGCAGAATGGCGTAGCAGAAAGAACAAATCAAGCACTCAAGATAATTGCCAAAAAGCTCTTGATAGCAAGTGGCGTGCCGAGTGAGTTCTGGGTATATGCCATGAAATACGCCGCCACAGTAAGGAATATAACTGGAGTTAAAGTGCACAATGAGTTGCAATCTCCGTATTATGAAGTTTTTGGACACGGTGTGGATATCCAAGTCTTGCACCCATTTGGTTGTAAGGCGTATATGGCGCGGAATGTGATTGCTCAAAATTTGAGCAAACAGCACCCGGCGTCAAGGCCGGATTGGTGCATGAGTAGATTTCCGGTGTGGTTTATAGGTTACTCTAGTGTAACTTTACACCCGAAGAAATATGTTGTGGTTTTGTCCAACAGCATCCTGAAACGCCAAGGATCAGCACCAGGGTATGTCCAAGAGACGTCGGAGTTAATCTTCGATGATGAGAATTATGTAAGTAAACCGGCGCTAAATAACGCCGGGTCGGCGAATGCACAGAATGGGGAGGAGCCGCTGCCGGAGGGGATCATGTGGTTGATGCTGACGGGGGAGATGCCGAGCGAGGCGCAGGTGAGGACGCTGAGCGCGGAGCTGGCGGCGCGCGCGGAGGTGCCGAAGGTGGTGTTCGACGTGCTCGACGCGATGCCGAAAAACGCGCATCCGATGACGCAACTGAGCGTCGCGCTGATGGCGATGCAACCGGAGAGTAAGTTTGCCAAGGCGTATCAAGACGGCGCGCACAAGACGACGTTTTGGGAGCACGCGTTCGAAGACTCGATGGATATCATCGCGCGCTTACCCACGGTGTGCGCGGCGATCTACAGGCGAACGTTCAAGGATGGGAGGCTCGTCGCCGCCGACGCGAGTCTGGACTGGGCGGCGAACTTCGCGCACATGATGGGGCACGATTCAGAGGCCGTGAAGGAGCTCATGCGGTTGTACATGACCATTCACGTCGATCACGAGGGCGGGAACGTGTCGGCGCACAGTACGCACCTGGTTGGGAGCGCGTTGAGCGATCCGTACCTCTCGCTCGTCGCCGGCTTGAACGGCCTCGCCGGCCCGTTGCACGGCTTGGCGAACCAAGAGGTGCTGAAATGGCTCAACGAGACGCGCGAAAAAGTTGGCGACAACGCGACGAAGGAACAACTCACTGAGTTCGTGTGGGCGACGCTGAAGAGTGGCAGAGTCGTTCCCGGATACGGCCACGGCGTGTTGCGAAAGACGGATCCGAGATACACGTGTCAGCGCGAGTTCGCGCTCAAGCATTTGCCCGACGATCCGATGTTCAAGCTCGTGGGTAAGCTCTTCGAAGTCGTCCCGGGCGTACTCACCGAGACTGGTAAAGTGAAGAACCCGTGGCCCAACGTCGACGCGCACTCGGGCGTGTTGCTTCAATACTACGGCATCACCGAAGCAAACTTCTACACCGTCTTATTCGGTGCCTCGCGCGCTATCGGCGTCTTGAGCCAACTCACGCTGTCTCGCGGGTGTGGATACCCCATCGAACGCCCGAAATCCGTCACGTCGCAGTGGATCGAGGAAAAGTTCGGCAAAGTCGAGGCGTAGCTGCGTCGGGCGCCCACCGCCGGCGCTCCTCTCGCGCGTCTGCGTTTTTATTTCCAAATACAATCCTAGTACCACAACAATCGCGCCGGTTTCACTCTCACTCGACTCACTTGAACGGATTCGCATCCGCTCGTTTCGCCTGCTCCACGTCCGCCGCCGTCGGCGACGCCCTTCGCACGTTTTCGCTCACCAGCTCCGCCGTCGCCGCCGCGTTCCCCGTTCGCCCTCCCGACGTCCCCTCCAGCACGTCCATCTCCGCGTACAACCGCGTGGCGACCTCTTCCTCCTGCAGCATCGCCGCCTTCTGCGCCTCCCACGCCTTCTCCGCCTGCTCGCGCGTCAACTCGCCGCGCTCCTTTCGGAATCGCTCGAACGATTCCGCCCACTCGGGCCTGGGCGGTTTCGCGCCCTTGTTCCGCCCGCACCGCGACGCCGCGGGCGCGCACGCGTTGAACATCGATCGCCGCGCCCGCGTCGCGCGCTCGTCGCGCGCGCGCGCGCGCGACGACGGTCGTCGAGTCGCACAATGCGGCTCGGGGTCGGTCGTCGAGCGACGCCGCGCGTCGCGCTCGCGCGGCGCGCGCGCGCGACGACGCGCGCCGCGACGACGCGCGACGTCGCGCTCGCGCTGCTCGATCGCGACGGGGTGATCAACGTCGACGTCGGCGCGCCGGGCGTCGTGGACGTCGCGCAGTTTGCGCTCATCGACGGCGCGGCGCGCGCGGTGCGAGCGCTGAACGACGCGGGCGTGCCGACGGCGGTGGTGACGAACCAGACGGCGATCGGTAAGGGGTACGTCAGCGCGGCGTACGTCGAGGACGTGGTGCACGGGGAGATGCGACGCGCGCTTCGCGACGACGCGGGGGCGACGCTGGGGGAGATTTATTACGCGCACAAGGCGAGAGATGAGCCGTGCGATCGGCGAAAGCCGGCGCCGGGGATGGTGATCGAGGCGCTCGCGGCGAATGGGCTCGCGGATGCGCCGTCGCGGGCGGTGTTCATCGGGGACACGGTGACGGATATGCAGGCGGCGGCGAGAGCGGGCGTTCGAAGATGCTTGGTGTGCACGGGGTACGGAGAGGTCATGGGTGAGGCGCTGCGGTCGAGAAATCAACGACTGCCGTACAGAATAACGATGCGCGCGGACGATCCGACGATGTCCATTCCCGATGAGTGCTTCCCTCTGGATGTGTATCACGACTTGGCGCACGCCGTTGATTGTTTATTGGCAGTGCCCAGTTTTACGTAGTTCTAGCTCTAGCGTGCTCCGTCAGGAGAAAGATGGTCTTGTACATGCGCAAAACCATGTAGATTGCTTTGCACGCGGCGTCGTGCGTCATCTGGTCGCACGAACCTTCCGTGATCGTCGCCAACAAATCGTTTTGCGCTCGCGTGATTTCCCGCAGCCTCTTGCTGTGCTCGGCGCCGACGTCGCGCGCTCGGTCATCGGCCCAGCTCGAGCGCGCGCGCAAGGCGGACGATAAAAGCTCGTGAGCCTCTGTGCTCGTCTCAATCTGCTCGTCCGGCCAAACGAGATGTAACGAACGACGATCGCCGTCGTGCTCCCGCGTCTCGTCTTTTCCCGCGGTGGTCAAGCGTACGTCGCGTTCGAGCGTGTCGATCGCCGTTCGCAACGTCTGCGCGTACGTGACGTCGGCGTGAATGCGGTCCCGCGACTCAAGGAACGATCGCGAAATCATCATAAGCTGTCGCGCGCCCGCGACGTCGTACTTGGCGCGCTTCAACAAAACTTGCAGCACTTCGTGATCGGTCCAAGTGTATTCTTCGAGCGTCTTGCGCCGCTTTCGAGTCGCCTTCTCGCAGAACAGCAGCTGGCTCTTCACGCGCACGATCGCCGCGTCCAGCGCATTCGCGTCGGCCCGAGCCTCGCTCACCCCGACCGGTGACGCCGACGCGTGCGCCGTCGCGTGCGCCGGTCCGAACCTCGACGGTTTCGGCGTCTTAAAGACGCTCTCCGGCACGACGCGTTGCCCACACTGCACCGAGCTCAGCGTCAGCCGTCGCTCGTCGAGATCGCCATCCGGCGTTCCGTGCACGCCCTCGTCGTCCAGCGTCGGCGCGCTCGAGCTCGACCGCCGAGGCGCGGCGGACGCCCCGTCCCGTCCCGTCTCGCGTCGCTCGCCCCGCGTCTCCAGCCGCGCCAACTCCTCCCTCTTCGCCCTCGCGTACGCCTCGCGCGTCCATCCGCCGCGCAGCGCGATCTCCACCGCTTCGATCGCGTCCACCGCGTCGACGGCGTCGAGTCCGATCGCCGCTCGCGTCGCGTCGCCCTCCACGCGCGCCGCCGCGCACCTCGGGCACCGTCTCGCGTTCGCCGCCGTCAGTCCCTCGCACGCGTCGCACGGCACCACGCGCGCGCCGCACCGCGCGCACGCGAGCGACACGAGCGTGTGACACAGCGTCGGCGTCTCCACGAGCGCTGCGCGCGCCGTCGCCGTCGTCGTCGTCGTCGTCAGTCGTCGCGTTCGTCAATTCGGGCACCACGCATCGCATCGCATCGCGTCGCGTCGCGTCGCGTCGCGTCGCGCGCGTCGCGCGCCGTCGCGTCGCGCGCCGTCGCGAGTCCGCGATCGCGCGCACCGCCCGTCGCCGTCGGCGCGTGATCGCACGCGCCTCGGCGCGCGCCGTCCATCGCGCCGCACTCTGCGGCGAATCGAATCCAATCCAATGTCGCGACGCCGACGCGCCGACGACGACGCCGACGCGCGCGACGCCAAGCGCGTCGCCGCGACGCCCGCCGGCGCGGTCGCGCTGCACATGACGCGCGCGCAGCTCGCGTGCGCGCGCGCCGGGTGCGTGGTGTGTCGGCGCGCGGTGTTCGCGACGGCGGGCGTCGCGAACGCGCCGAACGCGCGGCCGGAGGCGTGCGCCAGGGCGCGGGACGGCGGCGAGCGAAGGAAGCGAATCGGACTGTACGACGCGCGGCGCGCGCGCGCGCTGACGGTCGGCGACGGAGACTTCACGTTCTCGAGAGCGGTGGCGAGGGCGCTGGGAGGCGCGGGGGTGACGGCGACGTCGCACGAGACGAGGGCGTCGTTGGACGCGATTTACGGCGCGCGAGCGATGGAGGAGACGCTGGGAGAGCTGGAAAGGTTAGGGGCGCGCGTGATACACGGCGTGGACGCGGGAGATCTGCGCGGGACGCTGCCGGAGGACGTGGAGCGAGGGACGTTCGACGCGGCGATTTGGAACTTTCCGTGCGTGGCGCGCGACGCGGACGGGTCGGCGAGAGAGGCGGCGTTGGGGGGGTACGACGCGAGGAGCGCGGAGGAACTGGAGGCGAATCGGGCGCTGGTGGAGCGGTTCGTCGCGGGGGCGAGCGAGTACGTGGTGAAGAATGGTGGGGAGATTCACGTCACGCACAAGGTGGGCATGCAGTGCGATTGGGGCATCGAGAGCGCGGCGGCGACGACGGCGCCGGGCGTCGTTTGTGCCGGAGCGGTTGTTTTCGATCGAATGTCGTACCCGGGGTACCGTCCGATGAAGGCGCTCGTCGCGAAGAGCTTTCCCGTCACGGATGCGCGCACGTTTGTGTTCACGAACGCGGAGGACGGCGCGTCGATTACGCTCGCCGAAAAATCCAAGTTGGTGAGCAGAGTTAATAATACGCAATAGAGACTGATTCAAAATGAACAAAACGCTAAGAATAGAAACCGTAGGCACAACATGAAATCGTAGATATTTCGAGCACATCAATAGATACAAACAGAATCAACACAAAACGACAAATCATATACCTTACGCGCCTTTAACGCCGGTGAGACCTCTTGCGAGTTGCTTGACGTTCTTCACGCCGGCGCGCGTGTACTGATCGTTTTCCCACGCGGCGCCACCGGCGCGACATCCACCCTCCCAAACGTGAACGAACTTATCCATCCCCTTGTAATGCTTTTCGAAGATGCGTCTATAGTACATCTCCTCCTTACTGTGCGGAGGGTTGATTGGGTACGTCGACTCCGCCTTGGCGAAATCTTCGTCGGATACTTGTTCTTCGCAGAACTTTTGGAGATCCTCGACCCAGTTCAGGCCGACGCCTTCGCACTGCATCGCCTTGGTGCGCCAGAGCACGGGATCGGGGATCTCACCGTCGAACAACGCGCGCAACGCGTGCTTTTCCGGCTTTTCTTCGCCTTCGATTGTTTTGTACTTTGGATCAACCGCCATCACGGCGTCGATGACGCGCGGATCCAAGAAAGGCACGCGCGCTTCCAAACTGTGCGCCATCGTCATGCGATCGGCACGCTGGCAGTTCACGTTGTGCAAGTGACCAAAGATTCGACGGAGTTCGTTGTGCACGTGCTTGGAGCTCGGTGCATCGCGGAAGTAGAGGTAACCGGCGAAGAGCTCATCGGAGCCTTCGCCCGTGAGGACCACCTTGACGTGTTGCGACGTGAGCTTGGCCAGGAAGTAGTTCGGAATGGCGGATCTGATTAGCTCCGGCTCGTAGGTTTCAAGATGGTAGATCACGTTTTCGATGTTCGCACACGCCTCTTCGGACGTGAAAAGGTACTCGTGATGCTTCGTGCCCAAGAACTCGGACATCATACGAGCGGCGGTGACGTCGGGTGAACCCTCTTGACCGACGGTGAACGACAGGTACTCTTGCCCACTCGCCTCGAGGAATGGCTTCAAAACAGTGGATACGACCGCAGAGTCGAGACCGCCGGATAAAAGAAGCCCGATCGGCACATCAGCCATGGTTTGATCCAGAATTGCCTCTTCGAGAATCGCGCGAACGTGCGACGTGTCTTTCGTACCGACGGCGTCGTCAAAGTCCCAGGTCGGATTGTACCACTTCACAAAGCCGTCCTTCGGAGTCCAGTAATAACCCGCCGGAAATTCTTCGATGCGTTCGCAGTCTTGATCGCAGATGGCTTTAAGTTCGGACGCGAACCACATGACGCCATTCTTGCCGTACCCGATGTACAGCGGTTTGATTCCGCAGTGATCGCGGGCGGCGATCATGTGCTCACCGTCGTCACCGACGACAACGAAACCAAAGATCCCGTTCAGCTCTTTCACGAACTCGTTTCCGAGATGCTTGTAGAGCTGCAATAAAACCTCTGAATCACTTCCCGTCTTCGCCGCCGTCAACCCGTACTTGGCTTGCAGTTTACGAAAGTTGTAAATTTCCCCGTTCGCGCACACCGCGTACGTCTTCGCCGCGTCCTCGTACACGATCGGTTGTTTACCACCATCGGGGTCCATGATGGCAAGGCGTTCGTGCGCCAATCCATAGCGCTTCGAACCGTAATATCCCGAGCCGTCCGGCCCTCGCGTTCGCATGCGCGCGCTCAGCTCGCGCATCAGCTCCTCTCGTCCGTCCTCCATCGCCGCGTTCGGGTCGTACATGGCCAGAATGGAGCACATCTGCGTTCCGAGCGCGCCGGAGCCCTGTCGCGCGTCATCGCGCCGTCGCGCGCGTCGTCGTCAGTCGCACGTCGTCGACGCATTTTCGCCGCCGCCGACATCGCGCGCGTTCGCGTCGTCGCGCGCACCTCTCCCACCGCCTTCGGCGCGTCTTGAAGCAACAGCGCGTTTGAAATTGAGTTCTTCGACCCGCGCGCGGTGAGTCCGCGCCCCGCGATCGCGCTGCGAAGCGCCGCGCGCGGCGAACGCGACGCGGACGCCGCGCCGACGCTTCGCGCGCGGACGGTGCCGACGCGCGCGGCGCACGCTCGAAGCGCGCTCGACGCGCCCGAGCGGTGCATCGTGTCGGAACGCGGTCGTCGCGACGCGCGTCGTCGAGGCTGGCGCTCGCGCGACGCGCGCGACGAGCTGTGCGGGCTCGGCGACGCTTCGGTGACCCAGGCTGTCGACTGGGAAGACAAACAGTCTCGGACCGTCGCGCGAGAGGCGCGCGAGAGGCGCGAGACGCGGCGCGTGACTTCGAGCGGGAGCGTAAACAACTAAATGCGTGTGAATGATTACATCCGCGGCCCTCGAGGCGTCGCGCTGGACTTCGCGAGGGCTCAGTCGGTTTGGTCCTCGAACGCGCCCGCCGAGGGCGAAGGGCCAGCCGCGTTTGGATCGATCGCGGGGATCGCAGGCATCGGGGGTGGCGCGTCGGCGCCGATGAGCTTGAGGATATTCATCGCGCGCTTTTGCGCCTCGATGCGCTCTTGCGCCAAGACCTCGAGCTTGGCGATCTGGTCGTCCCACTTGGCTTCCTTCGCCTTTGCGACTTCCAGGTCGAACGACATCTCTTGCACTTGTAAATTCTTAATGAAATCTCTCAAACACTCCGCGATGGCGTAGGTGTCGATGCCATCGTTATATGCCTCCTCGATTCTATCCACCAGCTTCCGCTCCTCGCTCACCGGAAGCTCCATGAGCTCGTCCATCACGCGCTGCGCCGGCGACGCCGACAACGTCATCAACGCCTGCGTCATCACCTGAATGATATTCTGCAGCACCCCGAGCGTCTGTTCGCTCTCGCCTCGCTTTTTCGACTCCGTGAACACCAAATATCCCGCCCCGAGCACGCCGGTCGTGAGTTCACCGCCGTTCGCGCTCGCCTTGACGTTGCTCACGATGCCCTCCCACGACGTCGCCTGAATGATTCTATTAAACGTCTTCACGTCCTCGTCCGACGGTTCGGTGGAGATTCCGTACATCGCGTCCGACTGCGCGCGCCTCGCGACGTCGCGTCCGCGCCTCGCGCGCCCAACGCGCGCGCGTCCGCGCGTCCGCGTCGTCGCGCGTCCGCCGCCGCCTCCCGCGCGCGTCGTTCGCGCGTTCCGGAACGCCCGGCGCGTCGACGACGACGCCGCGGACGCCGGCGCGCCGGCGCGCATGCGCCGCGCGACGCGTTCGACCGTCGCGGCGCGCTCGAGGTCGATCGACCGTCGCCGCGCGCGCGCGCGAGCGCCGACGCGCGCGCGCGCGCGACCCTTCGCCGTGGGCAGACGGTGCGACGACGTCCGTCCGTGTTTAACGCGACGTCTGAGACCGTGGGCAACGACCGCGCGTTACCCTCGCCTCGCGCGCGACACGCGCGCGCGCGCGACGGCCCCGCGACCGCCGACGCGCGACGAACCGCGCGCGCGCATCGCGCGTCGTCGCCCGCGCGCGCCGGGAGCGCGCGAGACGGACGCGCCGACGCGCGCGCGACGCGAAAGAAACGCGAGCGATCTGCGGTGGACGCGTCGCGACGGCGGAGCGCGCGTCGGCGCGTCATGAGAGGACGCAAACGCGAGAGCGACGACGACGGACGCGCGACGCGAGCGCAGGAGGGACGGGGGACGACGCGACGACGGCTGGAGGACGGGACGTCGACGACCGGGGATGAGACGGAGTTGTTAAAGGTGGGCGCGCGCGCGACGGGGACGCCCGGGACGACGCGCGAGGGACGAACTCGAGGACGACGCGCGATGCGCGACGCGATGACGGTGATGCGAAGGACGATGTGGTTGTCGATGGTGAGACGTCGAACGCGAGACTGACTGAGGACGGCTTGACGTCGCGCGCGCGCAGAGAATCGCGGAGTTGGCGCCGGACGCGAGGTCGTCGGTGCTGAACAAACTGTTTTCAGAGTACGGGGGGTCGCCCGGGAAGTCGCCGACGGGGAAGGGCGTCGCGTCGCTGGTGTCGCCTGGCGATAGCGTGGACGCGGCCACGGCGACGAAGGCGTGGAACTGGCGCGAGGATGCTTCGGAGTGGGAACTCAAATCGCTCACATCCGCGCTGGGGTTGCCCAGCGCGGGGACGCGGCGGGAGCTCGTGGAGGTGGTGCAGAAACACCTGACTGATTTGGCGGAACCAGCGGATCAGTTGAGCGTTTCGCTGGCGAAGTTGGCGAGAATCATAACCGCGCACGACAAGAGTCCTAGTTTAAAGCTGGGGGAAGGAGATGACGTCGTACGAGTTCGAGACGCGGTGCTCAAGTTGCACGAACGCGCGAAGGATCAGGTGGAGCTCGTGTTAGAGGCTGATCCGTTCAAAGAGATGCAGAACCGCGAACAAGGTCCGTGCGTGTTAGATTTGGCGTACTTGTATATGGACTTTGTGAGTCAGGCGTTCGGGACGATGATGCCGTTGCTGCGCGCCGAGTCCGTTGGTGCGTTGGAAGCCGGAACCAGTGTCACGCAGCAGCTCAACCGCTGCATGTTTCTGATATTCAAAGTGATTGGGACGTCCACAAACGAGGGCAACTTGTACGACCCGCGAAGAGCGGGCAAATTCTTGATTGAACTCGGTAGATTGCGACGGGCGTGGCGGCTGAATTGCGGAACTATAGAAAGTTTGAACTCTCACTTTGACGAAATCGTCAACTCAGTTGATAGCGTCGTCGCCAGTGGGTCCTCGGCCGACTTCGAGTCTTACGATCCGACGCAGATAATTCAGTTGACCCCTTACGCATTGACAGAGCTGCACGAAAGTTACCATGGCCCGCCGACGCACGCACCGAGTACCGCGAGAACGCAGGAACCGCCCGACGTTCCAAAATCGTGGTCAGCCGTGTGGCAGCCAGTCAGTGGTGCGAGCTCCCCGGGAAGACAGAATGTCCGAGATGCGTCGACTAGCCCAGAGGATAACGTAGGCATGCAAGACTCGGGAGAGCGCGTCCCGCGCTCGAGTAACGACAGTCGCGACGCTCCGCATGTTTCGAGTGGCAACGAAGACGGTGCGGTGGAACATGCGATTCCACTTAACCGAGCTCTCATGGGTCTTCATGACCAACGCGAGCGGCGGCGTGACGCGCCTCCGTCGTTGGTGGCGCAACGTTCAACGTCAGCGAACTTTGCGCAGCGAGCTTGGAGGTTTGAGATGCCGCAGCGTCGTGTTGCAAACGACGAACACGAACTACTGATACCGCGTCCCGGCGGGCACGTCGTCGATCTCAACGACCTTCATGGACCCAACCAGGGCGAGCCAGACCTGACTGGAATGATCAACAACAATCTGACCGTTAGTGATCGCGCTTTCATGGACTGGGTGAATCAAGAACACATGGATGCGATGGTAGATGACATTACGTCAGGCCGCCGTGCGGCGCGTGACGCGGGGGAGGCGGAGAACGATGACGCCCAGGCAACACCGACGGACGCGAACGAGGCTCGACTCCATGCATCTCGTTTAGCGAGTAGCACACAAGTGCACGCTCGTCTGACGTTCACTGAACGCGGCCAACCAGTACGCGTGCCGACGCAACAGCCGTTGAGCCAAGCGCGTATGCGTGAAGCTACCGGGATCACGCGTCTCGTCAGCAACCTTTCCACGCGACTTCGATCTGTTTCGGCGCCGTTATTGGATACTGGAAAGAATAAGACTCGGTCTCCGAATACGATCAAGCTCTTCGAGCACATCGCTCGCTGGGAACTGCTCGGGTACTCCAATACAGCGGACGTTTCAAAGATTGGTACCGGTTTACCGCATCTGTTGTGCGAACGTCTTGCCAAGCAATCCGCTAAAGACGGGCGTTGGTGCGCTGTCTTGGGTCGTGCGCTCACCGTTCACTGCATGCCGATGCAAATATGTATAATGAACGGCTTACTTAGCGAAACGAATGATGAATTTCCCGCAACCATGGCGCCTGCGTCGATGTTCTGCACGGCCGTCACCGTGGTGATTCGCATGGTGCTGGCGGCATACGTTGAAGCGGGCGAAGCCCCGAAGCTGCGCCCGGCTAACTGGTGGAAGACGCTGGCACATCTGGCAGACGTGCTCATTTGCTGGAGTTCGGGCTCGAACGGTATTTCATTGACGTTCCCAAACACTGGAAATAGCGGACGTCATGAAATGAGCGATGTCGTGGCTAAAGCCATCCTTGCCGGACTCGTCATGGAAGGCGATGACGCCACATTGAACGCCGAGTTCTCGTGGGGGAGGTTGTTCGCGAAAGCTGCGCCGAAACTTTTGCACGATTTGGCTGATGCCGAGGTATCGACTACGGTTGTGGACTCTGTGAGCGGTCTCTGTTTTTTGTTCGCGCGCATCATTTGCGACGCAGCGAAAACGGACACTCGATGGGTTCCGGCGATCGAGCTCACGCAAACGACGATCCCACAGCAACTTCGACAAAGTGTACTGGAAACTGCTGCGTGGGCGAAACAAGTAAGATTTACGGCTGAGCGTGCCGGTTCTGTGTCTGCAGACTACATGAATAAGGCGGATCTCACTGTTAACGATGATCCTTCAGTACCAGGTTTGGCGTTTCACGACAAAGTCAACGCTCGCAAGGGCGTCCGCCTCGGTGTTCTCGTCGCCTTTTCCGCGGCGATCTCATCGGTTTCTGGCATGCGAATCAAATCGTGTTGCTCGAGCGTTACGGTGCCACTCGACGATGACAGTGCAGCGCTTGAAACTGGCGCTGAGGCCAACTCGAAAGCCGCAGTGAAAAGTCTCAAGCTTGTACCAAGTTCAGCGAGCAACTCGCGACGAGCAAAGCGCTCTCAAGCGAACGACGTGATCGACCTCGATCCGGTCGTCGCGGCGCTTAACGACTGTATTAGTGCTCTTGCATGTATCGCTACGCCTTTGGCAATATTGGGATGGGCTCTGGACGGTGGCCACAAAGGTGTTCGAGGCGGTTTGTCCCTCTTGGGAAATTCGCGTTGGTTGACTGATTCGCAAGGAGAATTCCCGGTGTACAGTCCAGCGCAACAAATCGTCGATATGACTCAGCTTTTATTGCATTGCTTCTGCGAGCTTCGTCCACCGAATGCATCCGCATCGAACACCGTCAACGCACTGCTCACTGACCCGAAATGGCACAAGACGTTTTCTATGCTCCAAGCCGCGTCGCCGAACATGTTTTACTTCGGCAGCTCTCTCGATTTGATCGGTGCCTCAGCGGACGTCTTCCCACATTCGTTCAAGATTTCTCGTCTTCGTAAAGACCTTAAACGCCACGCGGCGGAGTTTCAAAACGCGTCATCCATCTCGCTGGTGCTCGATCGCAGTTCACCTTGCCCTTCGGCTTGGCGAGCTATCAACTCGTTGTGCCGACGAGCACTCGTGGGGCGATCTTTGAACGCTTCGTTTGAAGGTGAAGATGGATTGGGTGACGGCGTGAATCGCGAAGCGATGCAAATTCTGGTCGATACGCTCGCTCGTGGGGCGCCGAATAAGCCCGGGGAAGCCGTGTTGTGCGCTTTGTCGTCCGAAAACGCCAATACTTCAGCGTTCTTGACGCTCCGCCCGGACGCGCCGCTCGCCGCGGCCGTGTTCTTTGGGAAGGTCATCGGCCTGATCATATCAAGCAACGTCACAGTCGTTTTGCCATTGGCACCTTGGTTGTGGAGTGCACTGCTCGGTCGCAAAGGCACGCTTTCGCAGCTCTCTGCGGTAGATGAAGAGTTTGGTAGAACGCTCATGACGCTCCATACGCACCCGCTTTCGCACGAAAAGAACAAGTGGGTTGAGATGTCCGGGTTGAACTTTTCGCGCACGGTGCGTCTGCCGAGCGGCGAAATGGCCGAGTACGAACTTGTTTCTGGTGGCCGCCAAATCGCGGTAACCGATCACAATCGCAAGCATTTCGTTCAATCGTATGCTTGGAACTCGATGGAGATGGTGCACGGGGAGAGCATCGAAGTGGTGGCGCAAGCCGCTCGCAAAGGGCTGTGCGACGTCATTCCGGCCGAACTGCTCTCATCCCTCTCGCCCGTCGACCTCGAGCGATTAGTGTGCGGGCTCCCGAAAATTTCCGTCGAAGCTTGGAAGAAAGCGACGATTTACGAACCCAAGGTGACGACGCCTGAAGAAGAGCGTCGAGTCGAGTGGTTTTGGGAAGCCATCACGCAATTTTCGTCCGCCGACCAGGCGTTACTTCTCCACTTCTGGGCCGCGTACACCCATCTCCCACACAGCGGATTCGAAGGTTTGAACTTCAAGGTGCGCTTCGACGAGAAACTCTCCACTGATCACCTTCCCATGGCGCAAACGTGTTTCTTAACACTGAAGCTTCCCAAGTACGCGAGCGCCGAGCAAACCGCCGCTCGTTTGCTCCACGCCGTGCGCACCGGCAGCAGCGGATTCGGTTTCGCCTGAGCGTCGACGGCCGCAGTACCATACGTACCATACTAGACATTAACAGTAAAGATTGTTTTAATTTTCATTGACATTTTTTCATTCAATTCATCCGCGACTTCGAGCCGCCGATTCAAACGCGCGTCGACAGCCGACGCGCGTCCCGCGGTCACCATCATCGTGGCTCAAACCACTCGCGTCGCCCCACACGCGGTCGCGGCCCGCGCGCCGCGACGAACGACGATCGCGCGTCGCGTCGTCGTCATGGCGTCCGCATCGCTCACGATCACGCAACAGTTCGAGCGCTACGTCGTCGAAAACCATCGCGACGCCCTCGTCGATGCGCTCGTCGCGCCGGACCTTCGCGCGCCGTACGCCGTGCGCGTCGACGCGCTGAAGCTCTTCGCCGCGGTGCCGATGCTGGCGAACGCGATGCTACATCGACCGCTGGCGCTCATGCCGGCGCTGGACGAAGCGCTGCGGAGCGCGCAGGGAGAGGTGATGCGGGCGACGCGCGGCGCGGCGGAGGCGGGCGACGGCGAGGCGGCGGCGCTGGCGAAGAAGATGTCGGTGAAGGAGATCGTGCGCGCGCGCGTGGACGCGGATAGGCTGTGTGAGACGTACCCGGAGCTCGCGCCGGGGATCGGAAGCATACGGACGAGACACGTGAATCGAATGTGGTGCGTGGAGGGCGTGGCGGTGCGCGTGGGATCGGCGAAGTCGTTGGAGGCGGAACAGGTGTTTGAATGCGTCAAGTGCGGACATCAGTTTTTGATTCCGGTGAACGTGGAGGAGGGAAGTGGTGGCGAGCCCCCACCCGCGTGTCCGCGGACGAAGCCGTGCAAGGGGAAATCTTTTCGATCGGTGCCGGCGGCGCGACGAATGGTTCGCGATTATCAAGAGATTCGGATTCAAGAGCCCGTTGGTGGGCCATCGGGCGGGAGCGCGCGCGCGGCGCCGCGAGCGTTGCTCATCGTTTTAGAAGATGATTTAGTTGACAAAGTTCAGGCGGGCGATGACGTGAAGATGGCAGTTGTCGTTCGACGCCGCTGGCACAAATGCGCTCGCGAGCAGCGATGCGAAGTCGAGCTCGTCGGGCACTGCGTCAGTCTGCACGTCAAACAAAAACAGCAAACAGTTGAGCGAATCGTGGACGATGTGGAACGCGCCGCGTTTGCTGCGTTTTGGCGTGAACACGAATCGAAACCATTTTATGGCCGAGATATGATTTTGCGCGCCATGTGTCCGCAGCTCTTTGGCATGGCGACGCCAAAGCTTGCGCTGATGCTGGCGCTCATAGGTGGAGTTCCCAGGCGAGATTCGAGTGGTGGACGCGTGCGAGGCGAGTCGCACATTCTTCTGGTCGGTGACCCTGGCATGGGTAAGTCGCAGCTGTTGAAATATGCCGCCGCCGTCGCGCCGCGAGCGATTATGACCACGGGTATGGGCTCGAGCGCCGCCGGTCTCACCGTCGCCGCTACGAAAGAGTCCGGGGAATGGGCGCTGGAAGCCGGCGCGTTGGTCTTGGCAGATGGTGGTGTGTGCTGCATAGATGAGTTTGACTCTATTCGCGAAGCTGAGCGGGCGACGATACACGAAGCGATGGAGCAACAGACGCTGAGCGTCGCCAAGGCGGGGATGGTCACGACGCTTCGCACGCGCACCACGGTAATCGGAGCGACGAACCCAAAAGGTGGGCAATTTGATATGGGATCGAGTCTCGCGGTGAACACAGGATTAGCGCCACCATTGTTGAGCAGATTCGATTGCTTGATCGTGTTAAGAGACGATCGTAAACCGTCATGGGATCGTGCGGTGAGCGCGCACATTTTGGAAACGCACGCTCGATTGGGTGTGATTGAGGACGATTTACCGTCCGGTACGCAAAGTTCCGACGGGCGCGGTCGTTCGTCGTTGTCGTCCTCTGCCGCGACAGCGCCAGGGAGCTCACAACTTTCCGATGGCGTGCGATGGGGACGTGCGCTCGAAAAATGGGGTGCTGCTCCACAGGCTGCAGAGGAGGTGGCGGACGACGTCTCAGGCGAGATCCCGGCGAAGCGAACGAAGCGTTTGCAAGACGCGAGCGTGGCGGCGTGGCCGTTCGAACGTCTCCGGCGCTACATCGCGCACGTGAAGAATGCGTTCCAGCCACAACTCACAAGCGATGCCGAACGTTTGCTCACCGCGTACTACCAGGCGCAAAGGCGCCTGGAAGGTCGCAGCGTCGCTCGAACGACGATTCGCATGCTCGAATCGCTCATTAGGCTGACGCAGGCGCACGCGCGACTCATGTACCGTGACGTCGCGACGCGGCTCGACGCTACAGTCGCAGTGTGCTTAGTGGAAGCATCCATGCTTTCGCTCGCGCCGTTCATCGCGCTACCGGCTACGAATGCCGGATTCGCGGACGACCCGGACGCTAGCGTTCGGGAAATCGAAGCGCGTCTGGCGCAACGTTTGGACGAAGAACTCGGCTCTGAGTGGCGCGACGGACTGAGCGCTAAACGAAATAGAGGAGACGAAGAAGAAGATATCGAGGGCGAAGACGAGGAGAACGACTTTAGACGAGGAAACGTGCGACGTAACATGTAAATTTGACACTACACACAGCCCCAGACACTAGTTAGATCATCAACTCTCAACCATTTCGTGTTTTTTATCTCTTGTGCTTCGGATTCTTCTTCGGATCTTTCGCTTTCTTTTGCGAGGCATCGATCGCTTTCGGATTCGCCTTGGTTTCCGGCGACATCGCCTCGGCGAACGCCGCGAACGGACTCTTTTGCTCGGGTTCTTCCCAAGGACGTCTCAACTTGGCGTTGTCTTTTTCCCCGCGCGAGAGCACGTGCACCTGCCACAGATTTCCATCCCACAAGTTCAACGGCATCATGATCGACTGTAACAACAACGGCGGTACAACCTTGAACGCAAAGTGCAGCATGCTCACCATGCAACCGCCCATGATGTTGCTCGTCAACACCTTGCGAAACTCTCGCACGTCGTGTTCGTACAACGTCACCTTCTCCGTCTTCGTCTCCCCACTCTGCGCATCCTTCACCTTCACCTCGCACGTATCTTCCTCCAGTTTCTTCTTCCTCTTCTTGATGGTCAACCACAAATGCGCAAAGCACAGCGCCAACAGCGTCATCGCCGTCACGAAGCACATTCGAATCTTCGCCACGTGCGCCGGATCCTTGTAATCGATCCCCATGCGCTTCCCCCCCATCAACAGAATCGGCGAGATGAACATCTTCGGCGAGATCGTCGGCGGCGTCGGCTTCGGCGCCGTCGTCGAGTCCCGCTTCCCCCCCGTCGCCGTCGTCGTCGTCGCCGTCGCCGTCGTCGCCGTCGTCTTCGTCCCCTCCGTCGCCTTCGCGTTCGGCGTCTTCGCCTCGCGCGCCGCGTCCGCGTCCGTCATCTCCTCGATCTTCGCCATCTTCGCCTTCGCCTTCGCCTTCGCGCGTCGCTCGCTCGCTCGTCCGCGCGCGTCGTCGCCGTCGTCGGCGTGTGCGCCGACGACGGCGCGCGATCTCGCGGTCGCCCGCGGGTCGTCGCGATCGACGCTCTCGCGAAGGTCGACCCACCGCGCGAGGTTCGCCGCGCGCGCGCGATCGACGCGCGCGCGGTCGCGAGATCGCCGACGCATCGGTCGATCGATCGAACGCACGCGCGCGATCGAGAAAGGTCGAAAAAGTCGTGGTCGACTCGTCGCACTGTTTGCGCATGCGAAAACGCGGAAAAAGTGGCCGCGAGATATTTCGCGCCACGTCGGCACGGCATCGCGCGACGCGAGCGCGAACGCGCGCGCGCGCACGAGCGAGCGAACGAACGCGCGCGCGAACGAACGAACGAACGAACGCGCACGAGCGAGCGAACGAACGCGCGCGCGAACGAACGAACGAACGCGCGGGATCGCGATCGATCCAGCGCGCGATCGACGCGGACGCGAGGGGCGAGGCGAGAGCGCGCGGGCGCGAACGCGCGCGCGATCGCGCGACAACGCGCAATCGCGACGCGAATCGAGGTGGATTACGCGCGCGCGCGGCGTTGAGACATGCCGCGGACGCGCGAAAATGCGAACGAGGGTGAGAATGAATTTCGCGTGAGCGATCGGCGCGGCGCGAGCGGGGAAAGTGCGGTCGCGCGCGACGGGAAGGCGGGAATCGATGACGACGACGCGGATGCGCGACGCGGGGCCGACGGGCGCGCGATGGCGGGTGTTGGGGCTGAGGGCGCGATGCGATCGAGTCGGAGCGATTCGCAAGGGATGGATGGACTCGGGGAAAGTCTTGAGCGCACTGTGCGGGTGTCGGGGACGTCGACGATGGAGGCGTTGGAATCGGTGAGCGAGGCGCGCGGCGCGGGGGGGGGCGAGCGAGGCGAGCGAGGCGACACCAGACGCGCCGACGGCGAAGGAGGGAGAGCTGGCGAAAAAGATGTCGTCGTCGAGCGTCGGGGACGATGGAGATTATCGCGAGGGTGTTGCATACGGTAAGGGGAGGGGCGCGGATGCGAGCGGGAGAGCGGCGAATGCGGACGCGCGCGCGGGCTCTTGGCGAGGCGGCGCGCCGCCCGTGCCTCCAATGCCGCCGCCGCCGATGATGGCGCCACTGCCGTTGCCGACGAGCTTGATGGAGACAACGGCGCAGCAACAACACCAACAACACCAATATTTGATGAGCATGCAGCAACAATCGGCGGCGTCGATGCCGATACAGCGGGAGACGGCGATGACGATGCCAGCGGTTTGGACGAATGACGACCCGTCTCGCACGCTCTATCTCGTGTTGGCCGATCCCACGATGAGTGATCAAATGCTGTGGCAAATATTGTCGCCGTTTGGAGAAATTCGCGCGCTATCGACCGAGATGCGACGGTCGTTGAACGCGGTATTTGTCGCATATTACGACGTGCGATGCGCAGAGAGCGCCAAGCGTACGTTGCAAATGTCCACGCACGTGTTTCACATGGTGGCGTACTCGGCGACGTGCGAATGGATCCCGGGCATGGAAAACCAAGGACGTTTCTTAGCGTACGACGTCGGTGCGGACGACGACGTTGAGCGCGAAGCCGAGCTTCGAAGCACTCTAGAAACGTTTGGCGACTTGAAGCGGTTGACGGTGCCCAGGGGACATGAGAATCATCGATTTGTGGAGTATTTCGACGTTCGACAGGCCGAGGTAGCGGTTATGGAGCTCCAGCGAGTCGGGTTCCGAGACGCACCATTCCACGTCGACTTTCAGTGGGGGCATCCGCAACAAACGCAGACGCAGTCCTTCTCCCCGCAGTCGCCGCCGGCGCTGGCGCAGTACATGGGTGCGCAAATGATGTCGAACATGTACTGGCCGTACGCGAATTCGATGGGACCGGGGATGCCGATGGGTGCGATGCAAGGGTTTGGCTACCAAGGATGGCCCACGGAGCAACAGCAGTACGGATACGCAATGATGCAAGGCGGCGGGGGCTACGGCGCCGGTCATCGCTCGCCGCGAACGAGCGGCGAGTACATGCGTTCGCCGCGGACCAGCGAAAACATGGCTCGATCAAGGTCGAGCGGTAATAGTGCAATAGATGGAGGGGTGAGATTGAATCCGGAGGAATTCATCTTTAGTATGGAAGAAGCGAACGACGAGGGCACGTCTGAACATCCCGAGGTGCACGGCCGGACGACACTCATGATTCGTAACATCCCGAACAAGTACAATCAAGCGATGATGTTGGATCTACTTAATCGCTCGTACGCGGGACAATATGACTTCTTCTACCTTCCGATCGACTTCAAGAACAAGTGCAATCTGGGCTACGCGTTTGTCAACTTCAAGTGCGCAAAGCAAACAGCGGCGTTTTACAAGGAATTCCACAAGCAAAAATGGGAGGAGTTCAATTCACGAAAAGTTTGCGAAGTCACGTACGCGCGCGTGCAAGGGAAAGACGCGATGGTCGAGCACTTCAAAAACAGTAGATTTCCGTGCGAAAACGAGGAGTATTTACCCTTAGTCTTCGACACAGACGGGAACAAAACAAGCTGCCACACGTTGGGGCACACCTCGCTGAAGCCCTAACCAACGGCGAAACAAAAAAAGTTTAAAAGACGAGCGCGCGACGCTTAAAATTTCATCTGTATTTCATGTTTTAATACTTTTAATAAGAAATACGGCGCGTTGCTACAAAGCCAAAGTGCACTAAGCTGCGGTGTCGCTCACCCGAGTTTGCGAAGCGCCCGTCTCCACGAACTATATTCCTCCTCTGCTCTCTTTTGTTGTTCGCGCAAGACTGTGCGCGTCTTGTCCCACGCCGCAACTTGCGCCTCAACTTCGATTCTTTCTATTTTGCTCGTCATTCTCTTAACTTCACGACCTTTCGAATCCGTGGCTAGCGCGGCGAAAGGATCCGTGCGTGATCTGCGCTTCAAATCGTTGAACTTTTGAGTGAGCGATTGTAGCTCTTCGATTCCCTTCGCCATCTCGTCCGCCATTTCAGGAGTGAATTGTGCGTCGAGGATGTGCGGAAAAATCATGTTCAGCAAATTCTCGCACAACAAGTCAGAATCAAGCGTGCCCGGCTCGCCTAACCACGTCTCCGGATCGATATCTGTGAGTCTAATTCTCGTCTCCTCGGTGCGCGTGAGTTGTTTCGCCGTCGTCCCGTCGAGTTCGTCTTCACTTCGTTCTTCAGCGCTCGCAGTCGGCCTGAACGACTGCACGGCTTCTGACAAATCTGGTGACTCGATCGTTTGCCCAGACTCGACCGTATCCTCGTCTTCACCCTCACCACCAGCGACGGCGCGCGCTTCCTTTTCAATGACGCTTTGCGTATCTTTATCGATCGACGTACTTTCAAGCAAGCTCGCTACTTCGGAAGCTCGCGTGATCGCCATTTGACTCACGTAGTCGAACATCCCGGATCTATCCCAACGCTTTTGGATCGCGGAGAGCGAGTTGGAGACTTGCGACGCCGACGGTCGCTGCGCGGGCACCGTCTTGAACATGCCGTCCAGTAGAGACGTCACAGCCTGGCTCGACGTATCGCCCGCACGCAGTCGCGAACCGTTGTCGACGACTTCCTCTATAACTCTGTCGCGCGTGGGAGTGCCTTCGCCCATCCAAGGTACGCGCCACTCCAAGCATTCCCACAAGACGACGCCGAGCGCGTAGATGTCTGATTTGTCGCCGCCGAATCCCTCCAACTCTTCGCCGACGATGGGCGGACGAAGCATCTCGGGCGCCATCCAAAGCATCGTACCGACCGGTTGCCAACCTTTACCTAAACCTAGCGCCTTCTCCACGGCCCCGCGCTTTGGGCGACGAGGCATTTTAGACACGGGCGCCGCGCTCCCGAAATCGCACAACTTGGCTTGTAAGCGGTTCAGCTCTGACGACCAGGTCAGCAAAATGTTTGCCGTCTTGATGTCGCGGTGGGCGAATCCGGCGGTGTGTAAATACGTCAGCGCATCCGCCACATCTTTCACGAGCGTGGGGAAGTCGAGCAAAGGCATTTCTTCGGGCACAGGCGCCGGCGAACCGCTCGCGCCGGCGAACCGCGTCGCCTTGATTTCCTCGGCGCGAAGCGCGTTCCACAAATTCCCGCTCGTGCAAAACTCCGTCACCATGTACGGCTGAGGCGTCTCGTCGTAGTATTGCACCTTGACGATCCCCGGGTGATTCACTCGCGTCAGCAGCGTCGCCTCTCGCTTGAAATCGCGCCGAGAACTCACCGTCGACGCCGTCGCGCTCAAAATCTTCACCGCGTGCAGCGTCCCCTCCGCGCCTTGCCAAGACGTCTCCCCGTCCCCGCGCGCCCCCGCGCTCGTGGCCTTATACACCACCGCGAACG
>JACLAB010004991.1_pt1 | contig 23986 bp, 22 predicted proteins | sample 8027921 | NCBI WGS metagenome assembly JACLAB01 (sample SAMN15725117, study PRJNA655200) | protist metagenome | isolation source: fluorescence activated cell sorting (FACS) single amplified genomes of... | place: USA: West Boothbay Harbor, Gulf of Maine | collected 2000-07-19
TCTTGATCGTGGAGCTATTTATTAATTAGATGAACTTCTCATTTATGTATGCCTGTTTTTAACACAACATCACCGTTTATGGGTCAGCGTAAATAAGGTATAATTCGTCCTCGATCAACTTTTCTAAGCCGCATTTTTCAAAACGATCGGTTGAAAGCAAAACTTTCAAAAAAATAATTGCGATTAAATTCCCTTTCAAGCACGATATTTTCAAACTGATCAAGATTGGTACTGTATCTATTTAATGCCCTTTACTCGCTCGCTCGTAATCAAATGTACCCTCGAAGGTAAGGTTTCGAAGGTACCTTCGAAGGTAATGGATAGGGTACTCGTAGCTAGCTAGGTTAATAAAACTGCAAGGCTCCGGAAAAACATCACCGCTTGCAAAGTACCTTCGAAGGTACGAAGGTACCTTCGAAGGTCCTTCGTAAGCTTCGTAAGAGTTAAAAAAAATGCGAGGATCGGGCCACTGTGTCCTCGTGAGTTCCGTACCACGGCATACTCATCTCTTGATTAATCCCAAGCGAACAAGTTTCGTCGGAAACGATGGCAGCCATGGTCAGCGATGCCTGCACACGGCCTGCGCTCCGCTTCCGTGCTACGTCCAGGTACAAGTTAGTTAGGAGAACGGCAACCAGGGCTGGCGCCATCCAGGTTGAGTCCGGCTCCTCCGCAATCGACTCCGCAACAAAGGATCCCCTGATGCTTCGCACAATTCGCGGCGAGAAGGTCGAACGTCCACCTATATGGATGATGCGACAAGCTGGTCGGTACATGAAGATCTACCAAGATCTGTGCAAGCGTCACCCCACGTTTCGAGAGCGATCGGAGAAGGTGGACCTCGCAGTCGAGATATCGTTGCAGCCGTGGGAGGCCTTCCAGCCCGATGGCGTAATTCTTTTCTCCGACATCCTCACCCCGCTATCAGGCATGAACATACCATTCGATATCGTGAAGGGCACAGGGCCTATAATCATGAACCCCGTGCGTTCTATGGAGGATGTTAAGACGATCACCGCGTTGGAGCCTGAGAAGTCAGTTCCGTTTGTTGGTGAGGCGTTGGGTCTGCTTCGCCAGGAGGTGGGCAACAATGCCACTGTGCTCGGATTCGTCGGCGCGCCATTCACGCTTGCATCGTACATCGTCGAGGGTGGCACTTCTACTCACTACAAGGTCATCAAAAAGATGGCGTTTGATGCTCCCGAGGTGTACCACGCACTCCTTTCCTCGATCACGGACTCTGTCGTCGAGTATGTGAAGTATCAGGCGGACAGCGGGGCGCAGGTGGTGCAGATTTTCGACTCGTGGGCCTCTGAGTTTTGTCCTGCAGATTTTGAAAAGTTCTGTCTACCATATCTCAAGCGCATAGTTGAAGAGGTCAAGGTGACGCATCCCAACTTGCCCCTTGTTCTGTATGCCTCAGGTTCCGGTGGGCTCCTTGAGAGGCTCCAGACCACTGGTGCTGACGTCATCTCTCTTGATGGCACAGTGGATATGAAGGACGCTCGCAGACGGCTTGGACCTGAACAGGCAGTACAGGGCAACATGGATCCCGTCACTCTATTCGCCAGTAAGGAGGTCATCACAGACCGCGTGTTGGACACTATCCAGAAGGCTGGTGATAAGAAGCACGTGGTCAACTTGGGCCACGGGGTTATGCAGGGCACACCAGAGGAGCACGTCGCTCACTTTTTCAAAACGGTTCGTGATTTTAGATACTAAATGTTAGTAATATCGAACGTGTGTTGAAGATAAAAGTTCCTTTGAGTTTATGTTTCTCTGTCATCGTCACATTCATCCCGAGTAACACGCCACTACCAAAACAACTCCCACTTGGAAAGGAAATTTTAATAGCCAGTAGCCGCGATGAGGGGCGCGAGGTCACCGAGCTGCGCATTCGCCGCCTCCTTGGCCGCCGCGAACTTGTTGTTGTTATCCTTCTTCTTGGTCCAATACTCCGACGCCGCGGCAGCGCGCTTTTCCTCGAGCGCCTCCACGGTTGCCTTGTGCTTCCAGCCAACCTGGTGGGAAAGGTCACCGAGCACACAGTACTTGTGCCCTGCAGCGAGGCGGAGCACCTTGAGAGCCTCAGGGACCACTGCGCGCTTCACCTTGTCGTAAGGGGGGGGGATACCCTCGTAAGCCTTGAAGCGTTCGAACGCGCAAGCGCCACGCGTTGTCTTGTAGGGGAGCATGCCACGGACAGTACGCCACAGCATGCGCGCAGGGGCAGCGTAGTGGAAGGGGCCATGCGAGGGCTTGGTGTTCATGCGAAGGCGCTTGAAGTAATCGTATCTCTGGCGGGCGCGAACAATGCCACCAGATATCACAATACCCTCAGCGCGCACAATAACCTGATGGAAATATGGCGTAACGACGTGAGACGGTAGTGAAAGGCAGCCAGTGGCCAGGGAAGGATAACCAAGCAAAACCCTAAAGAGACGACCGCCGGATTCCAAGCAACGCCGACGCCGTGCCCTACGCATCCAAAATTCCCAAAAGGAGTGTGTGGAAACTAGTTCGAATGTATGGCTACGTTACTCACCACGTGCTGGCCCTGGAGGAGCTGCTTCGCAACGATAGAGGCGAGGCGGCCGAGCAGGTGCCCGCGACCATCAATCACAACAACCTGAGATGAGAGCAGGAAGGGCAGGGTGTAAGCACTGGCCCACAATGAGTTGCCTCGTCAACAAGAAAATCCAAAGCGTGAAAATCACAGGGGTGCGTATGGACGGGCATGACATGGTTGAAGGTGCTGGAATCTCGCGCGTGTTCAGCCGAAGCGAAGCCGGCCGCACTACGGTTTCCGCCCAACGTCGTTGGACGTAAGACCGTGATTCACGGTCAGGGTTGTTCAAGTCACTGATCCGAGATCGGTGCCAGCGCTACGCTCTAGGGTGCCGTGTTATACATGTGCATGTGCAAGTTTTGGCGATTGCTTACCTTGTCCATGCTGACCTTGCAGATCAACTTCTGATTCAGCGTTTCGTGAAGGCTTCTTTTGAGTACGAGTACAGTACAGAGAAAGGGTTTGGAGAGTTAAATACTAAGGGTTACGAAGGTAGGTACCGAAGGTACCTTTCGAAAGTAAGTTTCGTAACAGTACGAATCTCTTCTAATTTTCATCAGGGTGAGACACTTTTAACATCTTTTAACGTACGTAATAACTTAACTTGATTGTAAATAAGGATAAGTCGCTTACGTGAACATAAGCGGAATCTTTATACTGTTTGCCCACTGGAGTGATTGTGTGGATCGTAATGATAAAGTCTTTACGTTCTTTATTATATATGCGTTTATATGCAAAAAAAAAGTGTCACACCCTATGAAAATCAGAATACCTTCGTACGTACGTAGTCTACGTATATAGAATAATATTATTATTTAAACTTGCTTGTACCACATATTTGCTTGCTTGCTTATTACTTGCTTGTCCTTGAAATAAATTCAGCAAAAAATTATTTATCTGTCTTCTGGATGTGCCGCTCGAATACCAAATATATATCGACGTTCGCTTGTTCAGTTTCTGTTGGTCTATTGCAGCTGAAGATATTGCCGGCACCACCGGTCCTCTATTCGACTTGCGTGGCTGATCTTTTTCCTACATCTCATCGAGATGTCCGATGCTCATGCTGAGTCCGGCAAGAAGCGAGATGAGGACTCGGAAGAGGGACTTGATTTTTCCCCTTTCTGGGGCATCGAAAAAGGCGCGGTTCTACAAGAAGCACGCTGCTTTAACGAATCTCAACTTGACGCGCGGCGCTGTCAGCAGGTCAGTTATGCCCACATTTTCTCGTCCTTGTTCATTCATTCAGTTGCTGACCATCTTTCGTTTTAGGTCATCACCAAGTTACTCTATCTCAGCAATCAAGGCGACTCGTTCACGAAGGTATTTTGTATGATCGGTTTTTAGCTGCGCGCCTGGGTATCCATGTTCTCAACCATGAGCTAATTGCGTGTTTCGTGTGCAGGTTGAAGCTACAGAGGTGTTTTTTGCTGTCACGAAGCTCTTTCAATCAAGTGACAGTAACCTTAGACGGATGGTTTATTTGATCATTAAAGAAATTTGCCCATCTGCTGATGAGGTTGGAATATTTTGCCTCAGTTTCTGTGTCGATAAGTCCGGTCACCGTTGCTGAATATGTGTCTACAGGTTATCATTGTTACCTCATCACTGATGAAGGATATGAACAGTAAAATAGACCTTTATCGCTCAAATGCGATCAGGGTTCTGTGTAATATCACAGATGCTGGCCTGTTGGGCCAAATCGAAAGATACCTGAAGCAGGCGGTCGTTGATAAGAATGCAACTGTGTCCTCTGCCGCCCTTGTCTCTGGGCATCACCTGTTGCAGGTTACTAGCATTTTCTGTTTTTCTTCGTTCAACTTTGGATCTTTGACAGTATTCATTCAAGGTAAACTCTGAGATCGTTAAGCGTTGGAGCAACGAGGTTCAAGAAGCCATGACTTCAAAAAACCCTTTAGTCCAATATCACGCACTTGGACTTTTGCATCGAATCAAACAGAACGATCGGCTTGCTGTTAGTAAATTGGTTACACAGCTATCGAGAAGTCCTATGCGTTCCTCTCTGGCCCAGTGTTTGGTCATTCGATATGTTGCCCAGGTGAGCGTTTCTCTGAACAGTTTCTGTCAATGGAAAGTCAAATCCATTTCCCTGCTGCACCCTGATTGCTTTTGTTTCCTTGCAGGTAATTCAAGATAGCAAGGCAGACGCCGTGTCCGGCGGAAGACCTTTCTTTGATTTTCTTGAGAGTTGTCTGAGGCATAAGTCAGAGATGGTCATATTCGAGGCAGCAAGGTAGATATTGTCAGCCATTTTTCATTTTTGGTGCTCTAATTATAATATTGGAAGGGTCATAATCGAGTTGAACGAGGTGACGGCGCGGGAACTGCAGCCCGCTGTTACTGTTCTTCAGCTTTTTTTGTCGTCTTCGAAGCCGATACTTCGATTTGCCGCCATCCGTGCACTAAATAAAGTCGCGATGAACAACCCATCATCTATAACAACTTGTAACGAAGACATGGAAAGCATGATTTCGGATCAAAACCGGTCAATTGCAACACTGGCAATCACCACACTTCTAAAAACTGGAAACGAATCTTCTATCGATCGATTGATGAAGCAAATATCCACGTTCATGTCTGATATCCAGGTAAAAATTTGCACGCCTTGCAAATTTAAGGTGTCTGCTCAAACGCTTTTATACTTTAGGACGAGTTTAAAGTTGTTGTCGTCGAGGCAATCCAGGAACTTTGCTTGAAGTTTCCGCACAAGCATCGCATTCTCATGAATTTCCTCTCAAATGTTCTACGCGAGGAAGGGGGTTTTGAGTACAAAAAAGCAATCGTCGACTGCATTCTATGTCTTGTCAAAAAAATCCCTGATGCAACAGAAGCAGGGCTGACACACCTGAGCGAATTCATTGAGGACTGTGAATTCACATATCTGTCGTCCCAAGTACTCCATCTCCTTGGCGAGCTTGGCCCATCGACGGCAGATCCTGGCAAGTACATACGCTACATTTATAATCGTGTCATTCTTGAAAACGCAACGATTCGCGCCTCAGCAGTCTGTGCGCTAGCAAGTTTTGGTTCATGCTCTGTTGCATTACGTGCACGTGTTTCGATACTTCTTCAACGTTGTCTGTATGATAATGATGACGAAGTTCGGGACCGTGCCGCTTTTTTCTTGTCTGCTTTAAGGAAAAGCTCTTCAGAAACTGATTCCCATCGTAATGACGACGCGTCGACATATCTGTTGGCCCCATTGGAGTTATCCCTTCAAAAATATTTGCAAGAAACTGTCGACTCCGCATTTGACGTTGGGGCAGTTAGCCAGCTCGAGAATGATAATGCCTCACATCCAGACATGCATGCAACTTCTGTTGACCGCACATTGCCAAATACCTCTTCTTCCTCTGAATGCGATCTTCGAGAATCTGAAAACGTTATCATGAGCAGACCAGAATTCATGAGTTATGGTCCCATCTTCAAGGCAAGAGCTTTTCTTTATCCGTTTCGAACACAAATTAAAACCCCGACAACTGAGATCTTGTGCATCTTTTGTTGGTACCTGCAGACTTGTCACGCTGTTGAGCTCACTGAAGCTGAGACGGAATACAAGGTAAGGAGTAATGCACGGACGAAAATGTGTCTAGATGTATTCATTGCCGATTTTGTTGAATCGTATCAGGTCACCTGCACAAAACATATTTTCAAGGAGCACGTTGTTTTTCATTTCAAGTGCAGCAACACAATAGAAGATCAAATCCTCGAAAATGTTTCTGTAGTGATGGAAATTATTGAGGGAACTGAAGCCTTTGCTGAAGTGCTGACCGTTCCTCTAGGCACCATGCCACTTGGTCAATTTGGTTCGACATTTGTCTCGTATGAACGGGCGCAGGTTTGGATAAGTTTCCTACGTACACGACCTCAAGATGTGAATTTGTTTTGTAATGCAGGGACTTTATCCAGTTGCTAAGATGTCATGCACATTAAAGTTTACCTCGAAGGAAATTGACCCAAGTAGTGGAGAAGCTGAGAGTGAAGGTTACGAAGATGAGTATACATTGGAAGACATTGACGTCATTTTGACTGATTTTGTTAATGGGAACCAGCTATCTGCATTCCGCAAGGTCTGTTTCAAACCATGCGAGTGTGCCATTCCTATCTCACCCAAACATTTCTTTGAAGGTATGGGATGCCCTTCCCGCTGAAGACGAAAAGGTAGATGAGTATAGTCTCGGATCTCGAGACAGTCTTGACGAGGCTCTTGAAGCTGTTTTGGGTATTCTCGGGTTGCATGCATGTGAAGGCTCAGAGCTGATACCGACTAGTGCACGATCCCATACGACTCTTCTATCGGGATTTTTTGTTGGCGATCATTCCGTCCTAGTTCAATTGAATATGGGAATGGGTTCATCAAACTCTGTTGCTATGAAGCTAGTCGTCCGTGCCGACCAACCTCACATCGCTGAAATGTTTCACACACTTGTGTCAGAGGCATAGAAAGTACGTTGTGCATGAATTCTAGGATAAATCTTGTGTTACCACAAAGTTTGCTAACTTAGAATTGTCATAATTTAGTGAACATATGTCTTCTGTGGTTTCCACAACTTCAGTCGGTGAACATGTGGTTTTGCTCGTGTCATTATTTATTTACTTCGCCGCATAAATTCATGAGTTCGTTCGGTGACAACACTCGAAAGTGTACTGGGCAGGCTTCCGTGTTTGAAAAAGCGATCTCGCACATCTCAACTTTTTCTGGCAGCAGTGTTGTACTATCCATCGTTTGCTTAAGCACTTTGACGGCCAACTTCTTGGCATCTAGAACGTTCATAGTTTCAGTATAGTCGGCCTTTAGAATGGAATGCGCAGCTTGGCTATTTGCACCGATTGCCGTTGCCGCAGAGTATGAAACAACAAAAGAGCATGAAAAGTGAACAATGTCGCCCGTGTGACCCAATTCAAGACAACCAAGAATACTTTAACCCTGCCGTCCAGCCGGCGTAGTTGCCAGATGGGTCACTCTGATATAGTTGAAAGCCACAGTCCTTGTCCCTGCGGAGAAGTTGGCAATACATGAAAACATCTCCCGATTTGTTATTTTTTGAGTTTCGCACCATCCAGCGAACAGGAAGGAAACCCCGAAAGGTCGAAGACCACCAAACTGAGTGTAACCTTGTTTTTGATCACATAGACTATGGACCAATTGCTCAACCGGCACTGGTTCAGAGTAGCTCAATGCATATCGTTGTGCGAAAAGTCTGCAAGAACCAGTTGAGCAGCAAGCGAAGTCGAGCTGGTGGATTCATGTAGCCTGATATCTCACCTTGCAGAGTTCATGAGCAGGTTTGCGTCTGAGTTTACGCCAGCAACTGCCACGGCTATGTGGTCAGCCAACTTGTGCATCTTTTCGGACGCCACGCCCGTTTCTAAAAGCTGGGAAAAGGTGGATGTTGTTTAGTTGGAAACGTAGAGGTGTGCGAAGCTTCGAGCGGTACCTTGGAGAGAATTTTCTTTTCTGCGGCTAGAACAACACCAGAGTTAGTTCGGATTCCAACTGCAGCACCTGCGTGGCTAATTGCCTCCATGGCGTACTCGACCTTTACTTAGGGCGCAGACAACACAGGCATCCAAAATAGTAAATAAACTATGGCGCGCCGGAAACAAAAGAAAATCACGTGGACGGCTAGGGCCCAACTTGGTAAAGTCGACCCTCGGGACTAAATGTCGTGGTGTGCGAGTCATATCTTCGAGCCATGAGCCGCGTTTTGCTTGGTTGACGATTCCCTCACTCAAGGTATGTGCAGATCTCGGGATAGTTTCTTATTTTATACGAGTATTACAGATAAATACGAAACTTATTACCTTCGTTTCGTTCGGTTCGATACCTTAATAATTATATAGATACCTTCATTTAACTTAAGAATAATATCATATCATATGATATTATTCTTAAATATATTTTTTAATTATAATAATATGTTAATATTTGTTTATTTATTATTCATTACCTTCATTCGTATTATTATTAAGCGGAATATTTATACTGTTTGCCCATTGGAGTGATTGTGTGGATCGTAATGATAATAAGGAAGTTTAATACGAAGCTTATTTAATTTCATAAATAAATAAAGTTATTTGATGTTATTTGGTCTCAATTTTGCATATCATCATTAAACTTTGGTCTCAATCAATATCATATCTTAATCAATATTATTACGAAACTTTATCAAGTACTTACGGTAGTTAATATATCGATAAAAAAATGTCCTGCTGCTTGAAATTTAGAATATCATCATAGATATTGCAAAATTTTAAGTGAAGGCGCTTTTGTGCTCGGAGATGTGAATTTCTCGAAAGAAAAGGCTTGTAGGGCTAAAACTGCAAATCACAACCAGGTACGAATCCGCCAAGTCTGCCTTGCGCTGAAAGATGGTGTCGCTCAAGCTTCAAAAGCGCCTTGCCGCTTCCGTCCTTAAATGCGGAACCCGAAAGATATGGATGGATCCCAACGAGGTACGCGATTCACTCATTCGAACCCAACGCCGGACCGCCTTTCGAGACAGACCGTACCGTGTGGTGCTGCCTCCTGGCAGCAGCATAAGATACAGCCAAGATGTACTTCTTACGATGCGCGTGATGATGTCGAGCGTCAATATCTTTCGCATGGCTACTGCGTATAGCCTGTCAAACGCCTTCTCCCTCCAGACGAAGTGCCTCCGCCTTACTTTTAGGGTTTCTGACCCCGTTCCTGACCACGGCCCACAGATTAGCGAAATATCGATGGCGAACTCGAGGCAAAACATTCGAAAGCTTGTGAAGGATGGGTTTGTTATCCGCCAGCCTCATAAGGTAATTTCCCGTATTTATCATGACATTTGTACCGGCGAGTTATACGTTATGGAGGCGCCCTTGTTTAGGGCTAAAAAATCGAGTGAGCTTTCAAGCTGAGCTATTTTTTTTTTGTATCAGATCCATTCCCGAGCACGCACAATGAGAGGCCTCGCTGCCAAGCGCCTGGGACGCCATACCGGATACGGTGAGTGGAATGCGGGTCATATTTTTTTGTTTTCTACTCGTCTAAGCGCTTTGCCACTACTTATGGAACTCTACAGGTAAGCGAAGGGGTACTCGCGAAGCCCGCCTGCCGACGAAAGTACTCTGGCTCCGCCGTCACCGCGTCCTCCGTCGTCTTCTGAAGAAGTGAGTCACCCCATCGGAGCATCACATTTCCACCTTATTTTTACCTCACTTCTACAAGCTATTTTTATTGCATTTTTTAAAAAACGAATCTTTTGATTCCCTCAGGTATCGTGAGGCGAAGAAGATAGACAAGCACATGTACCACGAAATGTACTTGAAGTGCAAGGGCAACGTTTTCAAGAACAAGCGCGTGCTCATGGAGGCAATTCACAAGACAAAAGCCGAGAAGGCTCGCGAGAAGTCGATTGCAGATCAGTTTGAGGCACGGCGGTCAAAGACCAAGGCCTCACGAGAGCGCAAGATTGCTCGCCGTGAAGAGCGCCTCGCTGCTGGAGCGGCCATGGACGCTCCTGCCAAGACAGGAAAGTGACGGAGTGTTACACATGTATCCTCTCTACATCTGTTCGAATAACACGGCTGAAAGTTATCACTCGCGCCTTTTTTGGCATCACGGCACTCCTCGAATGCATCTCGCATCCTCTTCGTTCCCACGCGTACTGGATGTGTAAGGAGAAAGACGCGAACCATTTCGGTTCTCTTTGTGTTACCTCCCGTGCTGCACCGAACTCAAGCCATCATTTCTTTGAATTCTGCATAGTCAACTTTTCCAGAGCCGTCAGTATCGGTCTCTCTTATGAGTTTCTCGATATCGATTGTCAGCCCGAAATCCTGTAGAGACAGAAGAAGTGCATTGAGATCAGTTGGCCCCACCGTTTTCAGAATGACAAGTACCTTGGTTACTGCTCGAAGCTTGTCAGTTGAGATTTCGCCTGTCTTGTCTCCATTTCCTCCAAGAGCAACAAATGCCTCAATTGTATCTGTTTCGTCGTTTGCCTTAGCTGCGGAATCCTTCTGATTCTCTATGACCTTGAGAAACTCTGCGAATTCTATTTCCCCACTGTTGTCATCGTCAACCTGTGAAATCATTTGAAAAATCTCCTCCTCCGTAGGATTTTGTCCCATGGCGTTCAAGGTTGCCTTCAATTCGGAAGCATCAATCTGTGTACACAATTAACGAAACGAGGCACATGAATTTTCTGTTGACCCGAACAGGCGAGTGAAATAGTCGCAAGGTTCAAAAGTTCGAACCAAAAAAGGGAACGGAGAACCAGGACAGAAATAAGGTGTTCACTGATTAAAGGGTTGCGCAACTCTTACCGTCCCGCTCCCGTCCTTGTCAAACTTATTGAAGGCTTCCCTACATCCGTTAATATCGTCTTGCGACAGTGGCATTATTTCTGTCGTCGGCAAGTCCAAGCCGGGGTGTGGTCGGTAAACGGGTTCACCTTGAAGAAGTGCATCCCCTTAAGTGCAGTACAAATATTATTAGCACTTGCTTCAACTGGCTGGAATTTGGTTCCTAATTTGACTCGGGATTTTTAGGTTGTCGCGGTCGGCTGGTTTGGGACGAGGTCGAGTTAAAAGTCTGTAGTTTAGATTTGAAGCTGAGTTTTCATCGATGCATCGGTCAACTTCGACGTCTACTACCGCCTCCTCGGAAGACGCGTTATCGTTGTTTCTTCGTTCACAAGTGGCATACGTGTGAGGAAGACGCTTAGCACTACTTGCACGCCAGGCGCAACGATAAGGACGTCCCGCTGAACAGTTGTCGTCCACAGAAACGGAAGGCGTCACACTGCGTTGTTAGTCAGAAATAAAGTAACCCACGATGGCCGCAATGTAAATAAAATTAAATAAATATAAATAATCTTAGATCTTATTAATAATGTAATTATTAATTTATATGATGTATTCTATACGTACACGCACTGAAAACTTATTATTAAATCCTCAACCCAGACACCCACCCTATTTTACCCGGCGGTTAAGAGTTCCCGCAAGCGAGGCCTAGAAACGTTTCTCAACGCATCCTGAAGCGAATTTGGGGTTTTGCGCGTCGCGTGCTTGGCACGAACAGCACCAGGCCATCTGGACAAGGGCATTTTTGGCTGCCTCTAATCTTCAAACCCGGCGGCGTACCTGCGGAGGCCGTGAAAGCCGCCCCGAGAGTTTTCAGCCGGGCCGCTCTTGATCAAGCTGTCTTGGCCACTTCGTCAGTTGCAAAGATGACGTCAGATGTGCATCCATATGATTATGACTTGATAGTCATCGGCGGTGGATCTGGAGGACTTGTGCGTTTCCGTTTTCGTATATCGTCCCTTTGTTGTTGCCGATAGTAACTCTCGATCGTTTTTCGTTTTCAAATTTTACCCGGTGCTTTTTTCTCCTCTTCGCTTTAAATTGTGTTATTTCCGTCACTCAGGCTGCGGCGAAACAAGCTGCAAAGCTTGGGGCAAAGGTAGCATGTCTTGATTTCGTCAAACCTTCCCCTCAGGGAAGCACTTGGGGCCTCGGTGGCACGTGTGTCAACGTGGGGTGTATACCAAAGAAGTTGATGCATCAGGCTGGAGTCTTAGGCGAGTCTTTCTCAGATGCGAAAGAATTTGGATGGAATGTGAGCACCGAGGGTCACGATTGGAACAAGATGGTGACATGTATTCAAGACTACATCGGGTCCCTGAATTTCGGCTATCGTACTGCTCTCCGCGACAACGGCGTGACCTACTTGAACGCTTACGGATCTTTTATCGATCCACACACACTTGCTGCTACAAAGAAAAACGGCAAAATAGAGACTATAACAGCCAATCGATTCTTGATTGCAGTTGGAGGGCGACCAAGTTATCTCGATGTACCCGGTGCAGAGGAATGCTGCATCACATCCGATGATGTTTTCTCCTTGCCAGAAGCACCAGGAAAGACTCTCTGTGTTGGTGCGTCATACATCTCCTTGGAGACTGCTGGGTTCCTCACTGCTCTTGGTTATGACACCACCGTCGCCATACGATCAATACCTCTACGGGGATTCGATATTGAAATCGCGGACAAAATCGTTGGATATATGGAGCGGCACGGTACGAAGTTCATGCGCGACTCCCAGCCTTGTTCCTTTGAGAAAAGTCCAGGTGGCAAGATTGCGGTAAAAGTGAAGAACACCGTCTTCGGCAACGAGTTTGAGACCGAATTCGACACTGTGATCCTGGCTGTCGGACGTCATGCTGCAACAGATGGGCTCAACCTAGGCGCCGCCGGTGTCAAGGTTAACCCCAACAATGGCAAAATTCCTTGTCTTGATGAGGTGACAAACGTTCCTCACATTTTTGCCGTTGGAGATGTGTTGGACACGCGTCAGGAGTTGACTCCGGTCGCCATAAAGGCCGGGATCAACCTTGTCAATCGAATCTTCTCGGGCGTTGTTATAAAAATGAACTACGACTTGGTGCCGACCACGGTTTTCACCCCCATAGAATATGGATGCATTGGTATGTCTGAGGAGCTTGCAGTTGAAACATTCGGCGATGAAAACGTTGAAATATATCAATCGTACTTTAAGCCCTTGGAATGGGCAGTTAATCACGAAGAACACGACGGCGTGTCGCATCGTGAAGACAATGCATGTTACGCGAAGCTTATCACCAACCTTGCGGACGACGAACGTGTTGTTGGGTTCCACTATGTCGGACCAAACGCAGGAGAAGTAACACAGGGCTATGCGGTGGCAATGAAGATGGGTGCCAAAAAGGGTGATTTTGACATTACTGTCGGCATTCATCCTACCATCTCTGAAGAGTTCACAACTCTCTCCATTACGAAACGTTCAGGTGTCGACGCTACGAAACGGGGTTGTTGAGGATAATGCGGCTGCGGAGAATCGGTTTGATTCCGTGTCAAGAATCGAAATAATTCATGAGATGGATCAAACACAACCTCATCGGCTGAACAAAGAGCATCTGCTCCAATTGTCTTCCTACAAAATGTCGTGTGATGGTTAGGTCATAACACGCAGAGTACTTGCGTCGACCTTTACTTGATACGTGGGCGTTTTCTCACTATCAAGTGTATCGAAATCTCGCATGGTCTCATGAGATCAGCACGATTGCGATGCGCTGACTAGTTCTACTTAACATAATGACAAACATTACAATCAACTACAACAAACGCGCAGTACTTCCTTGATTCTCACGTTCCAGCTTAACATGCGTCCAATAAGTACGAAAGTCGTGATGACAGACAGTTGTGTTGGAGAAGAAGACAGAAGGGCCGTCCTGAACCTTCATGACATATATCCAACCAGGCGCAACAATTTAGTTTTGATACATCCATCGCGATATGGTCCGTAAATGAAGAATGGATCTGTTATGATTCCCATATCACCCAGTCCACGCCATTTCTGTAGCACTGGCTTCTTGTGTTGGAAACAATCAATGGTATGCCGTCCATGATAAACACCCAATCCACTCTCGCCAACCCCCCCAAAAGGCAAACTAGAATGCCCAGCGTGGTAGATGACGCCATTAATCGTTACACCTCCCGAAGTAGTGTTGTCCAATACTGTTCGTTGTTCAATGATGTCTCGTGAGAATATATAAAGTGCGAGGGGTTTGGGACGCGAGCGAACCTTCACTGCAGCATCTTTAAGGTTGCAATAAGGGATCACACATAAAATTGGGCAGAAAAGCTCCTCTTGCATCAATTCAGAATCCCATCCACATAGAACCACGGTTGGCTCGATCATACGCAGTTCTTTACTGTGTCCCCCACCACACACCAGTTTCTCCCCTGTGGTGCCAATCTTATCTAACATTCCAATCGCCCTTTCCGTAGCGTTACGTGCTGCTGGGCTTCCACCTACTAATCGGCCCATACTTCCCTCGGAATAAGGATCCGATGTGAGCTCTCTCACCCAATGTTTCAGCTCTGACATGAACTGAGGAAGAACTGTATGATGGCAGAGCACGTACTCAGGCGATATACACTGCTGTCCACAATTGAGCGTGCGGCCCCATACGCATTGTTTGGCGGCAATTTGAAGGTCGGCAGTGGGCGTGACGAAGACAGGGTTTTTACCCCCAAGTTCAAGGACACAAGGGGTGAGCTTCGCGCCGGCATGTTGGGCAACAATCGAGCCTACTCGCGTCGAACCTGTAAAAAATATAAAGTCAAATTTCTCTGCCAGTAACGCGGTCATGACGTCAATTCCATCTCCAGGGACTCTTGGTCCTACAACGGTGACAACTCGTGGATCGAGATACCGAGAAACGAGCTCTTGTAGAAGTGTCGATGAGGAAGGTACATCGTTACTAGGCTTTAAAATGACGTTATTACCAGCTGCGACCGCGCCGGCGACTATGGACACCGTCAACAGAAAAGGATAGTTAAACGGACCAACCACGAGAACGGTACCATAAGGTTCGTTTTCAATCCATTGAGAGCTGGGAAACGTCAACAGCGATTGCTTAGTGATTCGCTCAGGAGAGATCCAGCGTCTGAGGTTTTTGATCATTTTACGCAGCTCGCTTTGCACGAGAAGGATGTCGTAATACAGCGTCTCTCCAATTGGGCGGCGCAGATCTTTCCAAACCGCATCTAAAATTAGTTTTTCGTTCTCAGTCACCATGCGCAACAATGAAGAGAGACTCGCGACACGGTTTTCGAGGGGAAGGGTGCATCCCGACCCATGAGCGTCTCGCATCTCGTGCACGCACGTCTTGATTTCAGAAGCGTCCCTAACGCACTTTTTGCCAACTATCTCCCAGCCTTTGCTTCGCTCTCTTGATTCATCATCGATTGCATAACATCTGGAGGCGTTGATCGGACAGTAGGAAGAATAAATTGACCAGGCAACGCATGTTAACCCCACGAGGGCGCACAATGTGCCTTTCATGCGGTCGTCGATTGCAAGGGCAGTTGTTCTTGCGACGTCAAGTGCAGCTAGCATCGGGTACTCGTATTTTCGAATCAGTGGTCAGCCAAGTTCGTTAATAGCTCCGTTCTATAATGGATGCAGCTCGTGGCAAGTGATTACGCATGCATGCAGCAAAATGTGGACTCGCTAGACAGCATGTAAGAATAATAAGACCTCCGTGGTGAAGCAGTCTGAAGGTTCTCCTGGGAAACCAGCGAAGCCCTGCTCGGTCTTCGTACGGATGATCAATAACTTCGTTCGTAAAATAAAGTGAAGAGTTACCTTGCTTGCTTGCTTCGTACGTATACCTTTATATGCTTCGAAACTTACGAAATAAACTCGATCGTATTATTATTTATTTGATACGAGCGAGTATATCTATGTAACGTTATTACGTAAGTGAAATAATTGCGTCAGCGCCTCCCTTTTGAATTGAATGACCCACGATTTATGACTAAGAAATGACGACGCGGTCGGCTGGTTCGAGACTAAGTTTTTAGACGATTTGATCGATGCAGCTTCGATGAAGAAGTGCACATAGTTTAGATTTGAAGCTGAATTTTCATCGATGCGCGGTCAACTTCAACGTCGACCATCGCCTCCTAGGAAGACGCGTTAGCGTCGTGCTTCGTTGAGAAGCGGCGTGCGTGTGAGGACGACGCTTACGTCCACGCCAAGTGCAACGATAAGGACGTGCCGCGGAACAGTCGTAGTCCAAAAAACGTGAAGGCGTCGCACAGCGTTGTAGTCAGAATTAAAAGTGACAAACGGTAATCGTCGGTGACAATAAGGAAAGTGATGAAGCTGCTGATCAATCAGAAGACGAATAGACGATGACGGGCCAATCAGAAGACGTATAATAGTGACGCGATCGGAAAAAGTCGGGTTGAGTCCCGAAAATAACTTTTATTAACTCTTTTTAATAAGTGATACGAAGGTAACATTAAGACTCGTATTAATAAAAATTTTCCAGGGAGGAACAGGAGTAGTGTTTAACGTGATTGCGTGGGTTCGCTCCCAGGTGTGTCGGATAGCCCCCCGCATGGTTATTAAATCATGATAGAATGATATGTTGATCGATTATTATTGGTTGTTTGGTGTATGTGTGAAATTTAACAAATGTGCAATTAATCGTTTTTTATAGTGTATAAATGTCCTCACGTATGGCAAACACTATGGGACAAACTTTTCACTCGTGACTCAAGAAAATTGGTTTATTCCGTCCAATGAATGCTTCAAATATATGTAACGCTAAACCAACGATTCTGAGTTAACGATGTCAAAATGTGTTACAATGTATGAGGAAAATAAACCTTCGACCTTGATTAACGACGTCCAGGAATGGCCGATTTTTTTTTGTGCAATCCTCGTAAGATCGGCTATGCCGAATAAGGCTCCAGAGTCCGGACAGTGGAGTGGGTGTGTGGTGTTTGGCGTGCGGCATGGTTTGCGCGGTGCGTCCGTTCCCAGGCGGTCGGCATAGCCGCGTCGCGTCGTGTCGGTCTCGTCGTCTCGCGGCGCGGCGCGCGGGACGAGACCGGGCCGGTCGCACGCGCGTCCGGCGATGTGCACTTACGCGGTTAACAGGTGGTTCTCGTCGACACCACCTTGGATTGCCTTGCCTGACATGCAAGAGGCGCTAAATCAAAATTCTCGAGTTAACAAAAGCAAAAATGCACACAATGTATGGAACGAAGAGACCGTGATGTTTGATTAACGATACCAGGTGAACCGGACATTTTTCTGACATCGAGTCGTGTAATAAGAACGGCTATGCCGAATAAATAAAATATACCTTGCTTCGTATGATATCATAATATTAATAATAATAACTTTACAGGATCGAACGAGGACTGTGTGTGATTCGCTCCATGAGGGTCGGCATAGCCCCAGAGGGATAGATGGTTAATTGTGGTATGCGTTACAATGTTAAGGAACTATTGGTATTATTAACACATAAGGAGCATTATTATTATTATACTTGGATCGAGTATAAAAAAGGTACTCTTGGATTCGGTGATAGTGGGAAAGCTAAACCATGATTTACGAGTTAAAAAAATTTAAAACTCTTGGAGCGGGTGAATGTATGAAGGGCTTAACCAAGATCTTCGAATTAAAAAAATAAAAATGTGGACAATGTATGGAACGAATAGACCTACCGTGATGTTTGATAAACGATCCCAGGTGCACCGGACATTTTTTACAGATTATTATTAGTAGTATTTGTAGTATTTTATTAATATGATATTCGACAGATAAACCTCGCAACGAACGTGACGGGAAGCCGGTCTTCCGCTTAACTCCGGCTGGTCATTTCTCACTATGTCACCCAAGAAATATCCAGATAGTTCACAAATAGATAGCGAAGGCTTTTCCCGTCTCGCCCGGTCGCATGACCAGCGGCCACTGATCGTAGAGTCCAGGAGTGGATCACGAGAAACAGTGGCCTCGAACATGGAAAGTGGACCGCTGAAAGAGCTGCGACGCCAGTTGGAGTCGTTGTCTACACTTGGTAGCTCAGATGGTCTAGGCGAACTGGGTTCTAATGCGGCCGCGGCAGCGGCCGCAGCTGCTGCGGCTGCAGCCGTGGAAGCGGCCCTCGAAGGCAGTAATATCAGCAGAGACAAGTCGACAAGGGTGGAGCGCCTTCTCCAGGAAAGGCAAAGGTCAATGCAACGTATCAAAAGCAGCACTCTCATAACTGCAGTAACTGAGGAAGATGATGACACATGTCCATCTGAAGATCAAGGTGGTGATCACTCACGTGTGAAGCAGCGTTTAATTATAGCTGCAAACCGCCTTCCAATATCAGCGCAACGTAAACAAGATGGAAAGTGGGCACTGAATCAGTCTGCCGGTGGGCTTGTAAGCGCACTTTCTGGAGTTGGGAACAATTATGAGATGTTATGGGTCGGTTGGCCCGGAGTCTTTGTTGAAGAGGGACCTGACCGAGATGCTCTAACGCAGCTGCTTCTCCGGAGGGGTTGTCTTCCAATTTATTTATCTCGCAGCGAGGTCGACTTATATTATAATGGATACTGCAACAACGTCCTGTGGCCACTCTTCCACTACGTCCCACTTTCTTTCGAATCAAAACTCAGTGAGACAAAGAACATGGTAGGTTTCGCGTCTTCGCTCTTTTATCAGTAACTATGTTCTCCTCCTGTCTTTCATGTTGTGCCTGCTGACTTTTGGTGATGATCAATGTAGGGGTTGCAGTGGTCTGCCTATCAGGAAGCTAGCGAGCAGTTTGCTCAAGTCATCTTGAATGCGTATCGACACGGCGACGTGGTCTGGTGCCATGACTATCATCTCATGCTTTTGCCATCAAAGTTGAAGGAAGAGCACCAAGATATGAAGGTTGGATGGTTTCTTCACACACCATTTCCTTCTAGTGAAATTTATCGCATGCTACCAGTTCGGGAAGAGCTGCTATTGTCTGTTCTCTCGGCTGATCTAGTTGGGTTCCACACCTATGATTATGCACGACACTTTGTATCTGCTTGCTCCCGAATTCTTGGATTTGAAGGAACACCTGAGGGTGTCGAAGATAACGGAAACTTCACAAGAGTAGCAGCATTTCCAATTGGGATCGACCCAAGTCGATTCACACAGGCACTTGAGACAGAACGCGTTCAGGCGCACATCCATGAATTGCGCCAGAGATTTCAGGGGCGCAAGGTGATGCTCGGAGTGGATAGACTAGACATGATCAAGGGGATTCCTCAAAAACTCCTCGGATTCGAAAAGTTTTTATCAGAACACCCGGAGTGGCGAGACAGGGTCTTGTTGGTGCAGATTGCAGTCCCCACTAGAACAGACGTCGCTGAGTACCAAAGATTGACTTCTCAAGTGCATGAAATAGTTGGGCGAATCAACGGCAGATTTGGCACTCTTGGATCTGTTCCAATCCAACACCTTGACTGCTCCCTTGCCTTCACTGAACTTTGCGCCCTCTATGCCGTTACAGATGTGTGTTTGGTAACCTCTCTCAGAGACGGCATGAACCTTGTCAGTTATGAATTTGTTTCCTGCCAAAGCAAAAATGCAGGAGTACTGGTGCTGTCGGAATTTGCCGGGGCCGCTCAGAGTCTTGGTGCAGGTGCGCTTCTTGTAAACCCATGGAATGTCAATGATATGGCTGCTGCAATTGAAGATGCACTAACGATGCCGGATGCTGAAAGACGTGAGCGGCAAAGGCAGAATTTTACACATGTAACCATCCATACCGCCCAAGCTTGGGCAGACACTTTTGTTTCGGAGCTAAATGACACACACGTTGAGGCAGAGCTGAGGCGCAAACGCATTCCCCCTCAGCTTGTCCCAATGAAGATAATCGACTCATTCGTGAATGCAAGACACAGACTGATTATTTTGGTGAGCAAAATTCATCATGAAAGTATCGTCTTTGCTCAATCCAACAAAATTTGCACTAACATCATTTGACCCGTGTGACCTTGTTTTAAAGGGTTTCAATGCAACACTTACGATACAGGCTGATAGCTCTAAAAGACAAGTTCGAAGTGGGGTACTTCCCATGAAGCCGATAAAAACTGCCACTCGGATTCACCCCATTTCGCAAGAGTGCTTGCAAAGACTTTGTGACGATCCAACCACCACACTCTGCATCTTCAGTGGTTCTGAAAGAAATCGGTTGAGCCAGGCATTTGCGCATCTACCAAAGCTTTGGATCGCAGCTGAAAACGGGTGTTTTATCCGCCCACCGTTGGAGGGCAAACATTGTCAGCTCGGTGCTGGTGGCACAGGGAAGTGGATTACGATGGTTGAAACATCCAATCTTGACTGGATAGAGAGTGTGCAGTTGGTATTTGACTATTTTTGTGAACGTACTCCACGAAGCTATGTTGAAACGCGGGAGACATCTTTAGTGTGGAGTTACAAGTATGCTGACCCTGACTTTGGCCGACAGCAAGCTAGGGACCTTCTGCAACATTTGTGGACTGGGCCCATTTCAAACGCGGCAGTTGATGTGATTCAGGGTGCAAAGTCCGTGGAGGTACGACCGATAGGTGTGAGCAAAGGTGCTGCAGTCGAGCGAATCGTCTCAATGATGGGAGAATGCGGTTCGTCTTCATTGGTAAGGCGGGAAGAGGGATACGAATATATCCCTCCAGATAGTAACGAAACGAGAGAATTTGTATCGTTAGCAGGACAAACTAATGTTGGATTGCGCATGGCAGCGTTCAGAACAACTGATAGTCTACTGACCGGAAAGGGTGAGCAGGATCATCAAGATACTGCAATCTCACCAGGAGCTATTGAGCATCGACAAGTGGACTTTGTTATGTGTTGCGGTCATTTTCTTGGTCGAGACGAAGACATATTTGAGTACATCAACTGTGGCTCTTCGGCGCTTATCAGACATCGTCATATTCCAGTGGCGCAGCAGCCCCCGAACCAAAAAAATAATACCCCCCACTTGATTGAAAGTAGCACAGGTAGTCTGTGGGAAAGTGATCAACAGGTCAACGAAGCACATAGTAAGAAAAATGGGGACGCGAGTGATGCAATCGAGTCGAAAGGAAACGATGACAACAAACCATCCATTTTGACAACATTTAGGACTCCGATCACATGCACAGTAGGACGGAAACGCTCAGGTGCAGGGTACTATGTGAACGACTCTGATGACATTGCTGAACTTCTAGCAACACTGACAAATAGCCTTGGCGATGGTAAAGGTCGTGTCGAGCTGCTTCAATTTGATACTGAATCAAGCCTTGGGTCTAGCCGATCACTCGCTGATCTTGCGAGGCAGAACAGTGGCGCAAACATGGCACTGATGTCACGGCAAGGATCACTAGTAGATATCGCCACTTATAGAGTTGGGCGCGAGATATCTGTTAGTAACACGAGCGATAATTCTTCTCTTGACTGTTCACACAGAGGTGGCGAAGCATCAATGAGCTTGACACCACCGCATAGCTCATCATGACAAAATATTCTTTCACCGTGTATGATCAACGGTTTCTATCGAACTACTTGATTGCTGCCTATGAAATATCATTCATCACATGCTTCATAAGAAATACTTTCCTCAAAATCATATGGAGATATTTGTGAACGACGACCTGACTATCAACTTGAATATTTTGCACTTCAGCTTCTCTTGACTTCAGTTGTATGTCTGATGTGTTCGTTTTTTGCCCCGAAAGAAGCAAAACCTTCCGACGAATCATCGAGAGAGACGGACTGGAGGACTTTTCGCGTCTGGGCCACTGCAGAGATGGCTTTCTTCAGCATTGCCTCATCCACATCAACGCCAGCCGCTTTATGCTCTTGAAGTGTCCTGACAGCCAACAAAGCCTTCATGTAGATTTCTTTCATCTCATTTAGTAGAGCGTTGCGTTTTGAACTTACTGTTCCGTCGCCATTCAATGGCGAAACTGCAATGCTACGTGTTGAAACAAGTTTGCTCATTAACTTGCCCTTATTTTTTGTGCGCACACTGTTTGCTCTTTTTTGGCTCGCAATATATTTTGGATCATTCCATTTTGCCTTGAGCGCAGCGGATATGGCAGCTTTATGCTGTGCAGATTTCGGTACACCACGATTAGAGCGGGTGCCTTTGCGTTTCTCCACATATCTGGTGTTAGCCTTCCGCGCTAGATTCCTCTCATCTCTCCTCACTGCCCCGCTGGAGTCACGTTTCTTTTTTGGACCGTTTTCAAGGGCGTGTTTTGTCCACATCCCAAAGTTAACTCGTTGGACACTGCTAATGCGTCGTGCATGCATGCCAATCGTGCATACACCTACCTTTCCTCTGCGAATGCCGAATGCACGAGCCTTTGCCTCATTCCTCGCTTGCATCTTCTGATGTGCCTTGTCGCGCACTGTTCGTCGAATCTTCAGCTTTGTTGTCTCACTGTGAAATGTATTCGCTGCTGCCGCTCGCATTCGCTGTTTCACTTGGGGATTTTGCATAGCTATTGCGGTGTTGGCTCTGATCTTCGCGATGGTCTCTGCTGTGTGCTTCTTCCCTTTATTCCATGCTATTTTGCCCTTATTCGCAGCGCCAATCTTGGCTCGGCGTTGTGCCTCAGTCCCTTCGTTACACACATTTTGGTAACATTGCGCTTTGCCTACCATGGCATGAAGAACTTGTTCAGGTATCGTGACACAATTGGCTTGTCCAGTGTCGCGTCGAAAACGCAGATGGTTGCAGTTTGGACAGTGGCAACCTGAGACATGATGTTTCTGCTGCTGCTTGCCGACGACAAAGCCACCATTGCAGCAGACAAAGATGACGCTTTTGGAGACTTCGGTGTTGTTCTCGGAGTCTGCTGCCTTGATTAAGTCACGAACTTTGGCGCAAACATCGCATCCACATTCGTGAGCATGAGGTTTTGCTCGGACAACAAAACCTTCACCAGCTCCAGAAATGTCTCTCACCCGCCTCGTCTTCGTGCCTTCAACCCGCAAATCGCCTTCATAGGAATCCACGGAATCAAAACAGTCTACTGCATCATTGGCTGAATATCTACTATCGCTGACGACCCGAGTCACACTTTGCTTGCGCAGACTGGTGGTAAACAGGTAAACAGACTCGCCAAACGGGGACTGTTTACCTGTGGGAGCGACGCAGCGCTGACGAGCACAACTCGCGGGCGCTGATTCGCGTCGGAGGCGATGGTGCCTGTCCTTGCCGTGAAAAGGTAGGGCTCTACGTGCAATGAATGGAATTACCCGTGCATGTCCAAGCCCCCACCCAGTTGTTGCAGTGTTGGCGAGGACACCAGAGCTCATCTTTCTCGGTGCCGTGTGCAGAATTCGATAGAAGTTTGGTGCAAGTCCTGACGCGCCGAGAGCACGTGGTTCGACGATTCTATCACCGACGATGTGCGATGATTTAGTGAGCCCTTTGCGCAAGTTGTCTGAATTTCGACGAAGCACCGGGTTAGCGTGTCACAGCGCACGTTCGTTGCGTCGCCTATGATGCTTTTGAGGTATTTTACTTTTGCTTGATCTTCACTATTTCTGGATTATTTCGCGGTGACCGAAAAAAAATTGTTAAATAAGATGTCAATATTTTGCATCGAGATCGAGGAGTGTATGTACCTGATTGAGGCTCTTCAAATCCTGTATAAAAATGTTTATCCTATCATTTATTACCCTCGTATTGTTCCCAGGTGTATCGGCATAGCCGCCGTGCATGCACGGAATTATTAATTAAAACATGATGAGACTGAGGGTACGACTACATACGTACGTTTATTTATTGGTTGCTTGGTCTGATTGACATGTCTAATCATCAAATGTGAATTAATTGAGTTATATTACATATAAATGCCCTCACGTATGCGTAAACATGCATGGACAAATCTTAAATAATAAGGAAGTCTTCGTTGCATATTAATATTACGCGTTACGTTCATTCGTATTATTAAGACACATTCCCTGCGGGCGAAGATATTTAAATATATAAGCGCCGCCACTTCAAATATTTCATCTCGCCACCATATATTCCTCCATACAAATAAATAATATGA
>JACLAB010008238.1_pt1 | contig 23958 bp, 22 predicted proteins | sample 8027921 | NCBI WGS metagenome assembly JACLAB01 (sample SAMN15725117, study PRJNA655200) | protist metagenome | isolation source: fluorescence activated cell sorting (FACS) single amplified genomes of... | place: USA: West Boothbay Harbor, Gulf of Maine | collected 2000-07-19
CACCGCGTGCGTCGCCGCGCCCACGGTCGTCGTCATCGTCGGCGTCGTCGAGTGAAGCGTCACTGTGCGCCTCGGTGCATCCATGACCTCGCATCGATGCGCCGCCCCGTGGTCGTCGCACACGCCGCTCGCGGCGGTGGCGCGGCATCGAAACGCGGCATCGAAACGCGCGTGCGCCGCGCGCGCGACGCCGTCGACCGCGCACGCGCACGCGACTGTTCGACACGCACGATGCGGGTCGTTACGGCGCGGCACCCTGGTGCGCGGCAAACGACGCGCGTCGGTGGTGCGTCGTGGTAAAATCTCCGAGGACGATCAAGACGAAGATGATAACGACAGCGAAGCCGGCGCTGGGGGCATCGAGGGATGGCACGGCGCGTATTCGTTCCCGGCAAAGTTTCGAGCGTGGACCGACGCGAATGGGCAAGGGGCCTCTTCGGGCGCGGGCGCGACGACGGATTCGACGGATTCGGCGGCGAATGCGCCGTCAGACGCGTCGCGAAGTGGGAAAAAGCAGACCAAGGCGCAAGCACGGGCGGCTACGGTTCGGGAGTTGTTGCTTTCGCGCGATCCGGGGTTGAATCAAACGCTTATTAGTTCGGGGACGTCGGTTTCGCAGTTGTTTGACCAAGATAAATGGGAACGGCATCGCATGGTGGATAGGTTTGTGGTGGATTTATTATCCATTCCACAGTCAACGGTGTTTTTGAGATTACTGAAGCCGTGCACGGCGTTGGCGATGTATACGGCGATGATTGTGATGTTGCCAGCGTTGCTTCGCGCGGCGTTTGCGGCGGCGGGCGCGCAAGTACCCAGCGTCTTTGCCAATTTCGCACTGCAAAACCTCACGCTTCCGGCCTCAGCACATGGCTTGCTCGGGACACTATGTGGTTTGGTGTTGGTATTTCGTACGAATTCGTCATACGCGCGATTCGTTGAAGGTCGCACGGCGTGGGGCGCGCTCATCCGACACGTCCGCGACGTCATTCGGTTATCCATTTACATTCCAAACAAGGCGCACCAACGTCGCGTGTTGGAGCTGTGTGCGGCGTACGCGTACGTGTTGAAAACTCGCCTTCGCAGTGGTCGCACCAGAAAAGATCCGAAAGATCCCACGGCGTTTCGCGACGTGCCCGACGAAGCCGTTCGTCGCGTCGTGAGCGAACCCGCCGTCGCCAACGAGGTGCTACAATCCGCGGCGACGGGTAATCGGTGCTTGTACACGTTGATGATGATTTCTAAAACCCTCAAGCTCGCGCTCGAGGATGGCACACCGTCGCAGATTCATTGGAACATCGAAGAAGCCGTGAGTGGCATGGGTCTGAGCGGCGGCACGTGCGAACGCATCGTCGCCACGCCCATTCCGCTCTCGTTTTCTCGCCACACCGCGCGGTCGCTCGTGATTTGGCTCATCACCTTACCATTCGTCATCGTGCCCACGATGTCCTGGTACGCCGTGCCCACGATGTTCATCTTAACCTACCTCGTACTCGGCATTGACGAAATCGGCATTCAAATCGAAGAGCCATTCGCCACGCTCCCCCTCACGCCGTTGTGCGCCACGATTGAGCGCGACGTCGGCATCGCCATCCAAGAAATCGACGCCCCAATCTCCGTGGCGAGCACCGAACCCGTGCGTGCGTCCGCACCATCACCCATCGCCTCTCCCCCGTCGTCATCGCGCTCCCAAGTGCAATCCGTGTAACATATACATTTATACGTCATCCGTCGCTTTGCGCGCGTCGTCGGCGTCGTCTCATAAAACCAGGCACCCTAACAAACGGTGTGGTGTTTCCCCTCGCGTGCGTCAGTGTGCCTACGATGTGCGATGCGTCGCCACTCCACGCCGCGCGTCACCGCACGGTCGTCGCGATGGGTGACGACGACGACGTCGACGCCATCGACGACCGCGCGAACGTCCACGCGCGAGAGAGAGGCACGCCAACGACGACGACGACGACGCCATCGACGATTGGATCATCGCCACGGCGATTGGATGCCGACGACGCGTGGGTGAACTTTATATGCGGCGTCAAGGTGCGATTCCCGATCGCCACGCCGTACGCGTCGCAGAAACAAGTGATGATGCATGTGATACGCGCGTGTAAGCGAGGACGGTCGGCGTTGATTGAGTCGCCGACTGGGAGTGGGAAATCATTAGCGCTGTTGTGCTCGACGCTCGCGTTTGCGGAGTGGGCGTACGCGGGCGAGGGCGAGGGCGAGGGCGAGGGTACTCGTCGTCGTCACGGGAGTAGTAGTAGTAGTAGTAGTAGTAGTAGTGGTGGTGGTGCTGCTGTGGGTGATGCGCGTGATGCACGCGATGTGGACGATGGTGCTCGTGGGGACGTGGTCGTTGAGGAGGACAAAGCCAAGCGCGGAGGCGGAAAACGAGGCGCGCGGGCGCCGCGCATTTATTACGCCACGCGAACGCATTCACAGATTGAACAAGTTGTTCGTGAGTTGGCTCGAACGTCCTATCGTCCACAAATGGTCGTGCTCGCATCGCGGGATAACTATTGCGTCAACGCCAAGGTGAAGCGCACGGGGAATGTAAATGAGGAATGTCGAAAGTTGATGGATGACTCGCAAACCGGGCGCGGGTGTTATTGCGCGGGCGCGGCGGCGAGTAAGCTCGCGACGCACGCGAAGACGGCTACCGATCCGATGGATATCGAAGATTTAGTCAAAATGGGTAAGCGCTTGAAAGGGTGTCCGTATTTTGCGAGTAAAATTATGGCTGAAGATGCAGAGTTGGTGTTTACGCCGTACAACTATTTACTCGATCCGCGCACGCGCGCCGCGATGGATATCGATATCGAAGGATCGATCATTATTTTCGATGAAGGGCATAACATTGAAGACACGAGTCGCGATGCTGCGAGCGAGGAAGTGATGTTTGATGACATCGCCGAGGCGGTGATTAGTTTGGAGATCATACGTGATCGCGCGACGGCGCATCGAGAAGATTTCGAGACGTTGTACGCAGCCATGCACGGCTTGTATTCATGGTTCTTGCGTGTGTGTGATGCGGACGGTAAAGAATATGCCTTGAAACAGCATGAACAGTTGTTTGAAACATGGGGTGCTACTTTGAGCGGCGAACAATCGTTGTCACCGCTTGAAAATGCTGGATTGACGCAAGAGAGCGTGGGCGACGTGATGCGCGCGCTGAGCGCGGCGAGCAAGTACAACCAAGAATTGAAAGATCAAAAGGAACGCATGAGTGGTGCGGCGCTGAACACATGCGAAAAAGTCTTAAACCCTCTCAAATTTTTGCTTTCGAATGGCGCGACGACGGCGCGTGACTATCGCGTTGTGATTGAAAAGACGTTGAGCGACACTGAAAAGGCGTTGTCGACGCAAGCGCAGCGTTCGTCGTTGGCGCGCTTGCCCATGGATGAGTTGGTCAAGATTCAATTTCGCTGTCTCAATCCTGCTTTGGCATTTCGTGAGCTCGTAGGTGAAAAAGGCGCACGTTCGATTATTCTTACTTCTGGTACGCTAGCACCTTTGAATTCGTTTGCAAGCGAACTCGGCGTTGACTTTCCCATTCGCATGGAGGCGCAACATTGTGTGGACATGAACACGCAAGTGTGGGGATCTATCGTTGCTTCAGGGCCAAGCAAGCGCGTGTTAAATGCTGGTTTCAAATCCCGCAGTGATTGGGCGTTTCAGGATGAGCTGGGCGCGAGCTTGAAAGAGTGGGCTAAGGTTGTTCCTCATGGCATGCTGATGTTTTTCCCGTCGTTTTCGCTCATGGAAGCCATCGTGCACCGATGGCGCGATTCTGGCGCACTGAACGCCATCGAAAGCGCGAGCGGGAAAAAAGTGTTTCAAGAGCCACCAAGTAAACCAAGCAAGTATGGTAATTCGAAAAAAGTCGACACGCTCGATCAGGTGCTGGATAAGTACTACAAGCGCGTGAGCTACAGTGTCAAGGCGGCGCCGCATCCGTATGCGCCGGCGCCATTGAACGCACGCGGTGGTCGTGGTGCAATCCTTCTCGCCGTGTGTCGTGGCAAAATTAGTGAAGGTATTGATTTCGCCGATGCCAACGCACGCGCGGTAATTTGCGTCGGGATTCCGTATCCAAATTACAAAGATCCTTTGGTGCAGGCGAAACGTTCATACAACGACTCAGGCCGTTATCGGGGATTATTGTCTGGGCAAAAGTGGTACGACCAGCAAGCGTTTCGCGCATTAAACCAAGCTGTCGGGCGTTGTTTGCGTCATCGATACGACCACGGCGCCATTATGCTCGTCGACGAGCGATTTGGTCAAAACGCCACGCATTCGTTACCGAAGTGGTTGCAGGGTGCCATGCGACACCCAAACGTCGGTTTTGAGCAACAGTTGGAGAGTTTGAGCACGTTTTTCAATGCACACGCAGATAATCCACCTAAAGATTTCGAGCCAGCAGCAAAAAGTGCGCAAGAAGAAGGTAGTTCGCGACGTAAGCGGCGTTCCATTGGCTCTGTGAATTCGCCAAACAAGGCGAAACGCAACACGCCGATTACCGCTTTCTTTGCAAAAGCTGTTAGCAAAAATATTTCTGAAAATAGTGATATCGATTACGTCGCGCAAATTTCGAAAGGGGAGAAACAATTGGAATCATTTGCTCGAACAGAGTCGGTCGCGAAGACAATGACGTCGAACGCTCGTCATGAATCATATCAGGAACCGGTTTTCGATGAGTTTGATGACGAATTGGACTGGGAAGCGTTGGAGATGCCACCGCCGCCTCAGAAATCTGTGTCCCCACAGAAAGAGGAAGCGGCAAGCATTGAAGAAAATGTGAATCAAATTCTCGATAGTATTGAATGGGATGATGAAGACGACACTGACGAATGGTTCAACATGGTTGAAACAACCCAAAAAGCGGAAGCGTCGTCGCAAATGCACACAAAGACTGAAAGCAACGGCGTTCTTGAGACTGAACAAGTCGTCGCCTCGCCTGTGATCGAGCGATTATGCGCCACGTGCGGACGCAAACCACTTGGAACACTTTCTTCTGCAAATGACGCAAACATTGAACGAGTTACGCTCAAGTCGAGTTATTTAGATGAGTTTGGTGGCGCCACAAATTTCGTCGTTGTGCCAGAGTCGACGCAACAAGGCGTGTGCTGCGGCCAAGAATCCACCGAAGCGACGTTTGACACAAGTTCAGGGATGGCATTCCGACCGTTGTTTTCATGCGCTCATGGAGGCGTTATTGGTTTCAAAGTTGAGGCTACTAACGTCGCCAATCAGCGATTCGCCGAGCGCGTCTTGTTGTGCGACTAAGTTGTTGTATTGTATTATAGGATGCCTATTTGTCTACTGTGTGCCTAGACCCCACGCGTAGCGCGACATCAACGTATCTATCCACCATGCGTGTCATCGCGAACACCCCTCCGAGCGTAGATATGGTCTTCGTAAGAAAGTATACCAGGCTCTTTGCCTCGACGGCGATGTTAACCGTAATCGCCGACAAATCAAACGTGAAAAACACCTCTGGTACGTGCAACCAATCCTTGCTTGGCGTGAAATGCTCGGTGACGCTGTACTGATTCGTTTGTAAGACTGTTTTCCATGGAATGAATCCAAATAATGCGCGTAAATCTGTATACGTCGTCGGCACCACCTTCATGAAATACTTGAAAATCCCGCTCGGCGTTTCTGAGCGTTTGACGCCGTCTAAAGGATTCACCGCTCCAGGAAACCCTTTGCCGAATGCCAAACGCTTGATTTCGTGCCCCATGTTCACTTCCCACGCGTTACCGAATAGCTCTTGCATGAAACCGAAGCCCTCAGCGCCCGTGGATATCCGAATGCTCCCCGCCACGCGTTGCGCCAACACCTCACCGTGTATCCGACACCCTTCTTTCGCCATCTTCGCTCGACGCACCTCGCTCCCGTGCTCGGGCCGACGTTGGAACAACACCACACCTCCTAAATCCACTCCACCCGCAGATTCGTAATCATCAATCACCTTACCGTTGTGATTCAACCGCGTCTTCACCAACCGCCCGCGCACGTCGACTTCGTGCTTCCCGCTCGCGTCGTACATATCCACGTATAATATCTGACACGGCACCTCGGGAAACGTCACATCGATCTCAATCGATAACAACTCACTCCACGGCACGGTATCCACGCTCATCGTCTTCGTCATCGTCGGCGTGAGGAAATCCACGCACTCAAATAACGCCATGCACGCGACGCAGGCGATGCCAATCAGAGAAATATACGCCCCCGTGCGCGTCTTTGTCGTCAAGTGCGGCGCCACCGACGCGTAGGCATCAAACCTACGTATCGACCGTAACATCCCGCGCGCGCGTTTTCGCCACGCACGCCACACGCGTCGCGCACTGCGGGGGGTCTACTGATAGTCAACAATCGCATCGCGTTCTGGGTGCTCGACGTCACTCCGCGCCTCGTGCGAATGTTTTGTGCCACGTCCACGCGCGTCGCGAGCGCTGTGGTGACGCGTCGATCGCCGTTCACGCACGGTACGACTCGCGCACACGTCCCAGTGCGCACCCGCGCGCGACCGGTGTCGATGTCGTCGTCGTTTACGAGCGACACCCCGCCTGCGGGGTACACGCTCGCGGACCAAGTCAAGCGGTTCGCCAAGGCGAAAAGCGACAACGTCGCTCGCGTGATGGACATTGACAGCGTGTACGATGGGTCGTTTTTGAAGGGCCAACGCGTGCTCGTGACCGGGGCCAATCGAGGGATTGGGCTCGCGCTGTGCAAGGAGTTGGCGGCGAACGGGGCGGATATCGTCGCCACGTGTCGCAAGTCGAGCGCGGAGCTCGAGGCGTTGAATCCGAAACAGATCATTTTGAACGTTGACGTGACGGATACGAAGAGTTGTCAAGATATGGCGGCGCAAGTCAGCGAACCGTTGGATATCGTGATCAACAACGCGGGGTACTTTTATGAACCCGTGGAGAAGATTGATTCGATGAATTTTGAAGAGCAAATGAAGATGATTGACATTTGCGCCGTTGGCCCGTTGCGAGTGTCCGCGGCGTTGCATAACGCGGGGAAAATTAAAACTCCGGGTGGGAAAATCGCGATGATTACCTCGCAAGGTGGGTCGGTGACGTGGCGCGAGGTGCAAAATCCGAGCGGCGGCGACTACGGGCACCACATGAGTAAGAGCGCGGCGAACATGGGTTCCAAGTTGTTAGCGCAAGAGCTCAAGCACGAAGGTATCATGGTGCAAGTGCTCCACCCTGGGTTTAACAAGACCGACATGACTGCCAAGTATGCCCAAATTTGGGAAGTTGAAGGTGCTGTTGATCCCGCCGTCGGCGCGAAGCGCGTGATGCACGAAATCGGTTTGATGGCGCCGGAATACAACGGCTTGTTCATCAACTGCGAGGACGGCTTGCAAATCCCGTGGTAGGTAGATGCCTGCGTGCATTCTTTTACATTCATTAATTCATTTCCCTGTTGTTGCGATAATCAATCATACATCCGTCGATTACAACGTAACATTCCCTCGACGCAAAAGCGTGAGGAACGCCGCTAGCTTCGCGTTACAATCCTTTCGGTGGCTCTCCGAGGCGATGACACGGCGCGCCACCGTCGCATTTACCTTTCGCACACGTGGCGTAACACGGCGCATCGAACGCGGGATCGTTCACCGCTGGAGCAACGCCGAAAGTCATCATGCACGAACCGTCTTCGTGATTTGGATCCAACCGCGCGTCGACGCCAAAAGCTTCTTTAAAAAACCTTTGCGTGGGAATCTTGCAAAAGTTCGTACACGAGGCCGTGCACCCACACTGTTCTAAGTATCTACATTTTTGTAACTTGACGCTCGCCATGACGCCGTCGCTTTCACGTGGAACGATTTCGCACGGACCGACCAACCACGCGAACGCCTCTCGCGTCACCGTCGCGTTCATTTCATCCACCCAATTCGCCGGCTTGATCAGCTTCTTAAACGCGAATCGTACAGGCGATGGAATCAGACTCAACAATGCTCTCGTCACCGCATCGCGCTGCTCGTCTACGGTACGACCGACGCTTAACGCGTCGGCAAGCGAGACGAGCGCGTCAAACGGCGTCTTCGCGCCTCGCGTCGCGCTTTTCGCTGTATCCTTCCCAACCACCTGCGCAAGCTTGGCATTAAATAAAGTGATCGCCGCGGCATCAAGCACACCATCCGTGTACGTCGCATCGCCGCCTCGGGCGTACGTCACGGAGCTACCGTTGAGAATGCCAAAGCGCGTCGTGTCGTCTGACGTCGCTTTCACTGACGTTACGTGACGTCCTCTGGAAGCGCGCGAGTGAAGACGACGATGCGCATATGATGTAACTGAGTGTGACGCGAGCGCCGTTCGCGCACACGTTGATGCCATGGTTACGCGTCGCGCGCGTCGAGCTGTGAGGCGATTCGTGCTTGGTTTACAAATACAAATGCTGGCGGGGCAAATAATACAATACACAATTGACGGCAACGTGCGACTGACAAAGCGCTGCGTTTGTCATGAAATCACGCAACACATCGCGCATCCTTCCTCCTGCGGTGGTTGCGTGAATTCGTCATGCTTGTTTAGCGAACGCTGTTGCGCGCTTCCCGTGGCCACATGGACTTTTACCGTACCTTTCGCCTTCAAGGATGACTTCTTAGGTTGCATCTTGCTCACGACGACAACTTTTGTGTGCCCTTTATCTTCCTCGCTGCTCGATTCGTCGTCGTCATCATCGTACACGGATATGGCTTGTCCCGCGCCTCGACTCGGTAACCGTTCAAACGCGCTCGGCCCAGCCAAGTCGTCATCCGAACTCGTCGGTACGTACTCAATCGTCGTCTCCAGCGGCTTCTTGGACCGTTTTACCTTTGTCTTCTTTTTCGTCGCCGACGATCGCCCATCTTGACCAGTTACCGTCGCCGTCTTCTTCGTCGGCGTCGCGCGCCCATTCGTCGTCTCTCGATACCCACTCAAATCCTTCTCGCTCTCCTCCCTCGACCCGGTCTCGCTTTCACTCATGAGATCCGGCCACTTTATACGCGACGAGTTCTTCCCATGCCTGCTGTCGAACGCACCGACGACGCCACCATCGTTCGTCACCACCGCGATGCCGCCCGGAGTGAATTCCAACCGACGACCAAACGAATTCATCGGCGTCCCGCGCGCGTCGACGCGCATCGACCCATCGCGCTTGGCGTTGCGTTCGTTAATGATCGTGTTTGCGCGCGCGATGGACTCGGCGCTGCGCGGAAGCAGCCCCATCGTCGCGGCGCTGACGTCGTCGACGAGAAATGGCGCGTTGACTCCGCCATTCGAACCGCACTCGTTCGCGCGTCGCCTCGGCGCGATGGCGATGCGCGCGGCGCGACGCGCGATGGCGAACGCTCGAGCGATGCGTGGCGTGCGCGCGCGCACCGCGTCGGCGTCTATGGCGTCGTCGTCGTTCACGCACGGGTGCGGAGCGCGTCAAGGTGAAGATGACGGTGGCGCGGACGGGACCACCCCGCGGCGCCGACCGCGGTCGGTGCGCGAGGCGTTGGCGCACATCGGGGCCACGGAAGACGATATCGACGTCGTCGTGCGCGTGGTGTGGCCTGGGCCAATCATGAAGTGGCCGAGACCGTATGATATCACGGAGGAAGAGGTGGCGTTGGGGGATGGGGTCGCGGCGCGGGCGGCGCGCGCGTGGGCGAGCGCGCGCGGTGCGTCGATGTCATAGATGTTGTAGTGGATTAAAAACATGTAGTTGATTGTTTTAGTTGTTTTCATGCGTGTTGTCGCGATCGAAACCGTCGTCGTCGTCACTCGTTTCGCGGTGAAGACGCCGCGAAAGGCGCCGCTCGACGTCTCTTTCGCCACCATCATCGAATAATAATAATAATAATAATAAGGCACAACAAAGGAGATAATTAGTTACAAAATGGATCGACTGCGGCATAAACGGTAGAGCCAGGCGGACATGCCCACGCACGCGGTGACGAGTAAGCCAGTGGTGAGGTAGAACGCCACGACGCTCGACTCCAACGTGGACGTCAAGTTCATACCAAAGATACCCGTGACGACGGCGCCGACGGCGGCGGCGAACGATGCGATGGACAGCATTAGTTCAATCTTGCTCACTTCGAGACGACGAGCGGACAACGTCACAGAGATGGACTCGTCAAGATCTCTCGTGTTTTCAAGCAACGCCTCCGTCGCGCTGTGCACCGCCTCGCATTGTTGCAAGTAGTACTCGAGCAAGTTTTCAACCTCCTCCTCCTCCTCCTCTTTGTCCTCCGCTTCTGTAGCCTTGGACGACAACGTCATGCGCTCGACGTCGTCTTCATCGTCAAGTGTTTCTAATATCTCGTCGCGAATCGCCGCAGAGCGCGATTCGAGCTGCACGAGCGCTTGCTTCATAAAGCGCAACTCGTCAAACGTCGTCTTTTCGATTCCCGTTTGCAATTTACGCTCCAACGCGCGATAGCGTCTAGTGCAATGTTCCAGTCGATTCGCCAACTGTGCGCACGTCTCTTGCAACGACGCTTCTACCATGACGAGTTCAAACGGCAAAGACTCCACTTCCTGGTTCTTCTCCGCCGTGGACATGCGCTGCGTCCACGACTCGAGAAAATTCACCGACATCATCGTATCCGGTTCGAGCAACAACGCGTGATCGGCGCGAATAATCACCCGCACACCGAGATTCACCAACACCGAATCCTCACGAACAATCACCGCCGGAGTGTTATTCGCCTGCCCGAGCGATGGATCGATGCGACGCAAATCCCGAGGCGACAAATCCGTGTCGCGCAACAATTGACGTCGCGTCATAATTTGCTTGTACGGCAATCGCTGCCCCGCGGCGTCAATTCTAAACACCGCATACGGTTTCGACAGCGAGCGGTCGTGCCTAGACGTACCATCACGCACGCGCATCGCACTCGACGGCGCCACAGTCGCCGCATCACCGTCACCATTCGCGCCTCCATTCATCATCATCGCCCGCTCGCCGCCGTCGCGCGCCTCTGACCCCCCGCCCGCCGACGTCTTCATCTTTTCCTCTTCAAACACCGACCCATTCAACCACTCACCCGAGGACGACTGAGACGACGACGACGATTGAGACTGAGACGACGACCCATTCTCCGACGTCTCATCATCCACCGCGCTCGGCTCGCCCACCGCGCGCGTCCGCCCGCGCCGCGCGTCTCGACCCCCCGCGCCGGGCGCCGCGAACGCCGCGTACGCCGCCGCCGCCCTCGTCGTCGTCGCCCCCACGCACGACGCCCGCACCGACGCCGCGCGCCGCATCGTCGTCGTCCACCGCGACGTCACGCGCGACGACTGCGACTGCGACGCGCGTTGACGATGAAGTTGCCCAGCATCAGCATCAGCATCAGCATCAGCATCAGCATCAGCGTGGTCGCGATGCCGATGACGCTGGTGGTGCCCGGCGCGATGCGACGCGTCGCCGCGCGCCGCACACCCACCACCGCATCGTCCGCGTCCTCGTCCGCGTCGTCGCACCGCGCGCACCACATCCGCGCGCACCGTCGTCGTCATCATCATCGTCATCGTCGTCGTGTTCGCCCACGCTCGACGCGCGACGACGACGAGTGCCGCGCCACCGCCCACCGCGCGCGTCGCCGTCGTCGTCGTCGTCGTCCTCACGCCCGTCGTCGTCGTCGCCCTAATAAGTAAATCATAATACCATAATTCCTAAACCCTAATACGTACGTAAAGCATCACGCGGCGTCGCGCGTGATGCGGCGTGTTCGGACATTCGGCGTTTCACAGGACAATACATGGTCGGTCGGACACCCCGTCCGTCCCCACCACGCCCGTCGTTCGGTCGTGGTTTTTGTGTACATCGTCAAACTGTACGTGGTTCAACCCTCCTTGGGCCTCGCTCGACTTTTCGTTTTTAATCTGACCTCACGTACAGTATTCGCTCTGTATATACATTACAAACCTTCTCACGTGCCTTTGAACGTGTTTTCTCAAACCACCCACGGGCGACGACGTCTGTCGTTCTGGAGCACAGAGAGTGGCTGTCGGCACAGCCGCGCGCGAGTGCGACTGGAGAGACGACGACGGGCGTGAGGACGACGACGACGACGACCAGTACGGCGACGACGGAAGCGGTGGAAAGGCGGTGGAAAGCGACGGACGGTGCGCATCGCCGTTCGCGGCGACGATATGGGTGACGACGACGACGACGGAGGTGGTGCGAACGCGACGACGACGACTGCGACGACGAGTGCGATGACGATCGCGGATGCGCGGGCGACGTGCGCCGAGGCGCGCGAGGCGCTTCGCGCCGATGGCGACGTGGAACGCGCGATCGCGCTCGCGGCGCGGGCGTTGGAGGCGTTCGTGCGATGTGCTGCGAGTGAAGAGGAGGAGAACGACGGCGTGGATGATGTGACGTTGGCGCGCGCGCACGCGGTGTACGGGGAGAGTTTGTTCGCGGGGGCGCGCGCGGCGAACGCGGTGTTTGGGGACAAGGCGACGGAGGACGCGCGGGTTAAGGGGACGAGGTTGGAGGATGCGGAGGAGGAGGACGAGGGGGAGTCGTGCGAGAGCGAGCACGAGGGTGATGATGATGATGACAGTGGTGGTGGTGCCGCTGTCGCCGCCGATGGCGATGGTGAGGATGAGGACGACAAGGACGAAGACGAGACGGATATGGAGCTGGCGTGGAAGATGCTGGAGACCGCGCGCGTGATGTATGAAGAGGATGGTAGCGCGCCTCTCGAGCTCGCGGACGTGTTGGAGAATCTTGGGGAGTTGAACACCGAGCAGTCACAGTTTGAGGCGGCGTTGACGGATTATAACGCGGCTTTGGTGTTGTTAGAGACGCATTTGGACGCGACGGATAGACGGTTGGCGAGCGCGTTGTATTCAATCTCCATGGCGCACCAATTGTTGGACGCCAACGATGCGGCTTTAGCGGCGAACACGCGTGCGATTGAAATTTGTGAAGCACGAATCGCGGAGTGTAAGGCTGGTACGGCGTGCGTCAGCAAGGGCGCGTCTCAAAATGCTGGAGAACAGATGAGCCCCGAGGCGACGATGCGCGAGTTGGAGCAAATCATGGGCGTCGCCGCCGATTTGAAGGAGCGTCAAGAGGAACTTAAAGAACTCGTCAGTACGGATAACTCTACTCGCGAAGCGCTCAAGCAGGCATTCATGGCTATTGGTGGGGGCGCGAACGCTGGGCCCACGTCGAGCGCCGCGGCTGAAGAAAGCGCCGGATTCGCCGCGCCGCAGCTGACGTCGAGTTTGCCCGTGCAAGCCGCGCCGGTGCGCGTGCAACCCGCGCCGGTGCGCGTGCAACCCGCGCCGGTGAAGCGCGTCGAACCCGTCGTTGCCGCGGTCGAACCAGACGCTAAAAAGCTCAAGCCGACGGCGCCGACGGCGGCGACGGCGGCGGACGCCAACCAAACAGACGCGCAACCCAACGGATGCCCGCAGCAATAAGTAATGAAACGAACACGTCATAAACTACCGTGCGTAACCCATCGCAACGAGTGCTACAGTACATTTGTACGTACTAGTACCAGTACACTTGTATTATAATCCTAATAATTGATTCAATGAGCGATGTGAAGCAGCACCGCGGCGACGCCGCCGGCGAAGACAAACGCGCGCCACACGGAGGCGTCGCGCGGCGTGGTCGACGCTGACGTCGGCAAACGACTTTCGTTGCGCTCTGCTAATATATCCAACGTGGCCACGAGCGGGAAATGGTCGCTCACACTGCGAGAGCTCACAACGTCGTGCCTAATCGTCGCGTCGACGATATCGATGTCCGCCTTGGAGACTAGAATGTGGTCCAGCATCGACTTTGACGACCCGCTCGACGACTGGTACGTGTACCGCGAGCTTTGCGCGATGACTGAACTCACCTCTTCCAATTCATCCACGCCATCGCCATCGAAATCACGCAAGTTTGCAATCACTCTACTCGTCGGCACATTCCCCGAAACGTCCACATACTTGGCAGAATAATCGTTTAAATCTCCAAGTACGACGACGGCGTCGCCCGCCGCGTATCGCGTCGCCACCAAATCTCTCAACACTTCAACCTGCGCCTCTCGCTGCGCGCACGAACTCGCCTCCGTAGGATTTGCTTTCAAATGCGCCGCGATAATGGACACGTAGCGATTGACAATCTTAATACGCGTCCAAAAATGCTTTGACACGGCGCTATCTTTGCTCCCGACGTACCCGCAGCTCGACGTCCCCGCCGAGTACTCCCCACGCACCTCCGTGCGCTGAAAATCCACCTCAACATCCACCTTGGTTAACATCCCAATCTCTTGACCCGTGTACGTATCGGTACCATCAATCATACCCGAGGCATAGTTGACATTCGCAGCAGCGATGCGCGCGAGCGTCCCGCACGTTTCCGCCTCCGCCACCACCAACACATCCACATCCAGCGCCCGCACCACGCCATCACGCACGGCGACGATGTGCGCATCCGCCGCCGCGACGTCCGCGACGGTGCCACCGCTGTACGGCGACACCGCGACGTCGCCGACGCCGTCGAACAAGAACATGGCGTTGAATGTGCCGATGGTGATGCGCGAGCTCGACGCATCGCTTCGACGGTCGTTCGCGGGCGTCGGTGCGGCGTAGCACGTCGTCAAACCGCGCGCGGTCGCGGCCGAGGCGACGGCGATGAGGGCGACGGCGGCGAGGACGGCGCGGCGCCGGCGCATGGCGGCGAGGAGGGCGAGAAGTGGCGTCACTGTGCGCCACGTCGGTTGCATAAACGCATCGTTCGCCGTTCGTTCGCGCGCGCGGAGACCGTTGACGCGCGTGCGCGACAACGACGGCGGCGGCGGTGACGCGACGACGCGCGCGGCGACGCGACGGCGCGCGCGGCGGCGACGCGTGAGGTGACGTTTTGGTAATAACTGCTTTTTCATTCAATTCGCCGCCGGCTGGGAGCGAGATGATGCTCGAGGTTGCGTCGACGATAACGCAGGCGTGGATTGATGAACTCGCCCAAGCGATGGAGGCGAATACGCATTGTTCGGTGCCGAGGAGGATTTCGAAAATACTCTCCGCGTCGTCGGTGGAGATGTTGTTGACGCGGGCGACGGCGGTGTTGAAAAAAGAGAAAACCTTGGTGAGACGCGCGCCGAGCACGGATGTAGAGGAGATCATCGTCGTCGGTGACACGCATGGACAGTACCATGATGTTTTAAAGTTGTTTTCCCTCGCTGGTGAGCCGAGTGCGAAGAGAATGTATGTATTTAATGGTGATTTTGTCGATCGAGGGGCGTGGGGGGTGGAGACGTTATTGTTGCTCTTGGCGCATAAACTTCGAGCTCCGGAAGAGTTTATGATTATTCGGGGCAATCACGAGACTGAGTTTTGCACCGAATGCTACGGTTTCGAGCGGGAATTGAGCGTCAAGTATGGGAAGACCGCGGGGCGGGTGTTGTATCCGGCGTTTTTGGCGCTGTGCGCGGCGTTGCCTTTGGCGTGCGTGATTCAGGACACGACTTTAATTTTGCACGGTGGGTTGTTTCGCGCGGCGGGGATGAAGAAGCACGATGCGATGCATAATCCACGCCTAGGAAGTTTAAATGATTTAGAAAAAGCGTCAAAGGGTGGCGCAGATCCAGTGGGTGAAGGGCGGTCGATGATTGCGGGCGACGTGTTGTGGTCTGACCCAATCGCCGAAGACGGTTTACGTCACAACGAAGCTCGTGGGATTGGTATTCAGTTTGGCCCCGCACAAACTCGCGAATTTTTACAGGCGGAAAATCTAAAGCTCATCATTCGTTCGCACGAGGGACCAGATGCGCGGCATGATAGGCCAGAGATGCCGTCGATTATGTCAGGCTTTTGCGTCGACCACGACTGCGGCGACGTCGGCAAGCTATGCACGCTGTTCAGTGCGCCGAATTATCCACAGTTTATCGACATAGATGATCTGCGACACCATAACACGGCATCATTCGCCATACTCAAGCCAGAATCCAACTGGTGCGAGCCAGAAATTGTATCATTTGACGCCGTCCCGCGGCCGCCGAGCGCGTGCTATTACGAAATCGATTTGGGCGGCAGCGACTGCGAAGGCCCTGAATCCGATATTCGGCCTCACGAACCCTTACACGTCGACGTCGGCGAAGGCGACGAAGGCGCGCGTTGGAAAGAAGACGAGCTCACGCATAAGCTCAAGCTCGTGCACGAAGATGACGAGTAAAAGTAGAAAGTTGTTGTTTGGTTTGATTTGTAAAACGAGAGAGTTGAAAACGTCACTGCGTCAGTTCACAACGCGCGAGGCGACACATGAACCATTCGAACGCACGACCGACGCGTAACCTCGAAGAAGACTTTGTCGCTGTACGAGCGGCGGCGCTCGAGCGCATTCGGCGCGCGCGCGACATCGCTCCAAACGTTCCCGCAGACGAAACCATCACCGTGCGCGACCCGGTGACGGACAACGAGGTTGTCGTGCACAGGAGTAAAACATCCATCATTCAACGCGCGCTAGACTCGGTCGCGGTCGAGGCGGAAGACTAAGAAGACATGGCGCGCGGTGGCGGTTCGTCCCGCGTTCGGCGTCGACGCGCGTGTCGGCGCTGCGCCGCGCTCGCGTGCGTTCTCGCGTGCGCGCTCGGTGTGTTCATAGGCGTCGTGCGATGGACGCACAAGGCGTTTGTCGCGCCTTGGATACCAGACACGCATCGTTATCCGAGCGAATGGCGTGGGTTACCGCGAAAGTGTCGTCGACGTTTGGCCTATCGACTACCGGTGGATTTTCGTGAAATGCGCTTGGGCGCGGCAAACGTGCAAGGTACTGTCGCGCGTACGATGACGTATGAGCGCATGTATCGCGCGGCGGTGCGCGACGGTATCGACGTATTTCATCGAGGCGCGACGACGACGCAAGGCTTGAGCGTGGACGACATGTTTGCCATCGGCGTCGATGGAAAACTGCTTCCAAAGCTCACGCCTTTGGAGATTGGTGTGCGAGCCATCGTGATGCCAGTTCCAGTTGGCGCGGTCTCGCGCGCGATGCACGAAAAAACAGTGAAACATCTGAGGGCGTTTGGGTTCACGCCGAATGTCGACGTGTACTTGCAAGATCCAAACGTATTTCACTTTTCTGTTTTTCACGCGTCGCACCATTTGGAGGAGCACGCGGTCGATGCGGATGAATATCGCATCGAAGCACAAAGTATTGGTAATGTAACGCAAGACTCGTGTCCGATTGACGCTATTCTTGAGCGCGTGTTCGTCACGACGGGTGGCGTTCTCGTCGCCGGCTGGAACGTGGAGAAAACGAGCCGAGGCGAGCCGAGTCAACTACGTCGCGAGTTGCGTCAAGCGCTACCCAATGCGCCGCAGAATCAGCTCGTGAGTGACCTGTACATATTACACACGACGCTCGCGCGTATCGTTGGCGCACCATTTGCCAATGCGGACGGTAACGGCATCGCAAAGCGCATGTCTCAAGCGCTTACGGATGAACTGTGTGGATTAGAACTTACGCTCGCGGGCGCGTGGTTCGTAGAAGAGAAACACAAGCTTGCGCTCGCGCTGAGGGGCACGATTGATAAGGTTGAAATGCCTTTTAGATGTGGGAAAGCTTGATCATGCCAGTACTGTACAAAATAGTAGCGATAGCATCATTAGCGAGTTGGATTTGGTCTAGTATATATCTCGTGCAATATTTCAAATCATCCTACATGTATCATTATCTCCCTCCTAAAATCATCTGGGCCATACCTTGAAGCTGTACCAGTACTTCTTGCAACTTAAGCTGCGCCTTGATGCGTTCTTGGATGCGACGCAGGGCTTTGTCGACGGCGGGACTGGCGCCGACGTCGCCGCCGTATAAATCAATCACACGGTTCACAATGTTCACCATTTGCGCCGTATGACGAGGTTTAGCGATGTTCTTCTCGACGTAGACTAATATGGGAATCAAAGAATCACCATCTCGGTTCGCCAACGCCTTTTGCAAACCACCGCGACGGCCAATTTCTTCGATGACAGCCGCGACGACCTCTGTACGTCCAAGGTTAACCGCCGCGTCGAGCGCGTCGCCATATCTAAATTGCTTCAACATGCGATCGTGTACGGCTAAATGTATGCGTCGCTGTCGCAAGATCTTCGTCGCATCTGCCGCGGCTTTCGTGTTTTGTCCGCGAATGAAATAACGCCAATGCCCAGCGTCTAATCGTCGCGGCTTTTTCATGGTGAATCCCTTGCGTTTGCTGCGCACGCCTTGGTATCCGTTGTACTCGTCTCCACCTTGTCGAGGCTTTGTGCGTCGCCGCACACTCAATACCTTATTTGCCATACCAACAGCCAAACAATTTGCATCAGGAGACAATGAGCACGTCATCACAGGCCCAGGATACTTGATAGAATGCGTCACCGTAAACGTGTCGAGCTCGTGAATCTTGACAAAGCCGTCGAGCGAGCCAGTAATCATACGCGGCGCCTTGGACGATAACGCAGTCTCACTGCCAACGATATCAAACGCAGACGCAAACGCGGGTGGACCGGCGTCATCGTGCACGCTCACCGTGGTGATTGTCTTTTGATGACTGCGCATACGCTGTAACGCTCGACCGCCACTCAAAATGTCCCACACGCACACGTCTTCGCCGCCGACGGAAACCAACAAGTTCCCACTCGGATACCACGCGATATCTTCCACAGGCGCGGTGTGATTAATTGTCATCACCGCTTCTCGACCGACTCGGGCATCCCAAAGCTTCACGGTGTGATCGTACGACCCACTGGCCCACATTTCAGCCGACGCGGGACTTCGCTCGAGCGCTCGAGCGTAATCCGTGTGCCCGTCATGTCTGCGTACGCATGACCCGGTGGATATGTCCCAAATTCTCACAGTCGCATCATCACTCGCACTGGCTAAATGTAACTTATCCATTGACCACCGCACGGCGCGCACGGCGGCGACGTGCGTGGTAAATTTACGCAACACCGCGCGCGAGGCGCAGTCAAACAACTGTACGACGCCCGCTTGTCCGCCCACCGCTAACGCCCGACCATCGTCACGAAGCACCCCACTGTACGCCACATCCTTAAAACGCGCAAACGTTCGCAACTTTTTCACCCCAGTAGGAGAATACAACGTCACCCGCGCGCCTGATGTCGCCGCGAGCTTCGCTCGCCCGCGTTCGCCCTCGTCATTCGCCGCGCCCCCGTACGACACCGACGTCACCGCGTTCACCTGCTCCGCGAGCGCCGTAGACTTATACTCGCGCCAATACCGCCCCTCCGCGGTCTCTCGAGACGCCACCGGCGCGTATCGCTTCGGCACGAGCTTGCGATACTCCCCCAAACCTTGCGCGAGCACGCCGCCGGCATCGCCTCGCGGGTTACGCGACCTCGACTCCATCGTCGTCTTCTTTGACCGCGTCGACGCGACGCGAGTGTCGCCTCTCAACCGCTGAGGCGATGCACGCGCACGCGATCAGTGTTCGAGCGCGCGCGGTTGCCGCCGTCGCCGTCTCGCGCGCGTAATGGCGCGCGCGCGAGACGGCGACGACTGGCGGCGGCGTGTTTACATTGGCGGCGTCAAACCATGCGCGCGATTACGCGCTTGGGCGTCGCCGCCGTCGCGCACCGTCGCCATTCGTCGATGCGCGCGTGCCGTGCGCTGTCGAGAACGGTCAGTGGACGACACGCGCCGAGCCGCGCGACGGCGCACGCGCGAACGACGCGCATGGCGACGACGACGCCCGACGATAGGCTGGTGACGGATGTGTTTTTTTTGGATGACTTTGCGATTCGGCAATGGGACGACGAGCGGTACTCTGGGACGCGAATCGCGTTCGATAAGGCGGAGTTTGTGAAACGCGTGCATGACGCACACGTGAGCGGGGCGTCGCCTCTGGTGGATGGCTATGCGCCGTTTTGTAAGCACGTGTTTGTGCCGAATTTCGTCGGCGCCAAGGTTGGGTGCGTGTCGATCACCGAGGCGAATGCGCACAAGTTGAAGAGTGGGTATAGCTCGCGCTCGCCAGCCGAGCTCGCGGTGTTGACGCGATGGTTTCAGGCGTCTGATGTGGAGATTCCCGAAGCCACGCACTTGGATGTGATTTTGTATTCGCGCGAGCAGCTCGAGCTCGAACGCGCGGCGGTGCCGAGTAAAGGCGAGCGTCCGCCGCTTCCTGATGCGCCTTGGGGGATTATTTCCATCAAAGCGCAGAGCGAGGATTATGAAACTCCGATGCAGCCGATCACGATGATGCGCAACGCGCTCGGGCGCGAAGAAGGCGGTTCGGGCGTGCCTTTGGACCGAGAAAAGTACGACGCGAGCGTCAAGTATTGGTCGACGCACGCTCCAATCGTTGTCAGCGAAGACGGCGCCAATGGCGACTAGCGCGCACTGCGTACGTGTCGTGAGTGTTGTGAGTGTCGTGAGTGTGTCTGTTTCGTGTGTGTAATATTACTTTCTTTAACTTTTGCAACGACCTGCGCGTCAAAGAATCTTGAAAAAAAATATCCTCTCCCGCGCGTCTTCGCGGTTGCCTACTTCAACAATTCCAACACCGCATCGCGCTTCGCCGGGTTCGCCTTACCCGCTAAGTCACGCGCCGAGTTTCCATCTAAATCCTCCACGTTCTTATCCGCCCCAGCGGCTAAGATCTCTTCAATCTTCGGCGTGTCCCCTTCCGCGCTCGCGAATAACAAGATGATATCCACCGGGTGCTTCCCGCTTTCAATCAACGCATTCATTCTGTCGTACGTCCCTTCGACCGCGAGGCAACCCATGTAGTTGAAATAGTGCTCAACGTCATCAACGTCGAAATCATCGCGCCCTTGCGAACCGACGATCCCAGCGCTCGTGCTGTCTTGACGGAAGCGATTGAAAAATGCGGTGCAGCGCGCGCCATTGCGGGCGTAGTTGGTGTGCTTGGCGAACGCGCGCGACGCCGCAGTCGTGCGCGAATGCGCGGCGCCGATGAAGGTGGACGTGAGTGATGCAGCGGACATGGTTTCTGGAGCGCGTAACCGTCGTCGGGCGTCGCAATGTGCCGCGTTAAGGTCGCCGTGTGGGCTTATCCAAAGTAGGGTACAGGCGACATTGGCGCCGGTTACGCGAGCGACATCCGCGCGTTACAACGCTACAATGACGACGATCGTGAGATGAATTCGGCAAATTGCCGATCGTCAAGTTTTGGCAAGGCGTAGTACGTGGCGCCCATGCGGTCGGCGAGCGCGCGGGCGAAACGGTCGGCGACGAACATGGAATCTGTGTCGACGACGAGCGCGTTGGAGGCGACGCGCGAGGCGTTGAATTTGAGCGCAATGTCGAGACATTCTTCTCGTAAAGCGGTGCGCGTGGGGGCATTTTCGATGCTTTCGATGCGAGAACGAGGGTTTTCGCTCCACGTCAAGCTTCGCGTCGGGCGTGCGTCGGTTAATAACACCACGCGGACGCCGCCGATTTTGGCGGAAGCGGCGCCGACGCGTTTCGCGCGCGCAGCGACGCGCGCCGCAAGGCTAATGCCGTGCGCCAGCGGCGTGCCACCGCCGCAAGGCATCACCGCGAGTCGCCTCGATGCAAGTAAGTGAGATTTTGTTGGCGGCAACACGACTTTGGCGTCGTCGCCAGCCATTTCGATGAGCGCGACCTGATCCCGTTTTGTATACGAATCTGCCAAGAGCTTAAACACGGCGGCTTTGGCGACACTCATACGATTCAGCGCCATCGATCCGCTGGCATCCACGACAAATATTGTCAACGATGAACTGCGTCTACTTAAACGCTTCAATCGCACGTCATCCTTTGTGATGAATACGCGACGCGATGACGGCTCCGCCGCTCGTAAAGTCGCTCGTCGTCTTCGGCGCTGCATTTGATACGGCGCCGCCGCTCGTAAAGTCGCATCGATGGCGATTCTCCCGCTTTTAATTTGCCCAGCTTTCGGAAACATGGGCTTCACGTATCGTCCGCGTTGTAAATTGTACGCCGCTTGACGTCGCGTTCGACCAGCCGCTCCGCCTTGCGCTTTGCGGAGCATCGCCTTTTGAAACACATCCATAAGCGCCTGCGTGTCAAGTTGACTTTCGTCCGGTTCTTCGATTTCGGGCTCAAGCGCGCCAGTGTCTTCATCTTGCTCCTTATTGTCTTCGTCACTTTCGTCGTCGCTATCTCGCGGCGGTTCCGCGTCTTGCTGCATCGTCGTCGCGCGTAGCGGCGGCGGCGGCGGCGGCGGCTCGAGCGCGTCTGATGGCGGTTCTCGCGTCGCTCGCGGAAATATTGCCAGCGACGCCGCAACGTTAATATCTTCTTGTGTAATCTGAAGCGAATGCCGCAACGCCGCTGACGCGCGCGCAATTTTTACGGCGAATATATCCGCTCGATGTCCCAGCACTCCGCAATCTCGACACAACACCACCAGTCTTCGTACGTGCGTCTCCTCAACGCGTACGTGTGGTAGAAACGTCGTTCGCGCAATCGCAACGTGTTCGCGTAATTCTCGCTCTTCTTGCATGCACTCGCGCATGACTTGGCGCCAATCGTCTTGCCAAGCCATCGCCGCATCGACGGCTCGAACTCGGCCAGCCGCGTCTCGAAGCGCGTCGTCGATGTCATCCGTGCAGACGACCATGGCGAATCTATCGACGACGTGCTCGCGAAGATCGCCCTCCGCGGGATTAAACGCCGCCAAAGTGAAACATTGACACGGACTCGTGATTGATAATCCTTCGCGCTCGACGCGGACGACGCCTTCGGATACGGCGGCGAGCGTCGTCCCGAGCGCGTAGTCATCCATCAAATTGACGTCGTCCAAGTACAAGACGCCCAAATGACTCTGCGCAATCAATCCAGGTTGGTAACGCGCGACGCCAGACGCGATGCTGGCGTCGAGATCGATGCTCCCGAGCACGCGGTCGTCCGTGGCACCGAGCGGCACGTGTATGAACGGCGCCGGCGCCGCGGGACGCGCGTCATCATCCGCGTCCTCGTCGGCGGCGCGCGGCATAAACGATCGAAGGCTACGACAGAGAATGGACTTTGCGGTACCGCGCTTGCCATACACCAGGCACGACCCAACACCAAATGGGTCGACGGCGGCGATGAGTAATGCCGCCTTCACGGTCGCGTGGTCGGCGATTCGGGTGAATGGGAAACATGCGGGTCCCGATGTTGGCGAGTCGGCGTCGTTAGACGCGCGCGACACTGATGACGCGTCGCGCGGGACATGGACGCTGCGCGCCGGCGGAGCGATCGAACGTCGGGTGTGGTTCAAGGTATGTACGCGTATATGCGCACGCGCACACGAATGCGTCGTCGCGCGTGACGCTGTATCGAAGGAATTGAGCATGTCGAATTGTGATGTCAACAGTCCGCGGCTAGCTATGGCTACTACGTCATCTCTTGTTTTGGTTTCGGCGGCGGCCGCCTGATGGCTTTGATCTTCGTCCCCGAGCCTTCAGGTTTCGGCGCGGGTGGTGTTTTCGCTTTAGATGCGTTTTTCCCACCCTTTCCGCTCGTCGCTTGTTTTTTGCTAGCACCGCTATTCGGTGGTCCCGGTCCAGTTTTATCCGCCGCAGCCGTCGACGTCGACGCATTCTTTGACTTTTTCTTGGGCTTCTTCTTCGTAGACTTTACACTATTCGCGGTCTCTGTCGATGCGTGACGCGCCTCTTGTGCGCGCTTACGCCATAAGAATTCCAACAATGCAGTCGTCTTCTTCCTCGTATCAGACGACGCGGGCGCGACGGGTCCATTCGTCGTCGCACCTTTCCCGCCGCCTCGGCGTTCATCCTCAAGCGCGGCGACAAACTTTAAATAGTCTTCATCCTCGTGAATCGTATTCTCGAGCGCATTTCGCACCACGACGCATTTCGCGCCTTCGTCTTCTGTTTCTATGTCGTTTGTCGTCGTCGGCGTCGTCGACGAGGCGCGAATGCCATTCTTCGCTTCATCGTACGACGCCGGCGTCCACTGACTCGGCGCACGCTCCGCACGCGCCACGCATTCTTC
>JACLAB010002690.1_pt1 | contig 23921 bp, 19 predicted proteins | sample 8027921 | NCBI WGS metagenome assembly JACLAB01 (sample SAMN15725117, study PRJNA655200) | protist metagenome | isolation source: fluorescence activated cell sorting (FACS) single amplified genomes of... | place: USA: West Boothbay Harbor, Gulf of Maine | collected 2000-07-19
CGCAGCCCGTCACTTCTGAACATCACAGCACCGCCGACACTAAAGGAGGCGACCTGACCTCACGGATATGACAACTGCCAAATCCGTCATCGCATTGATACCCGCGCGTGGTGGTAGTAAAGGCATTCCGAGGAAAAACATAACGCCGTTATGTCAACGCCCGCTCATATCGTGGGCGATAGAGAGTGCGCTACAGAGCGGGGTTTTCGATGAGGTCTGGGTATCTACGGATGACGATGAAATAGCGCATGTTGCCAATGACTGGGGCGCGCACGTCCATCGAAGAGATCCGCAAACCGCGACCGACGAGGCGTCGACAGAAAGCGCGATGTTGGACTTTTTGAACCACCACCTGTGCGAAATCATCTGTTTGATTCAGGCGACCTCGCCGCTTACACTAGCAAGACACTTTGCTGAAGCGCTTGCAAAACTTCGCGAATCGTGCGCCGACTCACTCGTGACCGTGACTCGCAACCACTTGTTTCTGTGGTCGAGTGAGGGCGAACCGCTGAACTATGATCCAGCTGAGCGACCACGGCGTCAAGACTGGGACGGAGTGCTAGTGGAAAGCGGTGCGTTTTACTTAACGAGGGTACCTGTGCTTTTAGCGACATGCAATCGATTGGGTGGTAAAAGTGTCGTTTATGAAATTTCTCCAGAATACTCTATTGATATTGACACAGTGCATGATTTGCGACGCTGCGAACAAGCGCTACATGTGCTTCAAAAGCAAAGAGGAGCATCGATCAAATCAGAGACGAAAGAATACATGTCGGATTCGTGATCTGCGCGTCGCTGTGGGCGAGGTCGAGCGCGCACGGGACGTCGAACGGCAACGAGGTGCTCAAGGCGGGACCGCTGAGCGCGTTCAGCATCATGCCGAGGAAGATGACGACGCGAGCGCTGGTGAAATCGTGCGCGAGCGCGTCGGGAGAGGTGCATCTGGTGACGGGCGCGGCGGAGTTCGTGGGATCAAACGTGGCGACGGCGCTGAAGCGACGAGGCGCGGGCGTCGTGGGACTGAATAACATGAACAATTATTACCCGCGGGGATTGAAGCGGAGTCGGATGGGGAAGTTGAACGAGATTGGTGTGCACGTGGTGGAGGTGGATCTGAACGACGCGGCGACGGTGCGGAATATTTTGGAGACGTGCGGGGTGACGACGGTGGTGCATCTAGCGGCGCAGGCGGGGGTGAGATACGCGGTGAAAAATCCGGGGGCGTACGTGCACTCCAACGTCGCTGGGTTCGTGACGCTGATGGAAGAGATCGTTCGCATGAAACGCATGCCAAAAGTCGTCTTCGCCTCGTCGTCGAGCGTGTACGGGTTGAATACCAAGGTGCCGTTTAGCATAACCGACGTCACGGATTCCCCGGCGTCCTTGTACGCGGCGACAAAGAAGGCGGGCGAATTGCTCGCGCACACGTGCAACCACATTCACGGCGTGGCGTTGACGGCGTTAAGATTTTTCACGGTTTACGGGCCGTACGGGCGCCCGGACATGGCGTACTTCTCCTTCGTGAACAACCTCATGCAAGAAAAGCCGATTACAATTTTCAAAGTCCCGGATGGGAGCGAGCTCGCTCGCGATTTCACCTACATCGACGACGTCGTTCGAGGGACGATTGCGGCGTGCGACACGAGCGAGAAGAGTGGGAAAAAGTCTGACGGTTCCAAGCCGCCGTTTCGGGTATACAACCTAGGAAACACCAAAACGGTGACGGTGAGCGACTTCGTGTCGTCGCTCGAAAAGGCGCTCGGTAAGACTGCGAACCGAAACTACGTCCCGATGCCGAAAACCGGTGACGTACCATTCACGCATGCCGACATTTCGGCGGCGAAGCGAGACTTGAGATACAACGCCACCTTTGGCCTGGACGAGGGATTGCAAAATTTTGTGCGCTGGTACACGAAGTACTACGAAAACGGCGCGCACAGAGAGGATACACGTTACGTTCCGGTGTGAACGGCGCGACATTCACGCAGGTTCATTGGTAGCATAGTTTATAATCGGAGGGTCGATAGATTGTGATCGAAATTCGCGAATCAATGGATTGTCGTCGGAATACGTGCGGTCACGGGCGACTAACAGTCCAACTTCGTAACTTGAGCATAACTTTGTAGTTAAGTCCGATTTAGGGTTAGTTCAGCGCCCGATCGGCACCGCCATCGGTCGAGATGTGCGCGCGACGTCAAAAGATGCTGACTCGGATCGATCGAGACGCAGTCGAGTGGCGTCCCCGCGCGCGCGAGAGACGGGATCGAGAGGCGTCGTCGCGATCTCCGCGCGTCGCAACCGCGCGCGACGCGGACGACGCCGCGTCCGCGGCGTTCGCGTCGCGACGCTATGTGTTGTATACGAGCCAGCGCATCGTATTCAACGGCCGTGATCGCTATGTGATGAGACGTGCTGTATATAACATTTCACATCTCTTAACTACGAGGATGGTGACCCGCTGTCTGGTACGTACCAAATGGGTCTGGTGCAGCACTGTTTGCAAATACAAATCGACTGGCACACTGGTACAGCGGTACACAAAATCTGTACCGTGTGCTGCAGACCTGCGCTACTATAAGTTCAGGCAAGGTTGACTTCTCATGGACTTGTTGTCACGACTCGGCGCGCTTTTCGTTTTAAGTTCGTGACGACGATACGTTGTGTGACGCAGTGTAGACTTCTTCGAATATACGACAGCAACATCCGCGCGTTTGCAGTTGCAACCTATGAAGCACCGTGCAAAGAAGTTCAAGACGCTGCATGCGATATTGTTCATCGTACTATGCGTCAACGCACTTACACAACTCGGACCGACTGGATTCAACATAAATAAATGGTACACACAACGAGATACGGACAATTTCATACAAGCATCTTTTCTTCGAGCGTCCGTAGAGATACAGATGAAAAACGGATTCATATTTCTGCAACTTGTCAATCAGGCATACGTGGCGATTACAAAAAGCTGGATATGTCACGCTCCGCAACACACGTTGAAGCACACAATTTTCCTTGCTACGGATAAATTTGCATTCCGTGCCCTACGCGATTTCAACGTATCTTTAGTTTTCTTGATTTCGTACAGCACCGGAAGCCTGTCATATGGCCAACGGGCATACTACGATCTCATGTTATTTCGAAGCACTGTTATCTTGAAACTTTTAGACGTCGGAGTAAACGTGTGGTTGATTGAAAGTGATGCCGTTTGGTTTGATGATCCTACTATAGAGTTATCGCGTTTCAGCGACATAGATGTCATCACTGGACAAGATGGAAATATAAATGATAACATTCCCGAGGGCGGATTTATTTTCCTAAACTCTACAGTAAGTACTCGCAATATGTGGCGCCGACTTAGGTTGGAGCATAAAAAGATACTCAGTAAGTTGCATGCGGATGAAGTCGGCGATGCAGGTTCTGAGATGCTACTGCTGCCAAAATACCTCGCTTCGGTGAAATGGCGTTTTTTTTCGAGGTCAAAATTTGTTTCTGGGAAGTGGTACAGAGATAAGAAGATGAGAGAACGTGCGAAACCAATTGTTATTCAGAACAACTGGATAATAGGCAATCATAACAAGACACTTCGAGCGCGAGCCTGGGGACACTGGTATCTAAATGACGCACAGAATGCTTGTCAGATTCCAACAGACGTGTAGAACATAGACATGAGCGTAGATCCCACGAATAATCAATTTTTATCATACATTAGCCGTGACACCTGAACAGAACTAAAGAGTATCAAATCGCTCCTAGTTTTATGCCGATTTCGAATACTGATGAGTTATCAAGAAATTGCAAGTTGTCAAATAAACCATGATGAACCCTCAGTTCCCAGTTTGACTAATTCAATTTGTGATCCACTACGTTCGTTAAAGTCTGACAATCTCTATATCCTTCGGCAAGGCACCTGGAGATGCTAAAGTTTGCATCGTTCCAGAAACCATCCACGGTTGCCACCCAGCTACCGGAACCAAGTTGCACTGCGTTGAATGTGTGCATCCCGGTGCTTGCCCAATGGGCCTTTAAAGGCCCCAAAAGTTTGTGTCGTTCTCCGTATTTGAATGCTTTCGGCGTGAGTGTTTCAATCTGCCAGCGTTCAACAGTCCTACTGGTGTGATGAAACGCCCAAAGTACTCCATTTGGATCTTGAAGTATCCGTCCTGACTGCCTCATGGTGTATTTTCGTGAATTGACGTGCTCCGTGTAAGGCCCGAAAAAAGAAGAAGAGAAGAATAATCTCTCTTTGTTAATCCCATCATCCAGCAAAAACAAATACCACACGTTATCGTGATTGAATAGAACTGGATCCACTGGCCGGCCCACCGTCTGATTTTTCAGTATTTGCGTATGTTTCCTCCACCCTGTTGGGAATGCGTCAGTTGTGTGATACAACCACAGAACGTAAGGTGCTTGGGTGCCAGCAGTGGCGCACGTCAACATGAAGAAATCGCCCGCATCGGAGTAAACGGTTGGAAATGACAAGTGCCAGTCTTCAGTTAGCACCGCTGATCCATAAAACCATGTCCTACCACGATCTAAACTGACGTGATACGCTATGTATCCTTTTTGGCAGTCATTATCGAGTGCCTCCGAGAATATGTACCATTTATCTGGGCGTATCACAAGGAATGGATCAGCTACGAACAAGACTGGATCACCACTGCCACTCACGTCCCCTCCTGTTTGAACGGGTCCACGGATATTCAACTTAAACGGATCTCTACCCTCCGCTACACCGATGGACCAGATCATTCCGATGTCGCCTCTGCACGTTTTCTTTCGGTTATACGGACACGGAGAGATTTCTGGATTGAAGCAAGTATTTACCTCAGTTTGTGCTCGCAACTGGTTTATAAACATATCGCGATGTGCTGCCAGACGCCCGTTGAGAAGGTACATGGTGAGGGAGCACGTGGCTAAAAGTTGTAGGCGGCACAACGAGCGAGGTCGACAACGCCACGCGGCGTTCTTCCGGTCCGAAATCCTGAGGGTTCTAGGGCAGAAACGTGTCCCGTACATCCGACCAAACTTGACGATATATGTACAAGTAGCGAGCTGTGGAAATAGAAGGGCTGTTTCAACAGGCAGCGCTCGACGATAACAGTCAGCGGTGGCGGTTTGACACTGCGGCGCAGTCACACTTTCTAAATTTCGCCGGCTACGGCTGAAAAAGAGACTGTTGAAATTCTACTTAGGAACACAGCAGCCAGCTCTTTCATAAACCCAAGTCATTTAATGTTAAGTGCCTGACAGGTGAAATGTGAGGTATATCTTCCCCTACTTAACTAATTTTCATTAGAGTGACAAATTGACGAGTTGACAAATTGACGAAAACTCTCATTAATGGACTAATCAAGGATAACCCGGATTTTGACTCGTTCCCACCATGAAGAGTACCTTTGTCGACCGTTCAGGACTAAGAGTATTAGTGTACGGGCAAACGGCGTGAGGGGGACTCCGCCGGGGTGTTTTTACCTCAACTAAGGCTGATAGGGAGATAGACCCGAGACGAAAAATTACGATAATTTTTCGTCGCGGCAATATTGGTCCGAGAGCGCGCAATTATTGTCGAGGGAGGGGGGGGATGGGCGACGAAATTCGAGTCGACTTTCGTCACCAACGCGTTCCGCGACGTGCGTCTAATCGTGTCACTTCTCGCGCGTTTCCGCGTCGTGACTCGCGTATCGCGCGCGTTCAAAGACCGTGCAACGCGTGATGAATTAGTATTGATCGTCCTCACTCGAGAGTCGAGCGCGACGCGCCCGAGCGCGGGGTGGAGACGTCGTGCATCGACCGATGTGAAGGCTCGCGCGACGATTCACCGGTCGGTTTGCGCGCTATTTTACCGCGCGCGAACCAGTGAGACGCCTCAATGCACTGATCCGACGATGGATGACATTATGACGCCGCGATCGGTTTGTAGTTTCACCTTGCGCGCGCTTGCATCGTCGCGCTTGTCGCACTTTTGCGTGCAACTCGCCCGCACGAAAAATCGCGGATGTCGTCACGAAAACGCCCGCATGTCGCGCGCGTGGGGCTAAATTTTCAATCTGCTCGATACAGTTGCTTCAAATATTCTTATCGATTCAGCGGCGCAACAGGAAAGCGTCTGAGGTCATCGGGAGAGACGCATCGCGCGCGCGCGAGTGACGAACGCCGCGTTTTCGTTTGAATTTTGTCGAGGGGGAGATGCGCGACGAAAATTGCGACGATATTCTACCCCTTCGCCGCGACGAGTCATGAACCGTGGTCAATTATCGTCGCGCGCGACGAAATTTCGTTTTCGCGTGACGATATTTGCCCAATTTCGTCACGCGGAATCGTGGAAAACGATAATTTTGACGATAATTTCGTTCCATTTCTATCCCCCCCTCGACAAAAATTTCGTCATGGGCCAAAATTATCGTTTTTGGGTCTATCTCCCCATCAGCCTAACTTTTCATATTCTCCTTGTCAGATATCTAACACTTCGCTTCTCTTAACTACATTGGATGTGGGTGACCCGCGGAGCATTTACTTGTGTCGTTAAACAAGTGCTCGGGGAGAGTTCGAGTCTGCAAGAGGTAGGTCACAACGTTGAGTCCAGAAGTAGACAAAGACGGAACGCGATACGAAATCGACTTGCCAATAAGCAACAGTTCCTGTGTTAGACCCGGAAACGCCTTGCAAAGAGAGGGATTTGCGGCACCACATCGTTCAATGTGCGCTGGGAAGTCTACTCAGGTGTAAATCAATACATGGCCGGCCAAATGTCGTTTGCAAAACTAGCGATATGTCTTTTGCTCACTTACATCATTATTTATGTACCTCGGACAACGCTCATGGCATGGAGATCACTCCCAGTCGACGTGAAAGATCTGGACGCTCACGTCAACACGTCACATGGGCATGTGCGGATTGCTGTTTGTATTTCTGGCGGTGCCAGAACTTTCACCACTGCCCTTTCTCTTCGGACAATAAAAGCTGCTTTCTCTGACTTCAAGCACGTGAACGTAGACTTCTTTATATGGTTGACTAATAATCCTCTTAAGGGGGATCGGAATTCAAAAAACCAGTCATACCCACCAGTTAGCAATGGGGAAGTAAGGGCAGCCGCTGCGTATCTAGCCCATTCTACACCTTTCGGTACCTTTGTTTTAAACGAAGTAAACTTCCATACCAGTCCGAGTTGTGATTTTGGAGAATACACGAAGTTGATGCGAGACCAAAGTGACGAGGATGTGGTCACTCGCTCGACGCAGACTCTCTTCAAACGAGAGAAGTGTTTCGAATTGGTTCGGGCTGCAGAAGAAGAACTCAAAATTAGCCTTGGGAAAACGTGGAAATATACGAACATTGTCAGTATCCGACCGGATATTTTCTTTTATGGACCATTGTCCAATGAAACTATCCGGACAAATATTCCCTTGCTTCCAGCCCCAGCACACGGTAGCCAAGTGAAGTATGTGAATGGGCATGTGCCCAACGGTCATGTTGCGTTTTTACCGCGAAATCTCGCAGATGATTACTTCTACCTCGGTCGACCGTTTCGTGAGTGTACTGGTGTTTTTCAAGGCGCTTTAAGCCAAGAGATAGAGATCGAATTGATCAAGCAGGCCTTCGCCCTGGAGGTGACCAATACATGGACAGTTGTTCCGTACACTTTGCACCGTCATGTTTCAAAAGGCAAGCTATGCGAGCGTGTTCACACATATAGATCAAATACAAGGACTGATGATATATCTGACTGGATCAAGCGTTGCAATAACTTTGTCAGTTGGTTTTTTTCTCGGGGAATAACGACAGGGCAGATAGAATACGCCATTCTCGATTACTGGAAGAGCCAGCAGGCCTTGACTTGATCAAGCAGACCTATAACGTCCGGCAAACGGTAGCATATAGAGTGGTATTTTACGTTCAGAAATATGCTCCAGCATCTCCTATAGCACTTGGTCTCTCGTAGTTGCAAACACGAAGATATTATGAACCTACAGTTGGTTCCCCAATGACGTGCCTTAAAATGTCCCACTTGATTTGAGCGACGCCGCGCGGCGCGCACTGCACGTTGCGCGCGACGGAGGACGCGTCGTTCGACGTAATAAAAGGACTACTTTTGCACCTCCGAGTTTCGCGTGCGTTCGCACCGGCGTGAGTGCGACAAACAAGAAGTTGTTTCTCGTCGACGACGACGACGAGAAAAAGCGAGGCGAAATTTCCAAGCATGCGACGGAAATCTTGCACAATGGCATGCATGCCATTTAACATTTTAACTGCAACTTGTTAAATCTCAGAGTCCGTTGCGACGGTCGGGAACGCAAATATCGTCTCATAACAGCTGCATAAATTGCATTTATGACTCGCGCCGAGCCCCGACGAAAAAGAAGACGAAAATCGACTCGCTTTCCGCTGCACGGACCCATCCTACGCAAAGGGTAGGGTGATAAATTCAGACGCAACGCGCGCCGAATGCCCGCGCCCGAAAATTTCGCCCTTTCCTATAATTGCATCTCTTTACGCTCGTGATGAGCGAAGTTTCGCGCTTAGAAACAAACACTATACCAAACAGTGCATCACACGAAAGTTGCACAACATCACGCGGCTACCACGCACGGCGTTTTTCCGGCTTCGAGTAACACTTTTGTAACGTCTCAACTCGAGAAGTCGGAAAAAAACACAAAACTGAGAAACGACTAATCATTTCGTACGTTCGCCCAAGTTTTCCACTTCTACGGCACCTTTCTCCACGCCAATATTGTTCGCCCCAACTCTATATCGTGGCCGTACAAATATGACAACCAAGAACATCGAAGTAAAGACTTTACTGAGCGCACGAACACAGATCAGAGTGTGCTTGCTTATACTGAGTTGTAAACTGATGCTCACACTGGAAAGTGAGCAATTTGATCGGCCAAGGATATTCTGTAGATAGCCAGCTCGTCTCCAGGCACTCAAACACACGCGAAGAGTTTACCATATTTGTACTCGAGCGAAATCGACCGAAATATTTAAGCGCACTGCTTAATTCAATTCAACGCACTGACTTCGGAACCAGTGCTGTTCAGCTTCACATCCACTTTGACTACGCTGACGATCAAAGTGAAACACTAGTAGTGGCGTCGTCTTTTCGATTCAAACATGGCGTAAAACAGATTCGCCGGTCGGCTATAAGATTAGGATTCGCAGAGTCGTGGTTCAGTATTCCTACCCCAAGACAGGGCAACTTCATCATTCTCGAGGATGATATTGAGCTATCGCCCATGTGGTATTCGTGGCTAACTCGGGCATGGAACACATACGACACTAGAGAAGATTTTGCAGGCATCAGCCTGCAACGTCAGACACTCATTCCTTACGAGCCTTACACTCAGCGAGAAATCGTAAATAATCATGAGCCATTCATGTATGCGCTTGTCGGGTCTATTGGTTTCTCTCCAACACCATCAGTTTGGCGAGAGTTTTGCGCATGGATTAGAGCTGTGGATTTATCAACTTTTGATATTTCGACGCCAGGTCTAGTCACTTCATCCTGGTGGAATGTTCTAGATAAGAAACATATGTGGACGCAACACGTCATACATTTCACTATGACACATGGTCTTTAAACCATGTACATCAATCTGCCTCGTAAGCAAACCTTCGCAGCGCATATGAGGGCGAAGGGTGAACACTACAAGAAAGAACTTGGTGCAGATTTCCGACTTCTGTCTTCACGTGTAGAACGCTTCAACTTCCCCAAGCATCCAGTGAAGTATGCTTGGGATTGGAACGCTGTGATTCTGAGTGATAACGCAACTCAAAAAATCATGGTAGCCATAATGATTCACACAGCGAAGCGCATACAGGCCGAACATGGTACGGTGGATGTTCATGTACGTTCAAACGCGGCCGATTTACTTGTTGAATCGATCAGGAAGGCTTCTCATCAAGATCCGTCTACAACAAGGAGAACAATCTATGTCGTACCTAGCTATGCGAAAGCACGTGCGATCCTTAGCTTCAAACCGGAACTTCATACGTCATCAGCCCTCAGATCAGCCTTTCAACGAACTGTGTTGTTGGCTTCCCAGGTGAAAGCCTGCACTCAGCTTGTGCTACACGCGTTATATTTTAAAACGCGGTGTTGGGTCTCGTCTGAAGAAGCGCGGCTCTCGGAGTCATTTGGAGACGCTTCACTTCACGTCATCTAAACCCCGGTCGCGCCCCTTCGTCCCCGCGCGCTTCGTTCTTCTCGTTTTCACGCGCGATGCGTTCGTTTTCGTGCGCCATCAGCGCGCAAAGGCGCCGCGAAAGGGACCGAACTCCGTACTGAGAGCTGGAATGGTCCGTGTACCAGGAATCTTTGTGGTACGTACCAAAACATTTTGGTACGGTACTGTTTTCGCATACAAAATTTTGGTACGGTTGGTACGTGGTACGGTACCAAACTGCCCAGGCCTACAACCCAACCTTACAGCGAGCCACCGAATGAACTTCTTGCACGAAGCCGAGTCATAATCGATGCTCGCTTGGCCCGCTCTGCTGGTTTTTTTTGGAAATATACTGAACTGAGTACACGCTAACAGGTTGGAGCGTAAGTAGATGCCGGTCATTTTGTGCCGACGCACTTGCCCACGAACGCACACGGTCTTTGTTGCGGTATTCGCATTACTTTGCTTGCCAGCCGGCTTGCAGTTCTACGCGTCACGCAGTATAGACTGGCCTGACGCTAAGAGGCGCACCAGCGTTGAACCTATACCCAACTACGACAAAAAGAGAAGCCACAACCAAGGCGCTCTTCCCACGAGCGCTGAGGAACTCAAATACTGTCACGTTGGATTTTCTACAGAGAACCTAAAGAAACTCGAAATCGTCAACGCTAGCGCTGAATTTCTGACAAACACGTGGACATTGAGACCTTTCTCATTCGAGAAAGAGCACAGCAAACCAAGGAACGAAGGGCTGCCCCCTCACGTGATTCTTGTTATTTTCGAGTCACTACGTGCGAAGGATCTCAGATCTAAGTTTCCAAAAACCATCGAAGCTGCGCGATTATCACAATATGCCGCATCAAATTCCGTTTACACCGAGTTCAATGTGACGCGCAATGGCTTGAACTCACTGCCAAATCGAGTACCACTACTACTCGGCATTCCCCGCAAAATCAGAAGAGGCATAGTGAATGATGAAGAGCGCACAGCTAACACCTCCTTAATACACTTGGCGAACAAGTTAGGTGTCGCTAAATTTCACATATCGGAGACAATCTCACGACCGTGCCACCACAACTCTAACGTTTTTCAGATTCTTGTGGGTAACTGCGACAGTATCCTCAAATCAGCATATAAAAGTATGCTACAGGAGGCCAAGTGTACGACTAATCAAGGGTGCCCAAGTTTCCCATATCCGAGTAAAAATGCTCCGCGCCAGTGTTTAAATGTGTCGGCACATCATATTATGGTTTCAAATGCGATACGTTCGCTTCAGGCATCTACACAAGGTGGTGTTGTAGTGGTGCTGAACATGTATGACTTTCACATGCCCATGACGGATCACACATCTCAGGATGCTGACGAAGCTATGGCTATGTTCGTGATGTACTTGAGCTCTGCAAATGATCAATTTTCGTTCTTTTTAGTAGGAGATCACGGTCATGGCTTAACGCAACCTGAAGGCGAAGCCGCAGGACTTTTTGTTGCTTCAGCTAATTCGGTCAATCACAACATACTAGCGAGTATTGTCTCAGGTAGTCTACTATCACACCAAACGGTGAATAAGTTCCTCAGATATAGTATTAGTAACGGTAAGGAGGAACATGATTTCCACTCGAATCGCACGTGCTCTTCTGAAGCCATACCAGAAGAATGGTGCTTTGTATGTAAGAAATGCGGAAACGTTCCGAATATTGATGCACATATGACTGTGAACGGAATTCTAGAAAAAGAGAGTTTTGGCAAGATTCAAGGAATATCTGGATTATGCTGTTCACACCTCACAAGAGGTGAGCCATTTCCTGCTGCCGAGGTCCTCACACACATTCAATCTCACGAGTGTAGAGAAAGCATACCGCTACAAGTCATCTACACACATGCTGGATTCGCAGTTTCGGTAGCAGTCTCATACGAAAAGTTCATGCGCTGCGTGGCAACCCTACAGACTGTTCAGCTACATATATCAGTTGTTACGACGGGTACCGCCGCTATTGTAGATCTCACAGTGGACCCCTTCAACGTCACTAGTACTCGTGTGGGAAGTTTTGAAGCGCGGAAAATTCGATGAATCATCGAGGTAATGCGAGCGGACCGTACCAAGTGGTCAACTTGGGCATAGTCAACAACTGAATTTCATATTGCCACAAAAGTCGGTTAAAAAATACTTCATTCGACGTACAGAGCAAATGATTGGATGGGCAGGCATCACGCGACCCGTCGAGTTCGTTATAAGAGATCGAGTTGCAAAGAAATTATTGTTTTATACTCCTCACGGCGTCGACACGTCAAATTGCTCCCTATTCCTGGCGTCTTTGCTTTGAATGATAGAGCACTCGAACATGCTTAAGTAGATGTACATCGCAGTGCATTCTTGGTCGCGTGCACTATCAATAGCGTACCATCCAGGACGACACCCAGGCATACTGCTAGGCGACGAGTTCAACGAGCCCGGCGTATTTCAGACGGCGTGTGAATTCGCTCGCGAAATCTCAGTAAAAGTGCATTCAAGACTCGGAAGGTGAAAAACGTCGAACCTGGGGTGCAGTGCTTTTGTGGGGAAACTATTTGTGGTGACCGTCGCGCGACGCGCTGACTTTTGAGCGTGAAAGTTGGCGTGCACGCGTGAAATATCCTCGAGTTCCGATTCGTACAAACCCGTGTAAGTGTCTTTCCAACAGTCTAAGAAGGCACGATGTGGACCTTCGAGTCGATCCAGCTCGCGAAGGCACTTCGACGGAGGGACGTATTGCAGGCGGACCAAGCGTCTCGTCTGTGATCTTCTTTCGTCAGTCTCCATGTCGTTCTGTCGTGCTACGCGCCATAAAAGAAGGTGAGACGGCGCAACAAAAAGGGTTCGTTCGATTTACCTCGAAATTACGTTCGCGCTGGGCGTTCGCGCTCGAGGCGTGCGCGGCATCGTCGAAGTGAGGTGGGACGTTTCCCAAACGGTCATGTGCCTCGTTTCCGGCGACCTTCTGTCGCCGCTAGTGGCTCAAATAAATCACGGAGTGTCGCAAAACGCGGAGACGGAGCTCTTACATTCATTACAAGCCGACTCGCGCGCGCGCCGAGCGCGCGCGCGCGAGTGACGACGCGTTCTCGCAGCGATGTCCCGAAAATCGCATCAACAATATGTGCACCGGTATAGGACTCCTGGGATCGGGTCCACAGGATCTGGCACACTTGTCACAAAAACTGAGAACCATCGTATTTTTTCAAAATCGTGTATCGACAGTGAGGCCGACGGAGAGTTCGACAGGAATGACAATTTGATGAATATTAGTAAGGGCTTTGTCCTTTGTCGACGAGGAGATGCGTTAGCATGAAAATACCAGACTCGCTCCTCGGCCTTATTGAGCCTATCATTTTCAAAAATCCGTGGAACGCGCGTCCAAATTTTTGTCATACGCGTCGACAGAGAGATGAAAACGCAACAACAGGGTACGACATGGTAAATGCACACATGCTGAAACACTCAAGGAGGTGGTCTAGAAAATGGCAGCTAGTAGCGATCACGACTTGAGCTCGGTCTCTACTAGAGGCCGGCCAGGGAAATGTCCAGTAAAATAAGCGGATACATCCGCGTGTCCCATGTACATTTGAGTAAGTTCAAATATGTGGATACCACGCAGTCTCTTAGATCGAGCAAATGACACAAGCTTTGTGGCGAAAATATCTCGAAAGTAGTAGGGCGCGCAACATCCAGGATTCACAAGACATGTCGTCTCTATCGCACTCAACATGACGTCATCACTTACACTACCGTTCAACCATTCACCGGCCTCACTGAGACCAAAAATCGGACCAATTCTCTCTTGCCGTGCAAACTTGAAGAACTGACCGTCCATGTGATATATTTGGGGATCAAGCGAGGCTCCCAAGATTGCTATATTCATATGATTTTTCGTCGCAAACGATTCGACGGCTCTTTCCCAAAGCCTATCTTTCATTAACTTTGGGTTCCGACATAAAGAACTCTCCGAGCCAATCCTCTTCATAAACGTAGCTGTAGCTAAAAATGGATTGTTACTATAATACGGAGTCACTGAGAGAATTACTGGGTTCAGAGTAAGCAATTCGGTAAAGGGACGAGTGCCTCGTTGCAAAAGGGCATAATCAACTCCCGAAATTTCCATGGCTTTCAAAATATCGTGGACAGTCGCATTCAGCCGAGTTGGTAGCATCAACCAGTCATGTTCAAGTAAGAAATAGTAATCGTAGTCAAGTTTAGCGTGCTTGAAGTGACAGAAAGCTACTGGAAGCAAGCCAGCACAGTAAAACTTGATATTTTCAAAACCTTGTTTGAATGTGTCAACTACGCTAACGACTCCTCGCGTATACTCGTGCAGTGAAGTTTCGACGTCACTTTCACGGAAAGAAGACACCCTCTGTTTTACCACGCTTGAACACGGCATGTAAACACCTAAGTCGTAGACAATCCCCTTGTGTGGAGAATGGCTTTGCGAGTCCTTGGGCGCTTTCTGTCCAATGCTTCCTAAGAAGCTTTTCAGTGCGAGCCGCGTCAAAATTTGCGCACTAACTGCTCCACCCGGTACCGGACTACTGATAAGTGCGACGTACACCCGAGTTTGAGCCCGCTTGTTCGTATGTTTCATGTGAGACCGCAACGAACTGAGTGCGATCAAGAACATCAAAACTGTGCAACGCGACACTCTGCTGCGCCGTGTCGATTTGCACGTGTTCGTCGTCCTCTGACCAAACCAACGCAAACACACACGCTTCATGAAAACCGCGAGGACGGACAGTACCGTGATCCTTCACATACGTCGGTGTGTGACGCCACCGAGGTTGCGTGCGTATTTAAGATGCACTGTTAGGCCTGCAGCGGCTGAAACTGATCGAGCTGCCCGCAACAGGTAGTGTGAAACTGTGTTGTAGTAGCGTGACTGAGAGACTATTTGTAGATCTCTTATAAATCCCCGTATTGTACATCGTAATCTCGTATGCTATGACTTGCTATGTAAAACCCATACTTAAGGTATGCTGTGATCCAAGAGTGAGTCTACTAGGACGAGCTAGGAACAGGTTTTAGCGACTGTAACACATAAGAAACTGACGCATCTAATCTCGGTAGAGACCAACTACGCGTAAGGCGAAACAAGGAGAAACCATGGCCCTGCCCTCAGTGACGTTGAAGTAGTGTGACTTCTCAATTCAATGATGAATTAATTATGTTTAATGCCCGGCTCACTTGCTGATCTAGATATCACTATGTGTTACTTTCTGCGAGCTATACCTCGTAAATCGGACCTAGTGCTAGTCGATTGCATGGGGTTATCGGATTTTGACTCGTTCCCACCATGAAGAGTACCTTTGTCGACCGTTCAGGACTAAGAGTATTTGTGTACGGGTAAACGGCGTGAGGAGGACTCCGCCGGGATGTTTTTACCTCGTGCAACTAACTTTTTTTAGTTTCGTGCAAACGAGCGAAAACCGAGACCGGGGGTCGACGAAACCGACACGACGTCGCACAGAACCCCGCGACTCTGTGAAGTGGAATCGGAACTATGGTGGAATAATAAAACGCACGGCAGCTTCGTGTTGTTTGAATCTAATGACGAATACGAAACTTCCAGCCGCAGAATTTGACATAGAAGTACACTCAAGCGAGTGCCGTGAAGAAATTTCAATACAAGTTATGCTCATTGAAGGCACTTTCACAGCTTCTGTTGCGGTCTCATATGGAGACTTCATTAAGTGCACCACAAAGCTGCAGACTGCTCAACTTCATGTTGGAATTAAAACAACAGCGTTCAGCCACAATATTGGTGCTGTTATTGACTTGACGGTTGACCCTTTCAATATTACGCGCTTGCATGTTGCAAGACTTTCATGAAAGCATGGGCGGGAGATAAATGTGATAAATCGCTCACGCCTTCCTTTCGGGGTATTCGTTTCGACACAGTGACATGGTGATTGCGCCTCTAAGTGTCTATACTAGTGTACTTTCATCCTATCGCTGTGCCGCTGCACCGTCTATATAGCGCTCGATAGACCACAAGAACTCCAGGAAGGCTACGCGAAACTCTTAAAGTGACTGTGCGTTTCTTATCGATATTATGGTTCACCATCAAAGAATTAGCGCGACAGCAACCATCAACAATACATCCATAGTATTCTTACCTTGAGTGAGGGACACCTAACTTGTACCAAAAATTAATTGACACCGTGCAACCTGTGAAGTATCGCACCAACTCCATTGTACATCAACGTTTATTTCACGCTTCTATTCACCGCAGCTGGTGCTGCACGAGCCGGTTTTCGAGGTATACCGTTTGGAGCATGTGGCGAAAATCTATACGTGGGTCAACATAAAAAGCGAGTACTTTCGTACGTTGTGTACGTTGTACGACGTCCAAAATTCATCCATGATCGTGTTTGAAACGTTCATCAATAAAAGAAATCACATCGATATTTGAAAGCAATGAAATGAAATGTGCGAAACGCAAATATCACTCATCATACTTAGCATGGCGAGCGAAATGATTTCATGGGAAATTATGAAGTTGTATCATGCGACAGATCGAACTCCAACACATCATCATCGATGTACGTGGCGTATTTGCGTAGACAATTTTGTTCCTTTGCAAAACTGTGAAGTTTTGATCGAGACTCATAATGATCGTTCGTTCGCCTGTCTTCATCTTCAAAGTTCAGCTTGAAATAATGGTACTGCGATGTTGGGTGCTTGTTGCCTTGAAATCCATACAAGAGAATCTTTGAGCATAACTGCACTTTTTGTGTCAGAAATAGGAAAGCCAGCATCCCGAACGTTAAACGATCGTCAATCTGAGAAGCATTAATGCACCGAAATACGGCTGAACGTTGCTTAAATACAGCTGCGTTCCAGCTGCTCGTGAACACAGCAGTGTAAGGTATGTGCTGCGACAGGACATAGTCAGCATCAGTCAAACCGAACATAGGATTAGAGCTGTCTTCTAACGAATCAAAAAATATTACTTGTTTCTCTTGAGCAGCTTGAAGCATATCTCGGAAAGCCACAGAGTTATTCGCCCGTCCATCAAACGATGCCCACTTTATGAGCCGTACATCTGTGCGTGAGCCAACATGAGTTTCAAATCCTTCTGTTGGACCATGAGCAACTCGTACCACGACATCGGCTATGTCGATACGTGCACCGCTGTCATAATTCAACAGATATCCGGCAGTACTGACTAACGCACATGTTCTAAATCTTCTAGTACTATGGCCAGCTTGCACGCGTTTGTCACTGTGTGTTAGTGAGTTCAGGACAAGCTGTACCACCAGCTTGTGTACTGCGCTAGACCGATCAGTCTTTTGAGAACTGTGTGATTTCACTTGACTTGCAGCCTTACGGAACTGGACGTAGTTTCCTGGACAGATTTCCCCTTGTTTAAACCTGCACCTCGATTTTGACGCTACGTCGTTTTGACTGCGAAAATGTTTGCTATGCTCGTGATGGAACACCTCCGGTCTCGTTCCAACCACTCGTTCTATATCAAGTATGCCGACCCCAGCGTGTTGTAGGACCTTTGACTCGCGCAACATTTCATTGAATTGAAACAGAAGTCGATTATCGCTAGTAAACCTATCGAGACAAATATTTACAGGCGAAGTCAGTATGAGCAGTTTTCCAATGAATTTTCGTGTCCCGCGTAGACTTTGTACGACATTTTCAGCCGAGCTAAGCCACATTCGAGCGAGCTGGTACGTTTTCGTAGCGCAAGCATCATCAACCAACGCATTACTACTGAGATGTTTTGCCAGTAGCCAGTCAGTTTTGAAACCACGACGCCACTCACATCGTCGGTGTCTGTCGATGTCCTTGAATGAGGATACTAACACTGTACTCGCGGGTTCACGACGCATTTTACACCCCCTTAAAGGGCTCGTTGGATGTTCGGGCGAGAATATAACGCTCGATACATTGATACCGATGGAATCACTCGACAATAGGTCTGGTACATAAGCAACTACAGGCCCGCAACGTTTTCCTGCTCTTTCAGCAGATACGACTTGCATATCGGCCAACAAACATGTTTCTTCAAAAAGTCCAAGCGCAATCGGACCTCCAACGAACAATAGTGACTTTGAATTGAGCAAGGCCGCTGATGCCCGCGTCCCGAAGTAGTCTAGATAACACGTTTTCGGTTGCCAAAACACTCCGCGCCGTGCATGTCGCCATTCACCATCGCCCAGCTGCGAGACGTCTGAGCATTTGAGGCCTAGTGTGCCTAGGAGTATCGTGTCAACTCTAGAAACATGACCGTGCTTATTTTTTGACGACTCGCTCCGCACGGGACTGCGCATAAACAATAATGTTATTGTAAAAATTGCTGCTACGACGCCGAACCTCAAACTAAGAAGTTTAACGTATAGAGCCTTCAATTTTCTACGCCGAAGCGACGGCATGGGACCGTACGCAACGATCAAAGAAATCACTCCGTTGCTCTTCACGGCGGCGACCGCTTTGTCGGCGCCCAAAATCGATTTATCGTCAACTGTCGTACCCAAGTGTGAAACGATCCGAAACTAACGCGACGCTCGCGACGCGTTATGCCTACATGCGGGCCAAACCTGTAAATTGTGATCAATTGGATCTAATGCGTCAATAAGTGATGTCGATTACAATGGGCTAGTCTCGATTAATTCATTAATGAGTGTTAACTCGTCAGTGAGGCATACTAGGGGAAGCTACACTTCATATTTTACTTCTCACATATCTAACATATTTTGATGGTATTATACGGGGATTTCATCGTTCGGAAATTTGGGTAGATCACGAGTGTGGCCTGTCGTAGATACTCCAGAACTGAACTAAGTATAGGGTTTGCAGACAGACCAATTCCCGTGGGACGCGTTTTTTCTCCAAACGGCGAGTCATGACTAAAGATGGGGGACTCGGACGGTGAATTGCTCATTTACAAAATTATGTTTGCCGATTTGAAAATCGGCGAGTCGTGACTCATAATTTTGTACCCCATCAACTTTAACCCACGTGTGCGTCGCCGGACTGGCGCGTTGCGAGGCAAACGCGATTGAATCACGTGAAACAAACACTTTTACGTCGACTACACGCAGTTTCAATTTTGCTCGTCCCCGATCGACGCCCTGAAGCGTCGGTTTCAATATTGACAGTATGTTACAATTTGGACCATATCGGCGTCATCGCGAGATAGTTTTTGACAAAACTTCCTGGAAGCATATTTCAATATGTTTTACGCGTGCGCGCCAACTTTCACGCGCAAACGTCAGCGCGTCGCGCGACGGTCACCACAAAAAGTTTCCAAACAAAAGCACTGCACCCCAGGTGCGACGTTTTTCACCGTCTGAGTCCCCCATCTTGAGTCATGACTCGCCGTTTGGAGAAAAAACGCGTCCCACGGGAATCGGTCTACTGCCTTAGTTCGGCCACAATATGGCTTAGGGTATTCGTCGGCTTGGCGCTCCACGAAGTTGTGTGGGGTTTGCGAATGAGGCGGGGTCTCGTCGAACCATCAGGGTTTGGTCAGGATTTGGGCCGTTGGCGCTCCACGAACTTGTGTCTGGACGCCTGGACGCTCGGGCAGTCGATTGAGAAGGGGCTCAACTCGAGTATCAGGGGAAATGTTGAGGAATTGAGAAAAAATCTCAGTGCGACGTTCGAATAATGTGTCCAATTCGTGCAATTCGTCTGCGTGATGGCCAACGTTCCTATAAAACTATGTGCATTTAGGGGCGTTAACTCGTCAATTAGTCACTCTAGGTTAACTAGGGGAAGTTATACTTCATATTTTACTTGTCAAATACCAGTATCTAACAGAATTTGACTCACAAGTAAAACAAGTCATTAAAGTACATTTGTCCTCAGGGAACCGCACGCGGATTGCTCTCGATCTCCTTCGACCTCGGACACTGAGTCCTTGGACCTTATCAGGTAAAGACGTTGAGTTACTTCAGTGCGGTGGTGGTGGTGGTAGTGGTGGTGGTGGGACCTCTTGTACATGAAGGTCTTTAACATTATTCGGCGGTCATGGTCGTTTAACGTAGTCATGGTAGTCGTTTCTTGCATGACGTGTGGCGTTGTCGTGTCTTTCTGCGCCCGTTACTCCAGGAATGGAGAGACCATAGACCACTTTGCGACATACTCGGCCCAAATACACGCCCTCAACAGATTTTCGCTACGACACGGTGGACTAGGTTTGTGTCCGGAAGCTCTTGAGTTCTTCGCACAAAGTGTACAGGATAAGCGAGTAGTCTGTGAGATTGGAATGGGTACAGGTATTTCGGCACTGGTGTTCTTACTTGAAGGCCGCAACGTGACTGTACATGAGTTTGATGTCGGCGGTGATGGAAAAAGGCAGGTGTCGATTTACCTTCGTAGCAAATTTGAGGAACGGTTCAAGCCTCACTGGGGTGATTTCCATATCGAAATACCGAAGAATGCGATGCAGTGTGATCTCATATACGTTGACGCAGTACACCCTGCCGACGCTGAACTTGCCATGCAACACTTAGGCGGAGGAAGCGCGGAGTGGTTATACCATGACGGTGGAGCTGGAGACGTGAAAGCTAGAGAGTACCTACTGGAACAATACAAAGATAATTGGAACGAATTGAGCATATCTGATACAAGAAGAACTGACGGTCGACGTTGTGTCTATTACAAAGGTAAACTAACGCCAAGCAGTGGGCTACCCTAAGTCTATTCGGTCATGACAATGTTGTTGGCAGGTGAAAAAAATCAAGAACTGCCGACTTGTTTAATGGATGGTCTAATCCCAGGTCGACCTCGTCTGTGCCCACGCGCACTATGGATTTCACAATCGAAAACGGGCTCGTACAGCGCCGTCTCCGACGAGTGTAAGTGTGAAGTACACAATGGTGTACAACAGAGACCGTGTGAAGGTGCAACTTACAAGTGTCGAAACAGACGGCTTTGGCTGCTGCTGAATAATGTGAAACTTCATACGAACGAAAGGAAAGTTTTCTTAAACTATATCCCAAAGTTTTGTTTTGCGTAGCATCCGGATGGCGTCGCGACACCAGAACAACGTCGTGAAGTCTACAACCTGAAATGCCTCCAAATATCTTGTTAGATATCTGACAAGTAAAATATGAAGTATAGCTTCCCCTTGTTAACCTAGAGTGACCAATTGGCGAGTTAACACTCATTAATGAATCAATTACTGGGAAAGCTAGCTGTTGGTTTGTCAAGATGAGCAATAGTAAACCCTTCCTGATCATTTCAGTATTGGTAGATGATCTTCTGATAACAGCTGAGAACGATGAGGTTGTCAAGCAGTTCCACAAAGAATTTTCCGGAATTTACAAAGTTTCGCAATTCGAAAGGATAAAGGTGTACAACGGCATCCATATCAAGAGATTAGGGAAGAATTGTTACACACTTAACCAAGAATATTCGATTGCGCAGTTTCTGGCAAAATATCCTGTGCAAGATATCAATGCTTGCAATTCTCCATTACTACCATCGGATACTTTTGTATTAGCTACAAAAGATGATGAACATGTGGTAGATCGGGCAAAGAAGGAAATGTACCAACAAGTTCTAGGAAGTCTGAATTGGTTCAACACCGCCACTCGCCCAGATCTTGCTGTTGTATGCAGTTGAGCTGGAAGAGTAGCAAGTAACCCAACTCATAAGCAACTCAAGTCTTTGTGTAGAGCAGTTGGATATTTAAAAAGGAACCCCAATATTCCATTAATCTTTGATGGTACCGAATGTAATGGTGTAGTGAAACTGGCAGGGTTTTCAGATGCGGATTGGGCAGGACAAAAGTTATCCTTAAATTCAGAAGATAGGTGTGGAAGAAAATCCACATCGGGATATATAGCTTTTTCTTGCGGTCCTACCAACTGGAAGAGTAAGTTGCAAGGTATACCCGCTACGAGTTCGGCACAAGCAGAGTTTATGGCTATGTATGAAGCCGCGAAGGATTTATTCTTCCAAATTTTGTTGCTTAGAGAACTCGGATTCAAGCTTTCCAGAGTACCGCTATTTTGTGACAATACGACAGCCATTCGACAGGCAATGGAAACTATGTCGTCTAAGTCAAACAAGCATATGGAAATAAGATACGCTTGGCTCCAGCATTATGCTCACAGAGAAGGGATTAAACAGCCATTCAATATAGCCTCGTCTCACAACTTGGCGGACGTATTGACAAAGATATTGCCGAACAAAAAGAACTTCTCAGGAACAACAGATGTTCAAGAGTGCTCTAATCACTATAACGTGATGTTAGGTCACATATTTTCAAAAGACATACAAGCTTTCATCAATCAGAGGTTGAAGGAAGGTGTGGTGAAAAGTGACGCACTGCAAACATACCAAGCTTATCTCGAGCAGGTCGAGAGTGAAGAAAACCAACCGTTCAGAGGAGGTGGTGGTGCAAAACTTCAGACTAGAAAAAGCTAAGGAGGTGTGTTAGATATGTGAGAAGTAAAATATGAAGCGTAGCTTCCCCTAGTATGCCTCACTGCCGAGTTAAAAACTCATTAATGAAATAATCGAGACTAACCCATTGTAATCGACATCACTTATTGACGCAATAGGTCCGATTGATCACAATTTACAGGTTTGGCCCGCAAAATATACTAACCAAACTGTGGTAAATATTTACCACGGAGATGGGCAAATATCCCTTTCGTCAGCGTGTGAAGCAACGTAAGACGAGCACCTGGAATGCGAGCCCTCACGTGTAACCCATGTTATTGTCCGAAGTCTGCGCGGGTGCGTGCCGTATGAATTAAGTGCAGACGAGAATCTGGAGTTGACATCCCACTGGCTTCATGACACGGCGGCGAAAGATGCCGTGCTTCCGAGCTGTACTCACTTGCACTTTTCTTGTCGCTCTTGAGCTGCTGAGCTCCAGGGAGCACTCAACTTCTAGTGACTTGGTAAACGTAGTTGATGAAGGGTCGTATCTCAGTAATTCGAACCTTGCCCGAGCTCGTAACCGAATAGAAGCGAAAAAAAGTGCCTGGCTCATTCAGTGCCTGAAAGAAGACACAAACAATAATGAGAGCATGGACAACTGCCTAGTGGCGTTTTGCTCTTTATTACACACGACAGATCCAGAGCAAGTGGTAGTCATGGTCGACGATCTAGCCCTCCGCGACATAGGCGACGAATTACGTTCCAACGGTGCACAGTTGTTCTTGGCTCCTACGGTCAATCACCATCGCATACAACGGAATTGGACCAGTTTTCAAGCGCCTAGGAGTCGGAAAGTCAACATGCAACTGTATGCCGCAAAGAAGTTTTACGTCTGGACACTCACGCAGTTTTCGAAAGTACTCTTCGTGGATGGTACTGATGTCGTGTTCCTTCGAAATGCTAGTAGAATGATGACGGAGTACGAACCATTCGCGTCCATTCGTGACAGCCACCCTGAGCAAAGCGGGCGCTGCCCGAATACAACAGGCTTTTCATATCTGAACGCAGGGATCTTACTTTTGCGGCCCAGTCTGCGGGCATTCCACGCACTCATGCAAACTTACTTTCGGGGAAATTTTACATTCTGCCCAGGAAGCTCGGGCGTGATGTATGGAAATCAAGATACCATAACAAATTTTGCATTTCAGCTTCTACAGAATGACGGCACCAGACCACCTCCCGTTCTTGGTGATTTCCACGAGTGGCCATTTTGTTTCAACTATAGGAGTTGGCCTGACCAGTCGCACTGCGCAGAGCCACTTCTACTGCACAAGCCGAGTGAGACTTGGCCATCCGGATTAAAGCAGAAGTAT
>JACLAB010016207.1_pt1 | contig 23908 bp, 23 predicted proteins | sample 8027921 | NCBI WGS metagenome assembly JACLAB01 (sample SAMN15725117, study PRJNA655200) | protist metagenome | isolation source: fluorescence activated cell sorting (FACS) single amplified genomes of... | place: USA: West Boothbay Harbor, Gulf of Maine | collected 2000-07-19
TGAGGTATCGAGCATGAACTGAAGCATGAAGTTGCTTCTGCCCATTGCCGCTTCACGTTCAATAAGATCTTCATCATTAAATCTATCGGGGTCAGTTACATCCCACTTTTCGGCACCAGTATCTATATCTTCTTGTAATTGAGGCGCTATGAGCCCTTCGTAATTAGCCAGAGAGCGTGGGAAACGTGCTGGCCATACAAATGGTCTATAGTTACGTTCAGCGAGCTTCCTGTAGACTGTGAAGACCGTCTGTGGCGTTCCTAAGTACATAATACGGCTATCATCTTTAGGAGTAAGGATAGATTCAGCTTCAGTGCATAATTGTAAAAGTTTCTCCCTCATCATCTCTGTCATTGAGTTGCCCGGAACCTCAATATCGTCAAGAATCATTAAATCAGCACGACTACCGGTAAGCTGGCCAGTAATACCGACTGATTTAACAGAAGGAGCTTGGTGAGGGGAACAATTAACATCAAAGGAGATACGAGACCATCTTGAGTCATCAGATTTAGGGCGCAAATGAACCAGCCAGGGGGTTTCAATGATTAATTTCTGTAGGAAGATAGACATATTGTCTGCACGTTCTTTAGATGCAGAGATGATCATGATTTTCTTTTCAGGATCTTTAAATAGAGTCCAAAGAACAAACGCACCAGTAATCCAAGATTTACCGATTCCTCGGAAGGCTTGTATTTGTAGGCGTTTAGGACCGTGTTGTAAGTAGTCAGCGATTGCGTATTGAGCGCGTGTAGGCGTAGGAAGATCAAGCTGTCCCCATAAAGCTTGTAAGAACAGCTTGAAATCATCTTGTAACGCCTCTAGGACGTTTGTCATATATGCATAAGTGGATAGTTTATACTTGTCCTGTTAGTTTTTTCCAGCCCCATTCAAATTCATTAAGTGGATCAGTTACAAACTTTTCTATTGTGTCTGAATCCATAATTGGTTTAGGTAATTCTTTTTCAACAGCAAGTTGCTTAGATTTTTTAGCACTTTCTACTGCTGCTTTATTAATTTTAGCAGTACGTTTTTTATCTTGTACTTGCTGTATAGTACCAACAAAACCTTCTCCAGTAGAACCTTCTAAAATAGCATCAGCTAGTTGATAACCAGCAACAGCCGTTGAAGCAGGACCAACAAATCTAGCAGCACCACCAACGAAGCTTAATGCTTTTGGCAATTGTGAAGCAACACCAGGTATTTTAGAAGCATATGAAGTTAGTCTAGCTTGTTGTACTGGATTTACCTTTAATACTTCTGCAATACCAGCACCTATACCAGCACCAAAGGCACCTTTCTCAAGAGCTTCTTTAGGTTCACCTTGAAACAATGATTTGATTGCATCAGGATCTGCCAAGTTCATCGCAGCACCTGTTACTGCTTCAAGAGGGTTTTGAGCAATGGCTTTACCTATTTCTTCTGCGCCTGGAATAAAATCCGCTCTTAGTTCCAACCCAGCTTCTTTTAATAATTGTTGATTACTAATAGGTCCACCATATATTATTCTTTCACCTTTGGTAATAGCTTTTCTTACTTGACCTGCAAAATCTTCTGTCAATTCACCAAGACCATTTAAATAGAACGGATCCTTGGAGCCTGGATCAAAACCAGCTTCGTTCCACATTTTCCTACCCCAAGCATATAAGGGCTCACTAAGTTTCTGTGCATCAGAAGCTCTAGTTAAATTTAACTTAATTGCACCTTTTGTCTGTTCTAGCATTTCTCTTGCTGAACCAACAATTTTTTGGCCTGTATAACTGCCTCCGTGAGCTGCATCTAAGTGAATAGATCTATGACCGGAAATTTCTACTAGGTTGCCACCGTGAGAACCAGGCCAGACTCCTGTTGCTTCATAAATGCTCTTTCCTATTTCAAATGCTTCTTCTGCAGTTTTACCTGCGTAGTTTGGCATTAATTCTGATAATCCACCAATATGGTGCTGATTAATAAGGGAAGAGTGTTTTCCTGGTATCAAATTAAGTTGATCTCGACCCCGCCTTCCCTGTCCTTGCATCTTATACAAGAACGATTTAATGGCTTTTGGATCTTCCATATCTGGAAGCTCGATCTCACCTTGTAAAAAGTTTTGTGGACCTTGTAGTAGTTCTCCTAAAGATCTTTTGATGTCTGTTCCAATAAGCTTCATCTTTGGATCAATAATCTTCTTTTTGTCTGTTGGAAGAGACATGATTTCTTGAAGATATAAAGCCAAATTGTCTAGTGTTTTTAAATCACCCTTAGGTAAATGATCCATAAAAAAAAGCCCCTTTCGGGGCATGTATTAATTAATTCGTGTTATTCAGTAGCCTTTCTTTACTGGCTTCTTCTTTTTCTTCTTAGGGTGTGTATGTGAAGCGATCTTTAGTCCGTGTCCTGGCTTATGCATTTAATTAATGTAAGAATTTATAAGTTGTTCTCGGAGTTGGTTTACTCCAAATTGCTCTCTCATCCAAGAGCGCCAATGTTGACTTCCTTTGTCCTGATTGCACTTGGTACACGCTGGTACAACATTCGATGAAATGTCTTCTCCTCCCTTACTGCGAGGGTGTACGTGATCCAAAGTGAGCTGATGTAGTTCATAAGTTTCTCCGCAATAAACACATGTACAGTCAAAATGCTCTTTAATGCTGCGCCTCCAAAGGCGCTTTGCTTCAGAGGATGTCATGGTTATTAGGTTGTAAAGGTAATGTTCAGGAGTTGGAAGTAGAGGGGTCATGTGTTACGTATTTTCAATCGGCTTTTACGGTTCTTAGAAGGACTTTGTAGCGTTACATCGCTAGCTTTCTTTCCACCTTCTTTGCCAGGTTTATGTGCGACATCTTTGCCGTCACCATTCCCGTAAGTACCTTTAGCTCGATTAGCTGCATTAGCTGCAGTACGTATCCTTAAACCCTTCTTTGTCTTATTGTATTTAGCCTGTTGCTTAAGTCGTTTAGCTTTAGCTGCAGGGTTTGAGTTGTAATAACTAGCTGTGCTTCCGGCCATAGAGTCTGCTCTGTACAAGTTCTGGGTCAATGGTTGGCATAATGCCTGCAAGCTTTGAAAGAGGATTACCTTCTACTGCAACACCACTGATGTCATTTTTGGCTAACCAATCACAGGCTGCTTTTAAGTCTTGAGTAGAAGCTTCGCCGGACTTCACACGATTTAGAAACTCAGTAGTAACTAGGTTGTGTAGTTCATTGAACTGCTCTTCATTCGCTTTCTTCACTTACCACCTTCTTTGCTTTCTTAGCTTTAGGTTTTGGCTTTGCATCTGCTTGAATTTCAAGCCGTACGTAATCTTCAACTGATTGATGACGCAAAGCTTTTTCAGCTTGCTCTACAGTTTCAAACTCTTGCAGTACTTTGCCGCGTGTTACGTCTACTAATTTATAAGTCATTAATTCCTCAATACGATTTGATCTAATTTGTTTTCGATGCGTACCATATGGTCTTCCATACGTTGAACCATTACTGATAAATCAGCTTTGGATACGTAGTCTTGAGCTACATTTAGTTCAAGTGCATCAATACGTCTATCAAGACCGCTGATGCGATCATGTACGTTATTTATTCTGTTGTGTAGTCTGTTATTAAGTGCAGCACCGCCTGCAATGCAAGCGATGACAACAGACACTACTGTTTCCATTTATTCAAGTGCCACGATTGGTACGATGTCATTACATAAGATTTCAACACGTGAGCCTGGACGAAAGGTAAATCCTTTTCTCATGATCTCTGTACATTTCAACGCCCTGACTAATTCATAGTCAAGACGCATCTTCTGTTCGTGTTTACGGGCGATAGCTTTACAGGTTTCGACCATGCCACCATCAAGCGGTACAGAAAAACTAACTTGTGCCCCCCAGTTATTATTTTTGGTATAACTATCCCGTTTCATAGGGGTTGTATCGTTACCCATATAGAAAGGTGCAAACTGCATGGTTGTCCCGTTGCAGCTGTTATTACCATGAAAATATTGTCTAGAAGGTGCTCCGTTGTTTTGAAACTGAACCGCCTGATTGGTAACATTGCCCGTAGCTGCTGCTACAGGACTAGATGTATTTTGAACCTTAGGATCTTCTGCGTAAACTGGACTTACTGCGAGAAGATTGATAATGAGGTAGTAGTAGAAACCTGTTCGATAACTTCGTCGATATCGATTGTTTCCACTACTCCTGCTGCTCTGGTTACCAGTTCCAGTTGAAACTGTTCCCCAGCATTTGTTACTGAATAAGTTGTAGAGCCATCTGTGATGTCCCCACTTGGTGTTACGTTTGTTCCTGACCATGATGAATATGCACCACCAACTATTTCGGTTGATATAGTCCGATCAATATCAACAGTGGTGGTAGTAGTTGACTGCATTGAACCTTGAGTAAAGTTCGGGGTTATCTGTGCTGTAGCTGGACTAGCCAGCATTAATAAAGCTAGTAAGTACTTCATTCGTCTTTCTTTTTAGGATCTGATGATTTACTATTTGACTTGTTATTAGATGTAGATAATCCAAATGTCGCCAAAGCTCCCGTAAAAATAGAGGCAGGAAAAGTTATGTCCCCACCTATACTTTTTTTAAACATTGGTAGCTCAACGTAGTTAAGAGTAATAATAAAACCACTCCAAACTACAACACCTAGACGTACAAATGTACCTAGGATTTGAAGCTCGTCTTCTGTGTTTTCCTTTACTTTAGCTAAGAAGTTTTTTGGTTTTCCACTGTCTTCTTTTTCTTTAACTTGCTCCATGCCTGTTTAATGATAGGTTTAAATAGCATCACTAAGTACTTAAAAAGTGATTGTCCAAGTAACGTTGCAGCTACCGAAATAAATGCTGTGGTAGCTGCTGTTGTCATAATAGTAGTAGTAGGCATTGGTACTTCAATGTCTGTAAAAGGTACTGCTATTATTTGAGCCTCTGGTGGAACATAAGGCTTAGTTGGTGGAGTATTTGTTTTAGTTTTATCTTGATTAGAAGGTGCCGCATCATTTAAGTCAATACCTTTAATACCAATAGGCGGTCTAAGGTTGCTAGGAGGCACTACAAGGGGCTTGTATGAAGGCAAAGATACTCTCGGTACTTCAAGCACTGCATCAGGCATTAGAGGCGCTTCTGGAAGTACCAATTGTGGGAAGTTAGGTATCTCTTCCCATTCCATTATTTATTAGGAAACAATCCAGCAGAAACAAAAGCAACTACTTTGTCATCAACATCATTATCAGTTGATTTAGCGTATGCCTTAAGAAGATCAAGAATAAGGAATTTAACCTTTTCTGATTTCATGAACGAGAATAGAATTGGACGGATAAGAGTAATCATGGTGATGTAGGCCACTGAGTGGCAAGATTTGGGTTTGCAATCATTGTTGGGTTGCCTTCTTCATCAACAACACCAACACCTTCTTCATTTGTTTGTTGTACCTGTGCAGCACCAAAGAACAACTCTTTAAGAGCTGCTACATCAGCAACTGCATTGATCTCTGTTTGACGTGTATTACATGCTGAACGTACAGCGCCACGGTATGTAAGCCATACAGAAGCAACTGCTTGTCCTAGTTCTGCAGCACGTGTTACGCGCCAATCAGAAGGTGTTAGGAGTGAGTCAGCAATTTGACTTTGTGTAGCTTTCCATTGTGTCTTTAGGGCATCAAGATCCTTAGGATTATCAACACCCCAATAAAATCTTTGATCCCAACTGGGAGCATCAGCTTCTTCCGTAATACCAATGGCAGTACGCTCTTCAAGTGAAGACAAGCGCAGCCAATTAGCTGGATATTGAATGCCAGCATTTGTAAATGCCCTATCGTATGACAGGGGCTTATTGTTTAGTTTAAGCATAATTAATTAGTTAGCGTGCGCGTGAAGTTTTGAAGGGGTTTTCGGCGAAGGCGGCGTATAGGTAGTTTCCCCCGCTTGCATTTGGGACACTGTTTCGGATCTTGAAGCCATTAGAAACAAAATCAACCCAAATAAATGACGCAGAGGCTTCAGAAATGTTTGAGTTGGGGTAAACGGCCTTATCTTCACCTCTAGTCTGATCAACAAGAATCCAGTTGCCTGTGATGTCAGTGCGCTTGACCAGAAGAAATGCAGGTGCAAAATCTAAAAACACAAACGGACCATCAGTAGATCCATTACCTAAAAAACTGCCAAAGGAACTATATTGTTCGACAGGTGCGAAGCAGTAGGCAATTAGATCAGCTCCGTTTGTATTTACACCCAAAGTTCCAGCACCTAACGAAAACACTGAGCTGGTTGGACGGGAGGCATTCCAAGCGTTGTAATCAGTTGCTGTATTAGTTCCATTTAAAATAAGAGATTCATCTGCACCAATGCCAACATGAGCCATTTGCCAGTTATACCCATTATCACGATCTTTAACAATTATCATTTCTGGCGCAGCATTTAAACCATGCCCAACAGTTGCAGCAGAGGAGCTGCCCGTATAACTAACAATCGAGAACCCAGCGCTTGGGTTGGCACGTACTTGTGCAGATATACTGCCGTCAGTATTAGTTACCGTGGAAGATCCGGCGTCCCACGCCCAAGCTATTGACCCACCAGAACCATAATTTGCGTTGTTGTTTGTACCTGAAGTAAATCCATCAGAAGTAAAAGCCAAACTATTATTTAAGTTAGCTTCAGCACTTGTATCATTAGGTGACAGTGCTTTATTTGTACCCCTGACTTGATCCCATAGCTGATGTGCGTAAGCATTAGCTCGTGACTTCGTCCATATCAAATCTGGAGAGAAATTAAATCCACTTATAGTTTGCGTTCCATTGTTTGCTGTAAAAGTCTTTGCATCAAACGCCGTCGAGCCATCTGCAATCGTTGGATCAGGTAGGTTGGCGGTGTTGAGACATTTGTAGCCGCTTGGTGCGGTATACGCAAAGGGGCGTTGGCCGAAGTTAACGCACCCAACTCCGTCATAACTCGAAACCAAAGGAAACAGGGTTCCGGTAATACCGTGTGTCAATGTAGATCCTTGCTTCACACCGTTTTTATAGAAGTCTGCTGTTCCGGCATCTACATCCAAGGCAATGCCCATAATGTCGCCAGCCGAAAGTGTTGCGCCCTGAGCACCCGCATTTGCACCATAGATATACCCATCAACAAAGGATTCAACGTCGCATAATTCCCAACAACTTCACCACCAACACCAGTATCACTTGTTGGATCTCCGTTGGTTGGGGAGTCACGGAGGGCGTCAGTTTCAGATGCAGGAGCCCCAATTAAAATGTTACCATCAACACGTACTGCATATACATAAGGACCGTTAGCACCATTAGTCCCACTCCAAGACAATGACGTAACAGGAGAAGTAATGCCAGAAGCACTTAACCACTCTCTGGTAGGATAATTATTATTAATTGTCTGTGACACGCCATTAATATCCATCGTCGTTGCAGACACTCCGTTTGTGTAATAAACTTCAAACGTACTACTAAAAGCAATTGGTGTATCAAATGTATAAGTAAGAGTACTGCTTGAGTTTAGAAGTAAAACAGCGCTTATAGTGCTACCATCAAATAGATTATCTGGAGAATAACTAGCAGCATATATCGACCCTGTTAATGAATAATTTGAGGCGTAATCAATAGCGTTAGCAGTTAAATTATTAACCGTCCACGTATTCCCATTACCACTTGCATCAGTCCCTAATGCTGCATTAGAGCTGGTGTCAGAGAAGTCAAGGTGGAAACCATTAGTGCCATACGTTCCAGTAAATTCCTTCGGTTGCCATACATTATTGGTATCGTATTCTCCGAAGTCAGATGGTGTTAGGGCTTGACCGTCGATGAAGTTGATGTCTGCGAGATAAAAGTTGCTGCCAGATGTAGTAAAGTATCTCCCCATCTGGTGCGCAACACCAGCATTGATAGCAAAGTCTCGATTAAGGGATGGCCAAAGGGTACTACTAAAGCTAGTGATTTGTCTGCCGTTTGCGTACATCTTTACGCGGTTAGAGTCTGTTAATTGGGTGCTATCAACTGCAAAAATAATGTGATACCAAGCAGAAGGATCACGGAACTTATCGGTTGAAGTAACAGCCCCAGAATAAGCGTTAGTCCAATAAAGGCTATCTGCCTCAACCCCAAGAATATCTGCATTTGATGAATCAACAGCAGTAAGGAAATAGTAAGTGCCCGATCCCAATGCTGATCTTTTTACCCATCCACTCCAGGTGTATGTACGCCTATTACCCGCAGAACTAGGCGTACGACTAAGGTATGCCGAATCTCCTGAATTAAATCTCAAGCTACGTTCAATCTCGTAGCCAGCACCACCTCCCTGACCGGATGAACCAGCCAAGGTACTATTACTAATTACACTCATGAATAGTTACCCGTAAAGACTGTATGGATAGAGGTAGAAGACCTCACCACATAATCCACACGGTCAACAGCAGCAGCAGTAGTGGTTAAGGTGGGAGCTGTGCCAGCAGCAAAGTCCCAATAGCTTCCCCACGCTGCAGTACGTGAACCTGTTCCATCTTGCACAATGAAGATAGAGCCAGACTGTCCTGCAGTTAGGTTGGTTGGGTTAGCAATAGTACGGTTACCAGCAAGAGTAACAGTGAAGTTATTAGCAGTTGCAAAGTCAGGAGTAATAGTTGCTCCGTCTGTCAACGTACCAATAGTTCCACGTTGTGCTGCAGTAAATGTTTGTGCTGTATCTGTCTTTGCAGTGTCAGCATCATAGGCTTGAATAGTTGTGCCGATGTCTGATGTATTGGCCTTACCACTGACATCAGGTACAGCAGCAGTGACAAACGCTGTAGTAGCTATTTGAGTGGTATTAGTACCGCTAGTGGCTGTAGGAGCTGCAGGTACACCAGTAAAAGTAGGACCAGCAAGATCTGCCTTACCAGTAATATCTGTAGCAGGGGTAGCATCAACAAGATTACTACCTTCTTTGACATATAGTTTGTCTTGATCTGTTGCATAGCAGATCTCACCCTCTTGGATGTCTGCTTTATTAGTATTTAGATTAGAGTAAGTACCACGTGCTACACGCACGGGTGTTCTATTAGTAGGTGTAGGCATTAGTCGAAAGATCCTCCGTCAAAAGTTTGTGATGTAGTTACAAGTGAACCGCCGGTATTAAAATTGCCAGCATCAATAGTTGGTGAACCACCATTACTCCAAGTCAATACCCCAACACCATCAGTAGTAAGGACTTGATTTGCAGTTCCAGTGTCATCAGGTAGTGTCAGCGTATAAGTAGCTGCTGCACTATGTGGTGGTCCTTTAATCTTGACACCATGAGTATTAACCTCACAGTTAAGAGTGATCTGACCTGAGCCATTTGTTGCATCACCAGTTACTACTGGGAGATTCTTTGTTAGATAACGAGTCTCTGAATCATTAGCGTAATAACTCATCCATACCCAAGAGGTAGCAGATGTGTCATACCTAAGCCTTACTGTTAATCCACTAGCACCTACAAAGCCACTAGGAACACCTGAGAGGGGGCTAAATGATTCAACACCTGTACTGTTACCCATCTCAACGTAATCGTTGTTAGAAGGGCTTCCAGGGATTGCTGCTACGTTAGCAATTAGCGTAAACAGTACAGCATTAGATACAGCAGCACTAGCTGCATTAGCTGTATTAACAGCTGCTGTAGCATTAGTATCAGCTGTATTAGCAGTAGTAACTGCAGCACTAGCGTTAGTATTAGCACTATTAGCTGTTGTAGTAGCACTATTAGCTAAATCAATAGCAGTATTAAAACCACCACTACCATCTGACTCCCGTGAGTTATTTAGTGCAGTCGTAGCATTTGCATCAGCAGCGTTAGCTGTGGTTACAGCAGCACTAGCATTAGTTGATGCCGTGTTAGCCGTTGTAACCGCACTAGCTGCATTAGTAGATGCTGTAGTAGCCGTAGCACTGGCAGCATTAGCCGTAACAACAGCAGCACTAGCGTTGGTATCCGCAGTGTTTGCCGTAGTTGTAGCTGCGTTTGCTGTAGTAATAGCTGTAGCACTATCAGCTAATGCTGTATCAGCTGTTGTCTTAGCTGTGTTTGCTGTAGTGTTTGAAGTTATTACTTCGTTATCAGTCTCCTGTACAGCAAAGTGTGTCTGAGTAAAGTTATTATTTAGATCTTCTGCCTTGATTGCAGAACCAGGGAAGAACGTTGCATTAAGCGTGTCAATTTCAGTATCACGATAGATACGGATGGCAGCTCCACTTGTAGGTGCTGTGGTGAATGACAGCGTTGTAGCGTTAGCAAATGTAAATGCAGTTGTAGCAACAGTGTCAAGAGTTACCTTCACATCTGCTTGCTTGATATATTCAAATGTAAACGAATAGTTCGTTGTCGAACCATCTCCTGTGTATGTGTTTTGTGTAGTTGCCATTACGCTTTAGATACCATACTGTTTTTTTGTGTATTCCAGATATTCCAATGCTTCTTTCTGTTGACCCCTTTTTAGATATTCAGCAGTCCTTTCACGAACGTATTGTCTACGTCTGATATCAGTGAAGTGTTTTGATCCTGTAGTTGCATCAGCTATAGCTCTCCTTAACTCCTGATCTAGTGCCAAATGTACGTTTTCAAAGGTTTTGGTATCCGCAGGCAAGTTCTTATTACGTGCTTCTTTAAAGCTTTTTCTAAACTCTTTGCCGGTTGTATCTTTCATTACACGTTGGATACCTTTCTTCCAAAGCCCGTCATTACCCATAATACCTAGGATTTCTGACTGTTCTTCGTTAGTAAGTTTTTCTCCTTTACCATTTGTACGTAATGATGCGGTTGCATCGTACTCAATATCAATAAGAAATTGCTTTTCAGGAGAAATTTTTCCGCTTTCTTTCCAAGGTGTATAAGTATTCCTAAGACGTGCCCAGATGCTATCAGGTACGTTTACTTCAGTACCATCAATCCAATCATATTTCTTAGGTAGTAAACTTTTGGCTCCAGGCAATCTGTTGAGGATCATTCCTTCCAGATCATTATTAATTTGTTTTAGACCGGGATCCATAAGACGTGCAATCTCTGCCATCTGACTAGAACCTCTCACTGCTGATGCAGTAAGGAATCCTGATGCCCAGCGATTAATAGCACCTACATCACCACGTGCAACATCAAGGAATGGTTCTAAACCAGCCATGTATGTCTTATCCGTAAATGAAGAAGCAAATACAAATGCACTTCGTTTTAGTAGTTCACCTATATCGTCAGGTGCTAAAACATCAAAGTTATCGCCAATGGTTGCTACTAAACTAAGATAGTTTGTAACTGGTCCTAATCCTTCATAGCTATACCATTTACCATCTGCCCCTTTGATTGAGTTTGGTTTCCAGTTATTTTCTCGCCTTGTTTTCTGGACTTGTCTGTTGTAATGACCTGCTCCATGAAGCCTGTCATCCATAAACAAAGAAACTGCACTAGCTGTCATAAGACCACCCAATGCTTTCCTGCCAAGGATATCGGCCCGTAGTTCGTTGTATTTACCTTTGACAAGCAGTGGATCACTTACATCTACACCTCTTTGAGTCAGCAGTTCCATTACTTTGTCAATTTCCATATCATCAAATGAATGCTTGAATACATTCACGTCTTTCATGAAAAGACCAAATGCTGGTGAAATTGGATTATAAGAAGCTGTATACTTTAGTTCGTTTAGTGGTGTCTTTGTAAATAACAAGAATGGTTTCAATATAGGCATTCTTCGTATTAAAGCCGAGACGTCATCGTTAGCAGCATTGTCTAAGTTAAATGATAATTCACCAGAAGCTTTCTGTACTGCTTCATCAGTAATAATACCATCTTCATTAAACATCTTTGAATGTGCTTCTTTAAACACACCTTCTGCTTCTACTTTTTCAAATGGGACAGCACCGTTCTTTGTAATACTATCAAATGCTCTACCTTTTGCTTCAAAGTTTGCAACCATCGATTGGACAAATCCATCCATTGCTTGCATAGATCTTGTTCCAAATCGCAAGCCAGGATGATTTGCTAGGTCATTCATTTGGTTAATATTTTCCATCAGAAACTGTGGTCCATACTCACCAACAGCTGCTTTCCCCTCTGCAAATGCATTTAAGATTTCTAGCTGCGCTTTGTTTTTAAGACCTACATCATCTCTTACTGCAATTACATTAGGATCTAATGCAGACCTTTTAAAGATCTGTTTTGCATAATCCAAGCTTCCTGTAACGCTTTCCATCATGCTGCTGTATTGATACATCGCTCTACGTGCTGTACGTAAATCGCCAGTAAGTAATGCACCAGCAAAGTGTCTGAGCGGCTTTTCTACAAGTAGATGACTGCCTGAAATAACTGCTTTAGTTGGTGTAGCAATAGCACTCAATGCACCGTTATAAACATTTGCATAGAACGCTCTATTAATTACTGATGGAATTTCTGGTTGTGCATCAAAGAATGCTTTACCCCAAATAGATGTAGATTGTTTTATGTAGTTATTAAGACTACTGATAGTTTTTATGTTTCCGTCCGTCAGTTCATATGCCATCATTAATGGCGCTAGCATCTCAGGGTTTTCGTTTTTAATTGCTCTTAAACCATCAATCGTTTCTGCAGTTTCCTGCTTGATACGTTCCATAGTTGCAAGTGTTTTATTCTTTTCCCCCTTGACTAGATTCTCTAATCGTTTCTTAGTTGCATTATCAAATGCTTGACTTCCCTGAGTTGTCATCCGATTCCAGATGTTTAGCATGTTCAATGATCTACCACGAACATAAGAAGTCATGCCCTTCTGAGCCATCAAAAATTCAACACGATCTAGGATCTGTTCCTGTGCCCTATAAATTGAACCTGAACCATCAGTTAGCCGCATACCTTGAGCCATATCACTGATTTGCCCTGCCATTGAAGTTGCAACATAAGCAGTAGCTTTAGCTTCATCCATATTTACAAAGTCATCCATGTACTTCTTAATTGCACCCATGACTCCTTGATATCCTTCATCAGTTAGTTCAGGTGTTTTTGTAGATACATTTCTCCCTTGATAAATAGAACCAGGATAGATAGTCCTTTGAAGCTCTTGTAGATCCATCTCATAAAAATCATTAGCGTATTTCTCACCTACGTTTTTGATTTCTTCAAAGCTGAGATATCTCGTGTCATCAACTTGATAACCGTATTTACCTGCATCTTGTAGCGTAGATGCGAGTCCACGAATCACTAATCTTGCATTCTCGCTTGTTTCATTAGCAAACTTAAGAGCACCTTCTGACATGACGCTTCCCACACGTCCATAAACAGTGCCGAGGTTCCCATCAATACGTGCAGCATCAATTGAAGCACCAACAATTCCGAGATCATCGACTGAACGAACACCAGTCTCTTGATAATCAAACGAATCGTGATAGCCAAATACTCGTTCATTTGGATCTCCAGCCTTATCGAAATTATAGGAACCTACTTCATCTAGTTCTGTAGAACGTTTTGCAGCAGATCGTTCGATTACGTCTTCTGGTGTTTTATCTATTTCTATGTTCTTTTTAAACCACGCCTTACCTTTCTCATTCTCACCAACGTGTCTCACAAGGTCGTGTGTATCACCTACTTGTTTATGTAGTTTACTTAGACCCATTAGCATGTCTATTCCAATGCCTAGGTAGGCACCTTCCAAGACATTTTTACCACGTTTTATATCAGGTAAATCACTATCTAATGTGGCAATATTGTCAGGTATCCAACCCATTGTACGTGGGTATGATTTCTTAAGTACCCCAGAAAGGTTGTCATCTGTTTGGTTCATTGGAACCGCATAATCAACAAATGCACCAGCACCAGCATTAAATGATGTATTACCTAGCCATTTAACAAATGGATCGCTTAAGTGTTTTAAACCTCTTACGTTCTTTACTTTTGCTGTTTGTGCAGCTATACCCGCTGTTCCTGCCCCACCCAATATCATTGTCGGTAGGACAACAGAAGATATTTCTCTTACTGTTTGTGCTACTTCATTTTCAAACTTAGGTGCTGGTTTAATGTCTACACCAGGGATTAAATTTAGTGTTCCTGTAAGAAAGTCTTGCATGCCAGTAATGACATCCATATCACCTTCACGTCCATACCTATCAAGTTTCTCATAATCGATAGTACCGTCTTCTTTTGCAAATAGTTTTCCTTTTGCTTGTGCTTTTTCAGGTTCTGCTTGAACAGGTGCTTCTGTCTGTACTTCAGGTTCCACTTGTTGCTGTACTTGAGGTTCTGCATCTTCAGCAATCATCTGTTCTAGACGACTCTCTTCAGCCAGACTTGCCTCAAGTTCTATTTGCATTCGTAGACGTTCTTCTTCGTCTGCATCAGATCCTGCAATCTGATTTAGTTCTTCTTCATTCATGGTTATTTGCCTGAAATTTCGTACCTAGCTGCTATAAGTAGTTGTTTTACTGCATCACCACTAGTACCTGCATAGTTTCCTGCAGAATCGCCATCGTAGGAACCTCTACCTGATGGACCTTGTATGCTTGCCCACTCATTCGCTATAGCTTGATGAGCAGCATTTAAATCATCACTAGTACCATTTAGATAGGCGGCCAATGCTGGTTGCTTTGTTCCTATCATCAATGCCATTGCCATAGCACGTTGATTTCTTGGACTGAATTTATCTGTTGATGACAAACCAGCATCTCTCATTGCTACTTTTAGTGTTTCTGGAATGAATTGCGCAGCGCCTACCGCAAATACTTGACCTGAACTTTGCAATGCCATCACTTCACCAAGTGTCTTTTCCCTTAGTCCAGGGTGGCCCCCAGGAGTATCACCAGCAGTTCCTCTATTTACAGAGTCGTAACCACCTTCGCCACCTATAATAATATCTATTAGTTGATCGCCAGCTGATCCATTGTGTGTGTACGTAGTATTAAAAGTAGATCTTATAGGTAAAGGGGCTGTATCTAGTGCGAATTGTCTTTGACTTGCTCTCAAGGCTTCTAATTTTTTCTCCTTACTTGCCAGATTAGAATTTAATGTATTTCTAATTTCTGCTGGCAATTCCTTATACATTTCCATAAATGTTGGTACTTCTATCGGTTCGATATTTGGATTTACCTCCGCAATTTTTTCTTGTACTTCATACACTGATAGTGGGGGATGTGACATACTACCCAGCATTCTTAATACTTCACTTGAACCTGTTTCTGCTAGTTCTTTTGTAGCTTGTTGTAGACGTTGTGTGCCTACAATTTCTACCCAAGTATTAGGATTACTTTTTTGAGCTGCAGTTTTTTTTGACAATAAAGTTATCATTTTCTGAGCTTTCAGTGCTCCGGGATGACTTTCTCTCATTGTTTTTTGATAATCAACAATCATAAAATCTTCAACAAAGCCTGGTCGATTTAATTCTTCGGTAATTTGGTTTGCAAATTTATCACCTACTACTTGTAAAGGGTTTTCTACTCCTGCCATTACAGCAGCTTGGTATGCTTTGAGTGCTTTATTTTCTTTTGCGTTGACTAACCACTCCACTTGATCAGACTGCATAGCACCATCTATCATCAAAGTTGGTTGTACCTGTCTGATGACGCCCTTAAATCGAGTTCCAAAGTATGCTCTTGCACCTTTATATTCAGAAGTAGCTCGCATTCCACCTAATCTTTTAGCAATATCCCGATATTGACCTTCCATATCAGCTGGGATCTGCATCTCATTCATATATGATTCAGTCAACGTTCCGTTTTCAACCATCTCATCTAATCGCTCTTTAATGCGTGGGCGCATAATTGCACTAATAGTTGCATTTTTAAATACACTATCGTTGCTTCTATCTCTTGTTGCATTTAGATTGTCTCCAAATGCTATAAGTTCTTGATGTTCTACTTCCGTAAACCCGTCAACCTTTAACTCCTCAAATTTTTTAGCCATAGCAACATCTGTTTCAGCCTGCTGTACCTGCTTTTCGAGTGCTATTTCTTGTAAAGTCTCTTGTCTACTTGCGGCTTGTGCTCTTCTTACCTTTCCTACTAATTCTGGATGTGCAGATAGATCATATACTTTACCATTCTTTGTGTATTTAGCTGTCAGCATTTCTTCTAACTGTGCAGCATTAGGGTTTGTTGCTAATACTGAATCAACAATATCTGTCATCACACCCGGCGATGAACTTGTTTCAGCTAGTGCATATGCCCCTGTAATTCCACTTTCTTGAAAACGCGCAACAACGGAACTATTAAAATCTGCATCAGCCATTTCACCCAACAACTTTGCTTTTCGTTGGTTGATTAATTGATCTGTTCTATCTACTTCTCTCCTCGTATGTGAGTTATATTTTTCTAAAATTTTAGCGGAAGCTGTTCGTCCATCTATTTCTACAGTAGCCCGCTGCTTTGCATCTAGTGCAACTACTTGTCTACTTATTTCATCCGGCTCGATTCCCTGCCGAAGTAAAGTATCTCTTAATTCTGCTAATTTTGATGCGTGTTGCCTTCCTGTATTTTCTACAACAATCGAGTTTTCAATATAGTTTCTGTAACCACCACCTTTGACAAGGTGATCGTACATCATATTGATATACTCTTGTGACTTACCTTCTTTAACTAATTTTTTTACTAGTTGTGATTCTTGGAATTGTGCGTTTGTAATTCCATTGTCTAAACTTTTAGCATTAACAAGATCTTTGTGCGATAAATTATACTTAACGGCAATTTGATTTATTGCTTTTTGTTGTATCTCTTTGTTTTGCTTGACAATTTTTGATGTAATGTCAAACGCTGTTTTAGAGAAATCTACAAGAGCACCAAGGGTATCTACTTTAAATTTATCTTTATTTTGCTTTTTTAAAACTTCCCTTTTGTACGCTTCTTCTGTGTAGTTTTTTTGTTGGTTTAGATTTTCTACTTTAATACTTGATGCTGTAGAACGGTTTTTGTTCTCAATGCCTTGTGCTTGCTGCTGTGCTTGTAAAGCAATTCTTTGGTTTTGTTCTAAGAAACTTTGGGCATTTTGCATTGCCCTAACTTTGTCTGCACCTTGCTGTTGTATTTTTTGAACTGCATTTGGGTCTACAAGCTGTCTATTAGAATAGTTTCCTTCCCGTGCAGATGATTTAAATTGTGCCATTTACCTCGAATAACTAGGATAGAAACTTGAACTTAAATTTGTAAGTGAAGCGCCGATTGTTCCGAATGTTTTTGCGCCAGCAGCAGTAATTCCAAAGACACCAGAAGATACAGAACCACCAGCACCGGCTACAGCACCCATAGCACCTATGCTGGCTATACCGCCAATAGCAGTTGCAGCCATTCCACCAATCTTCAGTGCATCACCGAAGTTTGACATAGCTGCATCTTCTCTACCTCTTGAATAGTGAAAGTCCTCTTCGTAATCTAATTGAGGTGCTGCTTCGTAGTCAGGGAACGGTTGTATCTCCGGCCTCCTCAGTAACTCCACATAATCTTCTGTTTCTGGATTATCGTACTCTTTGTAATATTCTCTTGGATCTAAAATTGCAGGCATACGCTCGGGCTCCAGCATCACTTGGGCTTCTGCAGCTATGTCTGCTTGCCGTCTTGCATTAAAGATATTTTGTCTGACGATGCTGTCTCTTAATTTAATGCTGTCTCTAGAAGCAGAAAGCTTCATTTTATCTGTTGCTAATGAAGCTTCTAACTTACTATCTTTCAAATTAAATTCATTTTCAGCTGCATATCTTGAAGCCATTACCATTGTTTGATCAAGGATTAACATATCCTTTAGTTGAGCGATGTTCAGATCAATGCCTTGTTCTGCATACATTAATCCGTTAGCTATAGAAGCTCTCAATGCTCCTGATTCAGCCATCACTGCTAAGGCACTTTTAGCTGATGATCTTCCTGCATTACCTCTAGCACGTACAGCTCCTGCTGCTTTCATGCCTTCAATAATTGCTTTCTGAGTTTCTACTTGACTTTCACTTCGAGATTTACGTCTTTCTATTTCAAAAAACCCCATATCGCCAGTGAATTTGGCTGTATTACGTGCTTCTTGAAAAGACGCTTGTACTAGCTTATTATTTCTATCAACCTTTAAGCCAGTGGTTGCATAGCTATGTTCTAAGAGAGTATCATTCTCGTCAAACATTACTCCTAAAAGATCATCTGCTTTTTTAGCATCTTGCTCCATTAATGCAGCAGCTTGAGCGATCTTATTAAACTCTTTTTGAGTATCTGCTTGCTCTACCGATTTGTTAAATGCACGTTCAGCATTTTCAAACTGATAGTTTTGTATCTCAACTTCAGCTTCGTACTGCTGAATTCTATCTTTTTCAGTCTGTCTTAGATTAGCTTCATTATTTGCTATATCAGTTTTATACTGTTTTTTAGCCTCAGCGTACTGCTCTTTTCTTATCTCTTCATTTTCTTCATACTTTTCCAAGTATTCATACCAATCTGCATACTCTTGCGTCCGATTACCCGCATTTCTATCGCTTGCCCCAAATAATCCTAAAAAACTCATACTTACTTCCTCCTATAGAATCGTGGTGCATAGTTTCCTTCCCACATCATTGCGTTTACTGCAATAGGAAATGGTGTATTGTTGAACATTCTTACTTTAAAGTTTTCTGTACGTTGATGAATAGGTAGAGTGAATACAGTTTCATTATCTAGCGGTACATCATTAGCCAAATACCGGTTAGCTTCGATCACTGGATTTGTAGTAAACCATTCATCGATGTAAAATCTAATCTCAGAATTAGCAGCTGGTGCTGTATTAAATACAATGGTTGTGTCGTCAGTAAAGCTATAGCTTGTTGTTGCTATACCATTTACGGTTACCTTCACGTCTGACCTATCTTCGTAGCCAAGATCTTTTCTGTTAAATGGATAGGTGGTAGTTGTACCATCACCAGTAAATAGCAAGCTATAGGGAATCCTGCCTTGCTGTTTTACTTTAAAACTCATGACACCAGACAATCCAACAGAGAACTTCATCCTTGCAATTGCTAAACTTGCAGTGAAGTCAGTAAGCTCCCTATCCGGCCTGTAATATGTAGTTGGTAGATGTACGTCAAAGTTGTATTTAAAGCCTACTACAACGTCACTGGCAACGCTTGTAAGGTCTTTACGTGGTACTACAAAGTAAGGACCAGTACCATCACTACCTCTTTCAGGTGTAATTGTAAAACCTGATTCAACAAAGGAGCCAGTACTTGTATTACCTGAAATTACCAGTACAGGTGCAAGCTCACTTACATCATTATAAGGTAGGTAGCACTTAGATAGATTATTTACTGCATCATATACTACGCTAGATGCTGTTGTATATAGGTCTATACATGGGTTAACTTTTTGTCCTCTGTTGTTTACAATAATTGCTTGGTCAGGACTTTGACTTAGTGCTGCTTTATTTAAAGTGACTTGATTTCCTTGCTTAGTAACTGTGTACATATCATCTGAATTGATGATCATAAACTGTGTATTACCAGGCATTGACCAACTGACCCAAGCTTGCATAGCAGTCTTCTCGCCATCGTTGTAATACCTAAAGACATATGCCGTGTTTGACGCTTGATCAGCCATAGCAATCATGGAATTTTGCGGACTAGAGATCAATTGATCAATGTTTGGTGAGATCCATTCTTTAACTACACGGGATAGATCAAGTACTTGTGGCGCTTCTTCTTGTCCCCTAGTAACCATACTGAAGCAACGTGTATAGCCTGGAGTTTTACTAATGAAATTAATCTGCGTACCAACGTCTACAGGATCTACTGTGCTATCCATCTCATAGTTTGACAGTGATCTAATAGTTGTAAGTGTTGGTGTCAGTACTCCACTATCTGAGTACATAACAAACTGCTGGTTCTCTGAGAATAGAACGACACCTTGTGCAGTTGGAATAACAGCATGTAATGCAGTAGGTCTGATGGATGAACAGCTGATGTCAATTGGATCTGAATCAATTACTGTTTGAGCAGTCTCAAAGTAAAAGTTATAGTATGAGCCTGACTGACTCATTGATACATTATCCTTTGACAGGAACCCAAGCCTATTGTTATGGAAGAAACCTGCTGTGATTTTTTCCCCAACAAAACTCGGGTGACTGTTGGTATCATTGTCGCCTACCAATCTATTTTGGTAGACAATTTTTTGGAATGTAAATACATTGGTTGCTGTATTCAGTAGCTCATGTGGCATCGTTGCATTGTCTAAGCCAGCTGATACTCCAGGTGCTCTAGCCTCTTCCCAATAACCTCTACCACTGACTCCATTGTCAGCTTTGAATTGAGCATGGTAATCATCTAATAGTGTTACTGTATTCACGATCTTCACAAGATGACCGTGATAAGACTCGATAGGAAGCAAACCAATACTAGATACTTCATCTTGGAATGCACCTAGATGGGTGTTCTGTAAGCCACCACGTGCTTCTAATGTGAAAGCTGTATCTACTCCACTTACTACACGTTTGATATCTAGACTTGAATCACCGTTACGTGAGACAGTCCAAGTACCATCGAAGTCAGCATTACTAGCTGACTGCTGTGCAGTAATTAAAGCCTCAATAGCATCCTTAAGATTATGCCCTGACTTCTCTGTCAGTATGTCATCAAAGGTTGCGTCACTACTGTGAGCAGTAATTGTTGTTTCTACACCTTGAATTGTAACGTAGTACTTAGCACTAGGTACAGCACCTGACAGAACAATAGTACCTTGTGTACCAAGTATGTTTGTAGTTTCAGATAGTGCTGCTACAGTAATACTGTTGTTAATTACTACGGTAGTATCTTGTACTGTAAGTAGTTTGTAATTTAGTTTTGTACCACTCAAATAAGCCTGAGCACCAGTGCCATAGTTTACTGTACATACTGCACCTGTTAATGCATTCCATATATTAATAGCATTTCCTTTGATGCAACCAATGTATTCTTCATCGTCATCTCTGTTGATGTAAAACCATTTTGCATCATCATATGTTGTACCTGTTCCTAGGTTTGCAATGTGCTTGAAACCTGGCCTTTTAGTAAGACCATATGTTGCATCAGGAAATCCGTTGTAGCACTCACGGACCTGACCGGGAAGCATTTTATCGTCTGATTGTTTAGATACTCCACCGAGATAGTTAGAGATCCGTTGAGTTACTGAAGGCATTTATCGGTAAAGTGCGTTGTACGGTTTGTAGCTGTTGTAATTATTTGTCTCACCAGGATGACCAAAGAATGTGTAATCCCCTTGATTACATTCGTATTCCATAGCCACTGCTCTTGCAGATTGTTCTCTTTGCTGCAACATTTGGTATTGGTCTGGGTCACCTACAATTCTGCTTTGTACAATTACAGCTGCTTTAGCAGTAATAAAATCAGCAATTGGTGTTGGTAGGTCTACCCAATCAAATAGCCAGGTGATATCACAGGATACTTTCTTTGTAAATGTAAATGTATGAGTAGCTTTATCGTATAGCTTACCACTTCTACGTATTACATCCATATGAGAATTAGCTGCATTCTTTGCAGCGTCAATCTGTAGGATATTATTTGCAATAAGTATTTCGTTGTTAGAGTCAGGAGTCATATCATAATGAAACTCCTTATTGAAAGACCATCCCTCGGCCTGTACTTCCCGTGAGACTTCTAACAAAGTCTGATAGGCAATCGCAACGTCCGGGTTGGTTTGATCTAGGGTAGTCACAGGCGCTTGACCACATGACTGCAGAATTTGATTTACAGCTGGCAGCTCTCGCTGTGCATTAGTGGTAGGAAAAGCCATAATATTTTAAGGTTAAAAAAAAGGGCCTCCGAAGAGACCCAATAAAGAGTATTTAAATCAGAATGCAGAAGGTGCAGTAGCGCCTACATACAGCTCAACAGCTGCAGCAGGGTTCAGATAATCTGCGCCCATTGCAAGACGACCAAGGATAACGTCACCCTGGTAGATGACACTTACGTCTCCACTGGTAACTTGTACTTGAGGACCGATTGCTTCAACACAAGCGGCTGCTTCGCGTTGGAAGATAAGACCACAAGATGTAGCAGCAACTTCTGCGGCTGTGCCGTAGTCATTGTTGATACCAGTAGTTGCGGCGGAAGCGTCTTCCAGAGCAGGACCGATGAAGTCACCGGTATTGCCAGGTGATGTTTGACCTGTAGTTCCTGCATACTTGGTGCCGTACTTGCCGAGGAAAGGAATATTCATCGACTTGTAGATGTGGATGCCAGCGATCTCGATGATGCCGTTGCCGCCTTGAAGAGCAGAGCCCTGAGCGTCACGGTTTACAAGACCATTGGAACCAACAGCTTGGATCAATTCGTAGTATTGACGCGGGTTCAGGACAGCACAACGGCCATCGCTTGAAACACCTTTCTCGTCCATTGCAGCAGCTGCGTCATAGAAAGCAGCAATCAATGCAGAAGAGGAGAATGCATCAGATTCGTTAGTAGTAGCACCAACACGGATCTGTGTACCGCCTGGCTCTACGAAGTTAGTAGCACTTACTGGGGATGCTGCACGAGCACCACGAGCAATTGCACGGAAGATCAAGCGGTCATACTTTTCTGCCAAGGCGTAGCCGATCTTACGTGAGATCTCCGAGCGAAGATCGTAGTGCGAAAGTGTCTCGTCAAGGTCGTATACGAACGCTGAACTAATAAGAAGGTCGTCAACCGTGACGGTCTTCTCTGCCACGGGAGGCGCACCGTCGGAGTTACCGAGGATTGCATTTCCGGGTGTGTGATCAGATTAATCCACACTTTAATGTGGTCTAGACTATATCATCATCCAAAATGGATGTCGGGCGCTAACCATGTATTACGTGACAAGCGTGTCACACCATGTAGTCGTTGCACCTTCCTCTTACGCCTAAGAGGCTTGGCTCAGGATTGCCTTATCATAAGACTTAGGTTTCCCTGAGTTCACCCGATTTGCACATAAACATTACTGTCTATGGGAGCGTCATTTCACTCGGCAGTTGTGCGGCCAGTATAGATGAACTGCAATGACTTGCCGTTCTTAAGTGTACGCTTCATCACAAGATCGCGAGCGATTGCATTGTGCTGGAAGCCTTTGAACATTTCGCCACTGAACAACTTGAGGTACAGTGCGCGCTTATCTCCAGAGAGATTAGATTGACCTAGATTAACCAGATTGGTTGTCAGGTCTGAAGATTGATGTGCCATTTAAAAAGAGAGTTAATTATGTACGACTCTCAAAGATCTTTGAGTATTATTTAATTTGTATTGTGGTCTATCCCACCGTCTAGACGGCTAAAGGTATCCCTCGTAAGGGGCTAAAGCCAATAGTGATGAGGGGAATTGCACCCCTCTTTAAAATCTATCTCACTTAAGCAAGATCAAGTGGAAAGTTATGTGCATTACGTTCATGCATTACTTCCATACCGAGACCAGCACGGTTGAGTACATCGGCCCATGTGTTAACTACATGTCCATCTGATGATTGAATTGATTGGTTGAAGTTAAAGCCATTGAGGTTAAATGCCATGGTGCTGACACCTAAGGCAGCAAACCAGATACCAACCACAGGCCAGGCAGCAAGGAAAAAGTGAAGACTACGGCTGTTGTTAAATGAAGCGTATTGAAAGATGAGGCGGCCAAAGTAACCATGAGCAGCCACAATATTATACGTCTCCTCCTCTTGACCAAATTTATAACCGTAGTTATGGGATTCATTTTCAGTTGTTTCACGAACGAGTGAAGATGTAACAAGACTTCCATGCATAGCTGAAAACAAGCTTCCACCAAAAACACCAGCAACCCCCAACATGTGGAAGGGGTGCATGAGGATGTTGTGTTCGGCTTGGAATACCAACATATAATTAAAAGTACCGGAAATGCCAAGAGGCATAGCGTCTGAAAAGCTACCTTGTCCAAAGGGATAAACAAGGAATACAGCGGATGCCGCTGCCACGGGTGCGGAGTATGCAACAAAGATCCAGGGCCTCATACCAAGTCGATAACTAAGTTCCCATTCGCGTCCCATGTAAGCGTAGATACCGATAAGGAAGTGAAA
>JACLAB010000431.1_pt1 | contig 23904 bp, 17 predicted proteins | sample 8027921 | NCBI WGS metagenome assembly JACLAB01 (sample SAMN15725117, study PRJNA655200) | protist metagenome | isolation source: fluorescence activated cell sorting (FACS) single amplified genomes of... | place: USA: West Boothbay Harbor, Gulf of Maine | collected 2000-07-19
TTGGAGAAGGTGAGAGGGGAGTCAAAGCGACGAGGAGGTTTGTCGAACGACGGTTGAAGAGTTACTGCGAGGAGATGAATCTGTTCGTGGGAGAACGAGACGAGAGCGGGAAGAGAGTGAAAAGGATGAAAGATCCCGAGAATCCGGGAAAATGGGAGGAGAGACGATTTCTTTTGGATACAAAATTGAAGCGACTGTTTCAAACGCCCGACGGAGTCGATCAGCTCGCGTTCCGTAAGAGAACGAATGCAGATGAGAGCGGAGATTTCGTGGACGGCATCGCGCCAGTTTCAGTCTTTTTAGATCCGCACTTTGTGGATATTACCGACCAGGACGCCTCGCGACTGGTGCAATCAAAAGTACACGGCTCTAAAGTTATCGTGAAGAAAAACAACAGAGTATACGCCGTTCGCGAATCGGCGCTAAAGATTTTGTTACAAAGAGTTCGTTCGCCGAAAGACGTGCAGTATGCGTTGGAAGCGGTCGCTTTGTTCCACATGGAACGCGCCGCGATGGGGAAAACGAGAGGCGTCGGTTTTGAGCGCGCGTATGAATTCATCAAGGCGTGTTGCGATGTCAAATCGTACGAAACTGCATTGTGGGCGTGCGAACAGTCGCGCTCGCTGGGTTTGAACTTGTCCCGGAAGACTCTGTTGTTACTTCTTTGGCACTTACTCGATGCGAACCGCCCGTTGGAAGAAGTCCTTCGCGTATACTCGGTGATTCGCAATCTCAAACTCGGCGTCGACGCGAAAACTGCGCAATTCGTCGTCAAATCTGCCTTACAACACGGTCACGTCAACGCGGCTGCGGGTTATTGCGTTCAATTCATGCAAGCCGGCGTCAAAGTCAACCGCAAGACTCCGACTGCAATCATGAACGCCGCCATCGAACATAACCTGCCAAACGCCGCCATCGTCGTTGAACGCAGTTGGAACAAAGAGCAGCCGCAACTCCCAAAAGCGCCTTTCGACCGCTTAGCGCTAGCGCAAGCCTACGCGCTTTTAGATGCCGACGATGAGTGTACTAATGCTGCGAAATCCATCGTCGATACTCTCGACGGTTCCTTTTCTGACGAGCTCAAAAGTACAACCTCCTCCAAGCTCGCCTTGTGGCCGCAAAAGATCCTCGCCAACGCCAACGAAGCCAAAGGCGGCGCGAGCGCGGAGATTTTAGAGCGATGCAAACGCGGTATGGTTCTGATTAAGAGCGCGTGCGACGGGAAGTTATTCGACGACGTGGACGTCGAGTACGCGTTTTCCATGTTGCAAATAGACGACAACGTAGATGATGAACAAGAAGAAACAGGGGAAGAAGAGATGGCAGTAGCTGGGGGCGAGGATGAGAAGAAAGAAGGTTAACGATGGTGCGCGCAATCGTGAATAGCAGCAGCAGCAGTGGAAGAGCTTTTTTTTTATTGTTGTAATAGTCACATCGAGGTTCGAGCATCGAGCTTCAGAAAATTTGCTTTGAATAAAAATCATTACTCTAATCCCCCGAGTTACACGCGCGATACGTTGCCACCCCGGTTCTTTCGATGACCACCATCGCCGGCTCGGCGCTCGATTTAGACTTACTCGGCACGAAAACCACCGAGAATAGCAACAACAAAAACAACGCTTCTTCTTCTTCTCGTCCGTCTTCTCGACTGGGGAAACATGCGTCCGACGACCGACAACAACAGCAAAACGCCGGGGAAAACAAAGATGAGAACAAGAACAAGAACTCTATCTCTTCTTCTTCTTTGGAGAAACAAATCGACCAAAAAACGTTCTTCTTTCGATGTCAGAAGTGCAGAACGCCGTTAGAGGTGGAGAGAATCACCGGCGACGACGACGGAGATCACGCGAAGTTTATCGCGGAAACGAGTGGGAAATTGAAAGTGACAGTTGGCGAGAAGCAGTTTCGAGATTTTTTATTGGACGAAGACGCGGAAGAGACGGCGAGGGGGATGAGTCGCGAGGAAGATTTCATCACTGGAGACGGGAATGGTGAGGATGCTCTCGAGCGTAACTCGCTCGCGTCTTCATCGTACGTGCACCTACCGACTTCGGTGCAAAGAACGAAAACATCGGACGCGTTGAAAGCAGCCGGGAAAACGGCTGCGACGCTTTCGAGAATATTCGACATAGCGAGCGAGAAAACGAAGCATGATTTCCCGCTTTGCGAAACGTGCGCGAAAGAGGTTGAGATGAGCATCGAGAAGATGTGCGAAGATTTGGAAGAGGAGTGCGAGAAGTACGAGAGAGCGATCGCGAGTTTAGATTTTAGCAAAGTTGGCGGCGGTCGAGAAGGGGAGGGAGACAAAAAAGAAGGGGAAAAGAAGAAGCAAGAGCGACTGGAAGAACTCGAACTCCAGCTCCAACATGCGTTGGAGAAGGATAAAGCGATAGAACTAGAGGTCGAGAGATTAGAACTGGAACTAGAAAAACAGAAAGTGCGGAAGAGAGCCTTGCAGCGCAACGCGGCGCGAGTTAAGAAGGCTGAGTTTGAAATTTGGCACGAGGCGAACCAATTTGAAATCGACGCTAAATCTTTAAAAGAAGAACGAGACGCGTTGGAAACAAAACTAGAACGTGCATCTACACAATTAGATTTACTCAGGCGAACGAACGTATACAACGATGCCTTTCACATTTGGCACGACGGACCGTTTGGGACCATCAACGGATTCCGATTGGGTCGCACGTCCACGGTGCCGGTCGAATGGGACGAAATCAACGCCGCGTGGGGGATGGCCACCTTACTCTTACAATCGCTCGCTAATGCCATGAAAATTGAGTTTCGCTCGCACGCGTTGCGTCCAATGGGTTCGTTTCCTGCGGTGTGCGAAATCAACGCCAATACGAATATGGTTTCGAAGTGTTATGATTTGTTCGGTCCTGTGAACATCATGACCAGTCACAAGTACGATCGCGCCATTTGTGGCTTTCTCGCGTGCCTCGACGAACTCGGTAGGCATTTCGCGCAGAGAGACTTCGAGATGGGCGTTGAACCAGTGTTCCGGTACCCTTATTTAATCGAGGCGGATAAAGTAGACGGGAAGAAAGTTACGTTTACTTTCAATCGAGACGAAAAGTGGACGGCGGCATTGAAGTTGGTTTTAACTGATTTGAAAATGGCAGTCAGTTACGTCGCATCTCGTAACGGTTAGATTTTATATACATAATAGGAACCAGTAGATGATATAGGTCAGCGCTGAACGTTGAGAATGTATATTATAGATAAAGCTGTATTTTATAATTGTATGTTTCATCCAGGAACAAGACCTGTGATATAGTAATTTTACAAAGAAACGCCTAATATTTGTTCATGTAAGCTTGTCTCGCGACGCGTTCGGCGTCGATGTCACTCAACGATTCTAAAAATTCTGGTAAGTCCGTTTTCGCTACTTGCACTACACTTCCTTCGAAACTTCCGTGTTTTGTGTGCGCTCTCACTTGCTCTGCCGCGCGTGCGTACGATTGCATGAAAAAGTTACCTCCGCTTTCTATCGAATCAGTCTGCGGCTTTTCCGTCACGCCGACAACCAAACAATAGTTCGGGTCAATCATAGACGGTCCGACGACAATTAACGGTCTGAGAACTTTCTTCACCTGTCTCAAAGCGTCTTGCAAAAACAACGCTAGGCGCAAAAGCGTCAACGGATGCTTAAACAAATCCACATCCGCGGGAGAACCGTGCTCGGTCAACGAAAAGTATCTCAATGAACCGAGCGTTTTAATCGCACCTTTATTCGACAAGGCAAACCCACCTTGACGGATGAGCGCGCGTTGCACTCGCATGGCTCGTTGTAATCCATTCGACGTCTCCTCCCAATTGCTTAAACTTAGAACCTTCGAAGCGGTCCAAAATGCCGCCGCTGAGGATTCCGGCGTGCCGTCGTCTTCCTCGCCTCCACCTCCCACACTTTTCCGTCTGTTATTGTTGCCTCTGATGTCCATATCGTTTTCGGTGTTGATATTCTCGTCGTTTTCCATTTCGTCGTCCTCGTCGTCATCCACGTCGTATCCTGTATAGTTCTCTAAAATAGCCGTCGCTGCGTACACTACGTCCATCGCTGACATTTTCACTTTAAATCCATGGTGGTACGTGAACGACCAGTATGTCAAATCGTGCAAACCGCCGTGCGATCCAGCGTGTTCTTTCAACTTTTCTCGCATTTGCTTCTCCATGTGCGGACTCATGTGAGAAAACTTCTGCTTCGCTTCTTGCAAGGACAACCCGCACGTTGCCAACAACGAATCCAACAAGTGCACACCGCTCTCTTTCCACGTTTGTAATCGAGTAACAACGTAGGGCGAATGCAGCATCGCGTCGTACAAGTTCCAATGTCTCATCATCTCAAACCTTAACTCCTCCACTTCAATAGAAATCTTCCGATCCTCAAATACCTTCACCATCGTTCCGTCTTCCAAAGCTCTCTCGGGGTGCATATTCTCGTTGACTGAATTCGATACTTGCGACATCAACTCGAAACAATACTGCTTATACGTCTCCTGACTCACTTTTTGGTGCGCTAACTGGTCGGTTAAACTCACAATTGCCAACCACAACAACAAATTCTTTTCTAAACCTTCTTTCTTCATGTCGAACGCCATATCGAACGCGCACAAACCAGCCGATCGACCGTAATACGATCCGCGTCGATAATATTCCAACCGTTCCGCTTGCCTTTTCTTTCTTCGTAACGCAACCGTTCTCGGCGATTCCGGCTGCTGAGCTTCTCTTTGTGATTGTCTCTCTCTTTGCCTTTCTAACTTGATTTGTCTGCGTCTCGCCGTTTCTTCTTCGTCATCGTCGTCGTCCGAGCTAAAATCTGACTCGTCTTCGTCCTCGTTGTCGTTCTCGTCGTCTTCGTCTGAGTCTGTATCCATCTCCGGAAAGTAATCTTCCCCTTCCTTGGAGTTGTCCCTGATCACGTACACGTCTTTATTATCCTCGGATACATTTTGTAACGATAACGGTCGGTGTGAATCCAACACGTACGCGCGGCAGTTCACTTTCAAATCCATCAACTCCCTCACGTCCTCGCAGCCTCCGCAGTTAATCAAAACAATCGCGCGATCTTGTTCGTCGTCCGGAATGTCTTTCCCTCGCTTGCGCAACTCCTCGGTCCCGCTCACGGGGAACACGGAAAACGGAACGTTATCGGAATGGAACATTGATTTTAAGATTCGGTACGCGCACAAAGCGTCCACGTCCGCGGTGGAGACGTAGATTAATATCGGCGTTTGGTAGCCATCTCGGCGGATGATTTCGTAACAGTGGCGGTAGTTTTCACGTTCGACTAACATCTTCTAAACGCGTTGGTGTGTGATTAAATTCTCTCCCCCTCGGTGTGTGTGTATATTTTTACCGATGCGCGCGCTTGTTCTCTCTTTCTCTGCGTGTGTGTGAGTGTGTATCGCTCACTATTTCGGGCGACTTCTGAAGTGGGTTGCGTGAAGTGCTGCGTTTGAATTTTGAATTTTGTTTAGGGTTTTCACAGGCGAAAGGCGTTTGTACGAAAACAAGTGGTATCTTATATTTTTTTGAAGGTACCGAAAGATACCCGTGGTGGTGATGTTGGTCCTCGGCCAGGATGGGAATGTAACGATACTACTCTCGAAATAATCGTAGCATCGGCGTTGTCGTTGTCGTCGTCGTCGTCGTGTGATGTGTCCTGCGGTAAAAAGAATATGAAACGAAAAAGCACTCGCGCGAGAAGAAAAAGACAGACAAAAGCGAAAACAAAACAAAAAAAACGAACGCCGAGAAGCCGCGCGTCCAGTCTCTCTCCGTGTATATAACCACGCCGAAGCGCGCTCGCTTCGCGGTTCTCATCCATACCAGACGGGCGCTCTCTTGATTTCCTTTTTTTTCTCTTCTTTCTTTCTCTCTTTTTTCCTCTCTCTCTCCTTTCTTTCTTCCAACACGCAGACTCTGCGTGCTCCAACCTTTTCTTTCTCTCCGGCAAGACTATTGCTAAAAACTACTATAAAATACATCTCTCTCTCTCTCCCTTTTCCCATCCATCCATCCATCCCTCTTCTATTCATCGCGTGCACTCTCTACTACTCCTACATTACTTCTAGATATAACCGGCTGATTATTAGTGTGTTGTTGATGCGTTTATCTAAAGTTGAACCTCTTCAAAACCGATCTTTCCGCGTTAGCGGCATCCTTCGCCACCTTTTTCGAGTCCACGCTGCTCTCCGCGAAGCACTTCCAAAATCTCAACGTCTCATCCGCAGCCGCAGAAACCACCGTCGTTCCGTCCGGCGACTGCGCCATGTGCAATACTCTCGCCGTGTGGCCAGTAAACTCGGCAATCTTCGTCATCGTCGGGTACTTCCACAAGCACAACTGATTCTGCGAATACCCGTGGCTCGACAGCAACTCTCTCTCGTGCGTGTTCCACTGCAACGCGCACACCTGCGAGTGCGTGTCGACCGAGTTCGTCATCGCCCCGGTATTCGCGTTCCAAAACTTGATGCATCTATCCGCTGTACCGCCCCCAGACGCCAAAACATTCGCTTGCCACGGACACCACGCCAAAGCTTTCACCGCGGCTTGATGCGCGACCAACTTGTGTCTGTACGTCCCGTTCGACAACGACTGCGAGTCATAAATGTGCAACGCGTTGTCGTTGCCGCCCGAGGCTAGCTGCGTCCCGCTCGGCGACCATTTCAAGCCGCAAACCTCTTGCGAGTGGCACGTGAAAGTATTCGTGCAATGCTCACGAATTCTAACGTCGTGCGTCATCACCGTCGTATCTCTGGAACCAGTCGCCAACTGCGTCCCGTTCCACGCCAAAGCGCCAACTCTCGCTTCGTGGCCTTTTAACGTTCTCACTTTTCTCGCTCTCGACGCGTCCCAAATCTGCACCTCCGCGTTGTTCGTCCCCACGGCAATGTGCTTACCATCCGGAGCCCAGTTCACGGATGTCACATAATCCTCTTCGTCGTTTTCCACGTCCGTCTGCATCAACTGGTCAATCGCGCCCGTCCCGGCGTTCCACAAATACACCGTGCACCCTAAAGCGACGGCAATGGAATTCTGAGACGACCAATCGATCAAGTTCAAATAATAATCATCAACCAACTCTGGCGCGTCTAAAATCCTCTCCGGTGCCTGCGGGATGTGACGAAACTGTTTTTTCCCGCCCTTTGAAACTCCGATGTGATTCGAGGAGTACATCTCGCGCGCGGCGTTCTCCATGCCGCTCGGCGGCGCCGGCGCCTTTGATTTAAACGCTAAGATTTTCGAGTTCAAGTGATCACCATTTTCGTTTCCTCCGGTCGATACCGAATAGTTGGACGCTAATGATTTCTTATACGCCTCCTGGAGTTTGTTTGTTCGTTCGTTTTCAAAAAGAGTGGTTTGGATTGACGTCAGTTTTAACATATTCTTTCTTTAGTTTTTTCTTGTGGGGTATGCGTGAACCCATTTTTTTTTTATTTGCAGAGAGCACTTTTCCCCTAAAACCAATCACAAATCTCTCATCAATCGAAAAGATAACTTTGTGAAGAAGAAGAAGAAGAAGAAGAGAACGGAACGCTTCTCTTCCACGCCAAGGGAACGACGACGCGAAAGAAAACAACGAATTCCGACGAAGAGAGGAAGAAAAGATAGACATCGCGGAAGACGACAAAAGGACGAAAGTAAAATACGACAGAAAAAAATCCATATCTAGAAATTTTCCCCCATACCTTGCTCGGACTCGCGATTAACAACGAATCTGGTTGACTCGCACCGGACCCATCGCCATTGGTAGCGTTGTTATTACCATTCGTGGATGAATCTAAAGCGTACCTGGCGACGTCCAAGTCAATCGCAGATCGGTTGGCGATGAATCTGTCCCGAGATGGCGTCGGTGGTTGCATGTTTGTTGTTGTGTGTGTGTGTGATTAGGTGAATTTGCGCGCGCGCAAATTGAGCTTTAAAAAATGACGAATTTTTTTTTGAAAATTTTTTTTTCTTCCCCCTTTTCAAAAAACAAAATGTTTTAGGGTTTTAACCTCCTAAACCCTAAACCCTTCCCATGCATAGTTTTAGGGGCGTCACTCACAAAAGAAAGAAAGAACGAACTGCCCGGGAACGAACGAGCGCAAGATGACGACGACGACAACGCGAGGAGGCGCTCTGTTGTTGGCAACAACCGCGATGATAACGAGAAGAAACCCGTTGGAAACCAGCAGCGCGAGTAGTAGTTATGGTTACGGTAGTAGTGGCAGCAGCGGAAGAAGAAGCAGAACGAGTGGTAGAATTTTAACGCGACACCATCATCAGCATCAGCGCTTCGCCGCCGTCGCCGCGAATGCAACCAACAGAAACGGCAACAACACCGGCGTCGTGCGCTTAATACGCGTGGAAGACGACGACGACGACGACGAAAACGAGAAAAAATCGAGTGGCAGCGGAAGTAGCAGCGGCAGCAGCGACAGGAGAAGGTCGAGAAGACGAAACGCTTCTTCTTCTTCTTCTTCTTCTCGGCAAAAGGAGCAACAACGACTTCCGAAGGAATACGACAAAGTGGCGAACGCGGATTCGGCAGCCGCGGCGAAGGAAAAAATGTTTCAGATTTTACGCGACAGCGCGAGCTGGGATCCAGACGTGGAAAAATTGTTAGATGGGATCGACGCGAACGATCCAGACGCGATAGAAGAAGCGATACGAAAACGGTTCGAGGAAAAGAAGAGCGGAGTGTATAAACCGCTGAACGAAGACGGAGACGAAGGTTCGAGCGAGAGCGGCGGTTCGCAAACTCCGACGTTGGTGTTCTTCAGGCAAGTGCAGACGCAAAATTTATGGGTCTGGATGGAAGCGAGAAATACCATAGAGGATAAAGAGAAGGAATTCTTCGACGAGGCGATCAAATCGTGGTTCGTGGTAGGAAAGTTAGGCGGGTACAACGTGGAAAATCAGCAGTGTCTGGAAAGCGCTTCGGTGCTGAACGATACCATCAGTCATTTGGATTACGACGTCGCTCGATCACACGACAGAACGAGCGCGTCCTTATTTCACGCGATCGGAGAGGTTGAGTACAGAGGTAAATGGGCGAGAGTTTGGATGGATTTGGGCACGGCAGATGAGATGGCGATAGATGTGCTCATTAACTCTTTAATCACCTTGAGCAGAGAGTACGTGGGAATAAAACAAATCGTCATCGGCGGCGATAACGAAAACGGCTGGGGCACGGAAGATTCCGGGTACGGGCAAGAACAAGGGAAACAATTTGAAGATTTCGACCCGGCGTTTGATGAGATGTTTGGCGATATGCGAGGGATGCGAGGGAAACCGAACGCGGAAGATTCGAACTGGATGAGTCGATGATGATGTTAGGAGGAGGAGCGATTCGGGAAATAATATTTGCGCGCTGATGAATCGTCGAATGATTGTATAAGTAATGGTATATTGTACTCGATAATAATTAATACTGTTAATGAAAACAAATCGCTAAAGTGTTTCGATCGGTCTCTCTCTCTCTCTCACACACACACACACACACACACTTTCTTTCTCTCTAAAATATTTATGGTAACAACGAAATTTACAACCGGCGCGTTATAAAGAATTTTACGCCGAGGAAGTCTGCGCCAAAAATTGCAACCTCGTGACTGGATACTCGCTCTCTTTCACTTTCAATCCTCGCACGCCAAACTTCACCTCGTTCCAACTCAAATTCTTAATCTCGTCTTTTAACTCATCTTTCGGTAACGGGATGCCTTTCTTGCGCATCTCTTCCAGCGGTAACGCTCGTTTACACTTCGCGAACTGGTAGGAGCCTTCGTTTTCGTCTTTGCCTTTGCCCTTCACCCAGGATAACTGATACCGCTCATCTTTCGTTTCCAAATACAGCGTATCTCTGCGTAACCTCGCGGAAGTCCACTGCGATTTCTTGAATCCTTTGTCAGCTATCGCTGCCATGGAATACTTCATCCACGGTTCGTTGCACAAGTTGTATAAAACGGTCACTTCTCTTATCATCCTCTTCTTCCTGGCGACGTTGACGTTGGCGTTGGACGCCGCTCGCGTCCTCTGAGCGCGTTCCTTATCTTCAGGTACGAACGTCGGAACTACCATATACCTCAACGATTCTGGCGCCGTTGGCATCAACTCGATAGCTTGTTGATTCACAGTCATAGCCACCGCAGATTCTACCACCATCCCGAAATCATCGGCGTTGATTATTTGACCGTTTGACGTATGCAAAACGCCGTTGCTCAGCGGATACGCCGCGCTCGCGGCGACGCCACCTTCCCCGCCTTCCGCATTCTCACCTTCTCCGCCTTCCATCGTTTCTCCCTCTTTCACATCCGCTGGTGTACCCGCCGCCCCCGCTGCCGCCGCCGCCGGCGCCGCGACCAACTTTTCTCCTCCAATCGTCTTCTTCTTCGCGAACCCGCTCTTCCCCCACGCTCGGCTTCGAATGCCGTTCCTGCTCGAACTTCGAAACTCATCCGACACGTCGTCCACTCTTCTCACTCTGGCGCGAATCTCGTGTAAACTCGGCGGTACTTGTAAACTCGGCACGTAGTACCCGCAGTGCATCAATACCGCGACCACGTCCGAATCCGACGTGTACACGTCCGTCCCCCAAAGTTGGTGCCCTCTGACTTGTCGATTGGTCGAAACCGTGCATTCCGCCGGTATGCGCACTTCAAAAACGTCGCTCACGTTGTTCGAATCCGCGAAATACTTGGTCAGAACCTCGCCTATTCGGTAGTGGATGATTTGTTTTTGTTGTTCTTTATCATTATCTTCTTCTTCTTCTTTCGTTGTTGTTGTTGTTGTGGTCGTCGCTCCTCCTTTATTACTACCACCACCCGTCGTCGCGACGTTGTTCGATCGCGCCGAACGGCGCTGACCACCTCCATCTCCGTTATTGATGGAGTTGTTAATGTTGTTGTTGTTATCGTCGACACCCGCACCACCATTACCACCACCAACTTCTTCCGCTACCGCCGCAGCCGTTGTCGTCGTCGTCGTTCCGGCGACCGCGGGCAGTTCTGCTTGCGCCGCCGAACGCTTCGCGCGCGCCGAAGGCATGATGATGATGTGATTCGACGAGACGCTTTCGTGTGTTGTGTTTCTTCAAAAATTCTGAATGAGGTTTTTCTGCTCAATCGATCTTTTAAAAAATCAAAAAAATACAACACCACCTTTATTTACTAATACGCCGACGGTTCTAACTATCGACGGTACTCGATAGCAGCTGACATCGTCTCAGTGCTAGTGTTCATTAAACACCGCCACATATCTTAACCATCTCAGTACCTTGTGAGACAGGTCTACTAATCAAACTCAAAGTCAATGTGTGTGTCGTAACTACACGCGCGCGCGCGCGTGCTAAAAATACTAAATAATAGACTACAACAGACACCTTTTCTACTACGCGCTATAGCTATATTTTATTCTCTCTTTCACTCCGTCGTCACTTTTTTAAACTCCCCCTTTTGTTGTCTTCTTTCGAGAAGAAAAGGTCAAGACAAAGGGGTATTCTCGTCGACGTCGAACAAGACTTCGGTCATGTACCTTTCGGTCAAATCGTCGCCCATGGCGCGACGCAAGACGCTTCGCGTCTTGTCGTTGGCGAGCTGCTTTTCGCAGAAGAACGATTGGTTCTTTAAGCGGAGGATGGCGTCGGAGAGCGCGAAGGACGGGTGGTCTTCTTCTTCTGGATCTTCGTTTTGGACACCTCCGGAGATGGTGGTTCCTTCTTCTTCTCTCGAGGAGAGTACTTTTTCGTTCGTTTTGTACGCGCGCGCGGCGTCTTTGAGGATCTTTCGGTCGCTCGCCGCGGAGGCGAGGAAGAGGTACCCGTCCATGACGTCCAAAAAGTATTCGCGAAACATTTCGAATTGCTTTCGATTCTCGCTTTCGTCCTTATCGCCGCCGATGCACACGCACTTTGGAGATAAAATAGCCTCGCCCCACTCCGGCAGAGGTCTTTGCTCTAACGTTTCCTCTATTCTCTTTCTGCTATCTAATCCCGAGACGAACTTATCGAAGATGTCTTCTTCTTCTTCTTCTTCTCTTCCTCCCTTCTTTGTCGTCGTCGTCGTCGGAGCTAAATCGACTATAGATAACGACATTCGGCCGCGAAATCCAACCACATCGCCAGCGAATATCGGCGCATCTACGCTCGCGTGCGGATAAATCACGCAGTGCAAAACGACGAAATCCATCGGTCCCCACGCCAACTCCAAATGCATCTTACGAAACGTCCGCTTCGATCGCAAGCACACGTTCTCTATCCGAATCCAAGAGTTCCCGTTTCTGCCGTCGTTCCCATCGTCTCTGCCTTCAGGAAACGCGAAAACAGATTTCAGCTCCGGCGCGGTCGGGAATTCAGAGTACGAATCGTCGTCGTCGTCATCGCCGTCTTCGATTTGCCGCCCCCGATGCTTCGCGGCTTCCTCCTCCCATTTTTGTTTCACCAATTTACCTAACTCGACGACGAGCGAATCTCTCGGAGCGTCGGAAACGTCCCAACTCGTCTCGAATCCGTCGTTCAACTCTCTCGGCAAGCTCTGGTAATACAAACGCTCCGCCTCTTCGTCTTCATCTTCGTTTTCTTCTTCTTCTTCTTTACCGTACAAAGCGCGCGCTATCTTCTCCACTTCTTCTTCCGCGTTTCCATTCTTCTCTCCGTCGTCGTTTTTGTCGTTGTTCCAAAACGCGCGAAGAATACGAAGCGCGCGACGACGTTTCTCCTCCTCTCGCTCGTTCGAACGTTGGTTCTGCCGGAAGAGCGAAGAGCTTCTCCCTCTGCTTCTTCTGCTTCTTCCGTTGTTCGACGACGACGACGTCGCGACGACGACCGGTAACGTTCGCTTCGCCGCCGAAGTGAGACAAAATTGCATTTTTGTTCGCGTGCGTTTATCCACAAAAGAAGTGACGCACAATATTAATAACATGATGCGCGTCGTCGTCGGAGCGCATCCCGTCGCGTCTGCACCTTCTCGTCAGCAACAACAGCAACAGCAACGACGACGACGCGAAAATAACTCGCGCAAGGCGAACGAAAAGGCGATGGAACTGCGCAAGCGAAACGTCCTCGAACTTTCCCGGAGACGAGACGACGCGTGTTTCGGGCACTGCGAACGGTGTGGTGAAAGGCATTCCCTACCGCGCACGCGAGAGGCGGAAGAAGAAGCGTTAGCGCTGATTGCGCGATTGCGCGAACAAAAAACGGTATCGGACGAGACGGGGAGCGATCGGTTTTTGGTGGAGGACGTGTACGACGCGGAGAGCGGAGGGAAAATGATTGGCGTGCTGATTTGCGAAACACCCAACGGGAGGAAGAAGAAGGTATTGAAGGCGTTTAGCGGACAGTGGATGGGCGAGTGGGAGGTGCCCGGGTGGTGTCCTCCTTTGGCGAAATTGACGCATAATAGCTCAGAATACATCGAAGAGCGGGAAAAGATTGAAAGTTTGTCGGAAGAAATAAAAGCGTTGGAGATTAAAGCGTCGTCGTCTTTGACATCGAGCGACGCCGACGCGGCGGCATCGACGGCGAGAGAGTTGAAGACGAAACGGAAGAACATGTCGAGGGCGCTTTTGGAGAAGATTTGGGATTCGTACAGTTTGCCGAATTTTAGGAAAGAGAAACAGTTCAGCAATGACGATAGTAGTAATAGCAGCAGTAGTAGTAGTAGTAGTAGTAGTAGTAGCACGAGCGGTATTCGTAGCGGGAGCAGCGACGGAGGAAGAAAGCTCATAGAGTTGAACATTAGGAAGTGTTACCACGGCGACGCGTCTAAGTTGCCGTGCGGCTGCGGCGATTGCGCGGCGCCGAAATTGTTAGCGGAGTGCGCTAGGAGAGGATGGAAACCGATTGCAATCGCTGAGACGTGGATGGGGCCGAACATGAAACGAGGAGCGGGCTTGCGCGAAGAAGGTGTTTTCTACGGAGCGTGTTTGGAACGATGTCGTCCTATACTTGGACACATGCTCTGCGACGCCGCGCTATAGTTTGAATCAATCAATGTGAGAGTGAGCTCTTTTGATATTTGTATTTTACATCACCTTCAAGCAGATATGTGTATCTCTACCTATGTTCCTCCTCCTCTTCTTCCTCCTCTTCTTCCTTACCTGCTTACTCAAACTCATTCCGGTAAAAGTTCGACAAAAAACGCCTCCATGCTACTACTCGTCATGCTCCCGATTGTACCTTCGCTGCTATACTCTATCTCGCGTCTCGGGTGGTTCGCTACTAAGCGATACGTTTTCGGTAAAACCTTGTGTGGTCCACCTTCCGGTTCAGCGGTGGAATTCGAATCGATATACGCGAACATGTTTTTCAACGCGTGCGTTTTCAAAAAACGTCTCTGCAATTTTTCACCGTTTGGGAACGTCAATCGAATAGTCACCACATCCGGCGCCCCCGCGGGTGGCTCCTCTTCTAACGTTGATTTTGCCTCTTCGATGTGCCTCTCCGCCTCAACGCGTCTCTTCTTCTCTTTTGCTTCCGCCTCTTCCTTCTCCAATAACTTTTTGTGCTCTTCTAAAACTCGCTTCGTTTCCTTCTCTCTATCTAATCGCAAAGACTCTTGAAACGCGGCGTCTTGTTCATACTTTTCGAATCTACTGCGCAACACATCGTCCGACGCGTTCATGTCAACGAACGGCAACGGCTGCGACGGATCAATAGGTCTTCTCGAAGCTGGCGCTTCGTACGCGACGCCAAACATCGCCGCTTCTAACTGTTTCGCCTCTTCCAAATCGATGCCCTCCGGTACAATAAAATCGTCCTGGTCTCCCGCCGCAGCTTCTCTGCGCATCATGTGCGACAAATTCCCATTCGCTCGTCCTCCGTCTCCTCCCGACGCAGCCCTCGCCTGCTCAATCGCACGTCTCGCCGAATGTCTGTGATCTCCACTCCCGACTGGCAAATTCGCCGGCCTCGGCGTACTCCCGGTCAAATCCACGATTTGTCTCTCCGCTCGCTCCCTCGCCCGTTCGTCTCGCGGATTCATAATCAACCGTTCCATCTCTTCGTCGCTATCAATCTCCACAAAGTCTGGGTCGTCGTCTCCCGTGTTATATTCGCTAGCGCTATCGTCGTCTATTGTCATTCTTTCTTCTCTTTGTTCTTGTTCTTGTCTTTGTCGTCCATTTTCACCTTCTTTCAACTCCCCAGTCTTCTCGTCAATCTCCGCGTCCGAAACGCCTTCGATTTCTTTCTCGTACGTACCGCTGAAAAAAGCGTCCACGGACCTATCGATGTCCCACTTGTACCTCTGCGGGTGGTTGAAAAAAAAAGGATGAGGAAGAGGACAGAAAGTGTTTTAAATCGTTAGTATTGTTACGAGTAATGATGATATTGATAGCGGGGTGCGTGCGCGCGTGTTCGTGTCGATTAAAAAAAACGCGTGTGGTCTAAATTTCGAAACGACGACGACGTTAAACACACACACACACGCACCTTTAAAATCCGTCGGGATAAGCTCTGATCCTCGATTCCAGTCACCGAGGCAAACGTGGCTACTTTCTCCGCGAGCGATGATGCCATCTCACGTATTCGTGATACCGATGATGATGATGATGATGATGTTTACGTGTGTATCAAAAGCGCGTTCTTTTTTACCGCTGCTCGTTGTAAAAAAAATGGAGAGATTTGAAAACGCCAAAAGAGAAAAAAGAAAGGCGCGCGCGCGCTTTACGTGCGACTCAACTTCATCACCACCGCTGAATAATCGAACTTTGCATCCATCGACGGACCTTTTTTCTTCTTCTTCTTCGATGCATCGATAATATCAACAACAATAGCTAAATTATTACCATTGATGAAGGAGAAGAAGATGAACGCGGAGGAGAAGATGCAAAAAATGGTTGAACTCATCGGCGTCGTGAAAAGCATGCAGGAGGAAACGAACGAACGCGCGACGCGGTTAGAGAAGGACGTGGCGGCGACGACGGAAAAAGTAACGCGCGAGATGACGTCGCTTCGCGTTGAGTTGGCTTCGTCTTCTTCTTCTTCTTCTATGTTAGATGCTACGGTGTTCTCGGAAATCAGGGACGAGATGAAGAAGATGCGAGAGGCAACGGAAGCGTTCGGGAGGAGGTTGGACAAAGTGGAGGAAGAATTAGAGGGACTGCGGAACGCGAACGCCGGAGGCGGCGGATTCGAGGAAGGCGCGCATAGCAAACGAAAGAATAGAAATAGAACGCAACAGCAGCAGCACTCCATAGATGATCGACGTCGTCGATTGGACGACATGTACAAAAAATTAGAAGAGTTAAATTAATACCTAGAACTAGAAATACCTAACTACTAAATCGCTACTCGTTACGTTATTTAAAGTCAATCGTACACGCACACCATCTCCTCTTCTTGGGCGACTCTGTAGACGAAATTTTCTAATCCCATGAGATGGACGCTGCTCATTGTTTTCCCTAAATTGAAGTATTTCCCGGCGCCTTCGCTGGAGTACCCGTACAAATCGACTCTCGAACACAAACCGGACGCGAGGATATCGCCCGCTAACTTGTACCCGCCAGACGCGGAACCTCTCGAAATTTTCTTGTTTTCCTTCTTGTAGAGGAAATACGCGGCTTCAAAAACTGTATTTCTTCGAGGCGAAGGCCAAAGAATTGGTTTCCCTTTGAACGTATTATCGCCGAGCTCTTTCTTCGAGGCCACCATGCGCAGTTTCGTTTCATCTTTGAACATGTAATACTTTGAAGCTTTCTGTCCTTCTTGACCGTACTCTTTCTCGTCGCCTCTTATTTTCCAATATATAACGTCGCTCTTCTTACCCACGCTCTTTTCGTACTTCTTCATCGGACTATTGTATCGTATCACGGTATCGTGCGCGTCGATTTCTTTTCCTCTGTTTGATTTCAACAAGTTCGAACCGACTGCGACGACCGCGCACGTGCCCAATCCGAAAGGCTTGATATCGGCGAAATACTCCTTCCATTTCTCTTCCGGTGGTACTTTATTACCCACGAACAAACGCAAAAACGGGTGTCTTGGGTGCGTGATTTCTCTCGTGATGTTCATGTGTATCTTATCTTCCGGCCAAAAATCTTTCACGCAGTCGTACGTCCACAACCCACACCGCTTATCGCGCAGTTCTTCGGCATCTCTCCAGTGTCTCAAATTCGTTCGCAACACCTCTAAGAACTCGTTCGAAGGTGGCGCGAACGGTTTTTGATCCCGCGATTTCAGCGGTTTCGAACTGCCCCCGCTACTCTTCCTCCCACCAGAACTCCTCCGTCTCGACGACGTCGCGGCGAATAATCTCCGTCGTCGATGATGTTCGTGTCGTTGTTTCCACGAAGCGACGTCTTCTTCGGAACCGACGACTGAACACGCGTCGGGAACTGAAAGTCGTGGGCACGCTGGTTTACAGTTCGTTTGCGTCGATTTTGGCGGCTCCACCTCGATGAGCTCCGCGCGTGCTCGAACGAAAGGCGACGCGAGGTGAAAGGAGAGAATAACAACAACAACAACAACAGGAAGAAGAGCGCGGAGGTGTGCGTCGCGCATCTCGAAACGCCCCCCAATAAAAGAGAGAGAGCGAGCGGGCGTTGTGATGTTTTTGGGTTGTGGTGTACTGGGGAAAAAAAAGGTAAAACGAGAGAGACGAGTGTTCGTTGACCAAAAACGCCGAAAAAAAAGGGAAAATCGCGACACACATGCGACGAGGAGTGCACAAAACATTTTTGTCGTCATGACGAACTTTGTTTCCACGCTCTTCGTCGCCACGCGGACGCGTCCTCCGAGTTCGAAGGCGTCGTCGTCGTCGTCGTCGTCGTCGTCCACTTCGGCAGAGAAGCTCGATCGCGATAAAGCGAAGAAGAAGAAGAGTAACAAGAGTAGTGGTTGTGCTGCTGGAACCACGGCATTGGCCACATGCGATGGGACCGAAGAACGTCTTCGTCAACTTTTAGATACGGACGCGGATCGGAAGGTTGTGCGCATCTCGAACCCGTTGCCGGCGAGTTCGACGAAAAAAGCGAAAGAGTACAAGTTCGATGCGGTTTTTGATCGTCATTCGACGAACGAGCAGGTGTACAGAGATGTTTTCTTGCGATCCTCTTCTTCTTCTTCGTCCTCCTCCAAAGAAGAGGCGAACGAGGAGGATTTGAACGTCGTGGATACGATTTTACGGGGCGGCATCGCGACAGTTTTCGCGTACGGCGCTACTGGTTCAGGGAAGACGCACACGATGGTAGGAAAGAGAGATGACCCGGGGATGATGATGCGTTCGATTCGAGACGTATTCGATGGCGTAGGGAGAATGAATGAAGAGAGGAAGAGGAAGACGAGGGAAGGACGATGCGCGGGAACTGAAAATATAGATGATGAAGAAGAAGAAGAAGAGGAAGGACGAAAAGGCACGTTAGAGGTGAGGTGCTCTTACGTGGAGGTATATAACGAAAACTTGTTTGATTTGCTCGCAGAAAAGACGACAGCTATACCGCAACAAAATAATCATCAGCAACAACAATCTTCTAATAAAGGTGAATTCGATTTGAGCGCTTCGCTTTCATCGAGCCTCGGAGTGTTTGGGAGCAGCGATTTGAGACAATCAAGGAATAGTTTTTCGAACGGCGGGGTTGCAGTATCTTCCCAGCCGAAATTAGAACTACGAGAAGATCCAAGTCGAGGTGGTGCGGTTGTTGTTGGAGCCAAAGAAATCGTCGTGTGTTCCCCATCGCACGTTTCGGATTTGTTGGAAAAAGGCAACTCGCGGCGCAAGACGGACGCTACGGATATCAACGCGACGTCATCGAGATCGCACGCTGTTTTAGAGATTGTCGTTTGCGAAAGAATAAACAATGACTGCCATGATGATAAAAAAGATGAATGCGTAATCAAACGCGGGAAACTATCACTAGTTGATCTCGCAGGAAGCGAACGCGCCAACGAGGCAAATACGCGAGGTGATAAGTTGCGAGACGGCGCGAGCATAAACAAATCGCTCTTGGCGCTGGCAAATTGCATAAACGCGCTCGGACGGCGCAAGAAAGTGAGCGACACGCAGCAAAAAAATACAAGTACTGCGACTCGTCGAAGTGTTGTGCATCATAATCTACATCATCATTCGCATGTCGCATCCCCGAAAGCATCTTCGCAAAGGAAACCGACGACTACAGTATACGTCCCGTATCGCGATTCCAAGCTTACTAGATTGTTAAAAGACGGATTAAGTGGAAAAGGAAAGTGTGTGATGATTGCAACCGTGAGTGAAGACGCGGAACAGGCAATCAATAACGCAAATACGTTATCTTATGCCAACCGCGCGAAATCAATTGAAATGATAAATCCGTCTCATTCATCGATATCGACAGAGTCGTACCATATTGCCGAGATGAAGAAGAACGGTGAGTATCGCAAAGTGGTCGAGGCTTTACAATCTGAAGTTTCGAGACTAAAGCTAGCACTCGGGAATGCTTTAGAGAATAACAACAACAATAATAACAACAATAATAATGATAAAAGCGTCACGGCCGAATCTACGTCGTCCACGACTTCATCGAGGCTGCAGGGCTTCTTTTCGAGGCGAAATACTACAAAAAGCACCTCGATCTTATCCATAAATGATGATACCGTCACGTCATCGGCAATGACAGATAGCATTCCGTTCGGTCGATCAAAATTTTACAACAACAATAAAACTTTGAGCATTGGTGGTAAATATGCAGCAGTGGCTCACGATGAATGCAAAACGTGTTCCTCTCGCATAGCGCTTGACGAGCGAGTTTTACAGCTCTGCGACGAAATCACCGAAAATGTAGAGGAGCGAGTCAACTTTCAAAAAGCGCTGTTTGAACTCGAAGCGGCGGATATGTCGAACCGCAGAGCTCTCGCTAAACGAGAAAAACGTGTCGCAATTGCTCGAGGAGAGGAGAAAACGAAGCAAGAAAAGAAGATTGCAAAGCTGCGCCAGCAGCATTTGCGACACGCCGAAGACTCGAAAAAATACGCGGACGAAATCTCAAGGAACGACAGCGTCAGAGATTTAATCAGTAAGAAAGTGGATGATTTAATCTCGGGCGGCGGGAACTACAGAGGCAATATTGGATTAGCGCGTTCGCTTTCCGAGTATCGCTTGGCGGTGGCACGAAACGCCGAGTTACAGTTTGCGTTAGCTTTGAGAGATCAAACGGTAGCAGAGTTAAGAGAAGAAATTGAGAGTTTGTGTGACAGGAAAACCTCCAACTCGTTCACTTCATCGATGCCGGCTGCGAATATCGGAGACGTGGACGATAACTCATCGATTTCATCATTCGATGATGACGAAGAAGATGACGACGAAGAAAGCGAACGCGGATCGACGATATCGACGCATAAACGCAGCGGATCAAAAATACCAAACATCGCGTCGCTCTTCTCAGAAGACGGTTTTGATGAAGATGATGACGCGTGGGGAAATCATCAGCACCATCGGTCGGCACGCAAGTCAACACCGACAGCCACTTCAGTGCATATTGCAGAATTAGAGCTGCGAGCAGCACCAGGTGCGTCGTCTCCACCATCATCTCATGCGAAGGATGCTTCTTCACCTTCTACTTCGTCGAAGGTATCGCCGGGAAGTAAAAGCTCTGTAGAGCAAAATGCAAACTCGTTATCTGCACGCCGCCGCGCGCTCGCGATTGAACGCGCGGCGTTAAAAGCAGGGAATTTATCTGCCAGAGGTGCATCAGCGCGTTCGGCGTCGGCTATTCCTTCTTCCTCAAAATACGGAGATATGATTCGAGACGCCTCGCTCATATTTAATAGAAACAAAATCGTCGAAACTACTAGTAGTTCGAAGTCTTTGGCGATGTCAAATACCATGTCTGTGCCCAAAGGAAGCGCGAAATTCAACGAGACCAGAGATCGATTTAGACGCAAGTTTGGGTAATAATGATAATAATGTGGATTTATGAATGGATTTATTAAGTGTACTTTCATGTTCTACTCTCGTTCTAAACCTTATAAATACTAATCGCGCAAAAAGCCGTTCATGTTCGGACGAGCATCACTCTGAAACACGGCTGGCCTTCGTTTGTAGTTTGGACTTCTCTTTCCGTCGGCACTCCGAGCGGATTTTCCTTTAGCCATCCTTTTTGATACCACGAAGGTACGAACCCTTCGTGCTCCTCGCCTTCCCAATCCGATAAATCTGGCGCGTCCGCCTCGAAAATCACCCCTTCCTTCCCGGTGTGTAAACTCTCGTCGACGATGAATTTCCCGTTTCCAAACTTCTCAAACTTATCGCGCATATCCTCCGCAACCTCTTTCACGTCTGATTGTAAAAACACTCTCGCTCCTGCTTTCAGTCCACTCGCTAACGCGTCCACCATTTCTTTTTGCACCACTCTTCGTTTCCAATGTTTCCTCTTGAAGTGTGGATCCGGAAACTGCACGCACACGAGTTCAACTTCCCCTCTTCTTTTATCCGAGTTATTCTCGTTGTAATCCTCCAACCACGGCTTCAAAGACACCGTGCAGTTACCAGCCGCGAACGCAACGTTTTCAGAAACCTCCGCAAACTCACCCCACTTCTCCCCTCTTTCTACCAACGCCTCTCGAACGTCCACGCCTAAGAAATTCCTCTCGCGAAACCGTTTCGCCATCGCCAGCGGAAACCTCCCTCCTCCACATCCCACATCAATCGTCATCGGTTTCCCAACGTCCTTAAATATCTCGTCCCATTTGGGCGTTTCCGACGGTTTACAAAATTTCTGAGACAACGGGTTCACGTGCTGCCGACATCGCACTCCTTTCGCCGCGCCGACTTTCATCGCCTCTTTGAGATTGAGCGAAGCGAACGGAGAGTCTTCCGCCATCAACCTCGCGCCGTGCTCGAGTTGGTACCCAGTCATGGGCGTCCCGTACGCTCTCGTGTGTTTCGGCGCCGGCGTCGGTCCTTTACTCTTCTGTTTCGTCTTCGTCGTCTCAGCTAAATTGGGGTGGTCTTTTTCATCGTCCGCGCGACTTTTGTTGTCCTTCTCGCCAACACCGTTTTCTTCGCTCGCGGTGGCGGCTAAAGCTGAAGAAGAAGAAAAGTGCATTTGTCTTCTCCCGGAAAAAGAAGCGCCCACGGAGCTCCTCGCTCTCGCGTTCTTCGCGACGACGACAACGGTAACAGCAGCAGCAACGGTGTTAGTGTTGGTGGTAATTCGTAAACAAGCTTTCGTCGTCGTGGTTGCCGTCGTCAAGAACATCTGCTATCTTCTCTCTCGCTCTTTTTTTCTGAAGAAGAAGAAAAGGTGCGACTTGTGTTTTCCCGAGAGAAATCCGCATTTTAAGCCACGCACGACGACGCCGGTGACCATGTCTCATCCTCTCGCTCTTCTCGCGGGATCTGCTGCTGCTGCTGCTGCTGCTGCTGCTGCTGCTACCACTGCCGGTGCGAAGACTGGTGTCGCTCGTTCTTCTGCGTCGACGTCTTCGCACGTTTTTAGACGCGCCGATGGATTTTTATTGAGCTCTTCTTGTTCTTGTTCTTGTTCGTCGTCGACGTCGACCTCGTCGACGACGAGAGGCGATGTTTTGAGAGTCAGAGCTTCTTCTTCTTCTTCTTCTTCTTCGGAGGGCGATGGAAACGACGACGACGACGACGACGCTCCCGCCGCGATGATGAACGAAAAGTCCATGCAAGAGATGTTGGCCAAGTTGGCGCAAGCGGAGAAGGAGAAAGAACTCTTGCAAAAGAAGTTGGACGAGAAAGAACAACAAACGACGACGGACGAAGCGAAGAAAGAAAATTTAACCATCGACGAACTGGCGCGGATGAAACCTCGAGGGACGGGGACGAAATCTAGAATCGATGGGAGCATGCAACGCGAACAGATTTTCGATTTCGGAAAGAATAAGAAGGACGGCAATTGGCTTCAGGACGGATTAGACTTTGTCTCGAAAGAACAGCCGAGCGAACAGTTGACGGTGACGAAGATGAGCGAGGAAGATCAGAACACGGTGAACAGACGGCTAGCGATTGGGATCGCCATGACGGTTGGGTTTATTGGATTTGGATTGATTCCGGATGATTCCATCGGAGGTAAACCGGAGAAGCCTTTGTTTTTTTACCTCGTGCCCATCGCGAGAAGTCGAGAGATTTTACGAAACTGCGAAGAGCTCGCCGAGGACGGAGAATTCGAAGCGTTGTTGAGTAACGTGAAATCTGTGTTGGGCGAACCGAACACGATCAAGAAGAATTTGCTGACCGCATGCGTTTTTCTATCCGGAAGAGAAGAGGAAAAGGCGAAAGAGTTGGCGTTTAACATCGTCGAGGATATCGAGAAGGTTGATTTTAAGACGTATTTCGACACGCAACAGAAAACGTTCGACGGAGTGACGGCAAAGAAGTACGCGGATTTTAGCGCGAAAGCCGCGCACGCTGCGGTAAAAAAGATTGAAACGTTCTTAGAGTTCTTCGATGCGGAGAGCAGACAGGCGGCAAACTCTCAAGTCGCGCCGTTTCAATCTAGTAAACGAGTCGTCGTCGCAGAAGAGAAGGAGGAAGTGGTAGCCGTTCTCCCAACCGAGGAGAACCCAGATTCGTCTTCCGTCGAATAAATAGTATACATCTCCTCTCCGTTCTATGTATTCGCGCGCGCGTTGCAATGATTTCACATGCATTTATAATTGTTATCATCATTAATATCATCGCATTAACACCATAAAAAAAACACCCGTAAATGTCGTATATTTGATTGATCGCGTATTAAAAATCGTCTTCTTCCGTGTCCGAGTCCATCGCGTCGTTGTGCACCATCTTCCATCCTTCCGCCACCAAGTGTTTGCGAACAGCTACGATGACAGGAACGCCGTTCTCGCCGGACATGTTCGAGTCGTCCTTCTCTGGCACGCCGGATTCGCAAAGCGGTTTATCCGCCTGGAGTTCCACGCCTTTGTATTGACTATTTTTTTCATATTTGCATTTTGGAAAAGCAGAAGTGAGTTTGTCAGTT